>Ga0209000_1001137_pt1 | contig 18401 bp, 29 predicted proteins | sample RifGroD2_FD_183998 | JGI IMG/M metagenome (GOLD analysis project Ga0209000, IMG submission 183998) | Groundwater microbial communities from Rifle, Colorado, USA - Groundwater D2 (SPAdes) (version 2) | ecosystem: Environmental > Aquatic > Deep subsurface > Groundwater | place: Rifle, Colorado...
GGATAATTGGAATACTTATGACGTAGCTATGCGAGAATTCTATAAGGGTGAAGGCGAGGACGATGGAAGTGAGTAATGAACCTGAAACGTGCCCTAACTGTGCTAAAGATCTTCGTGACCATAAGCACCCTGGTTATTATTTAGTTATAGGATGCTATGACTTACATAAGGATAGAACTACTGAGTGGCTCTGTCCTTTTTGTGAACATGTATGGCCTAGGGAAAACCCTATGTTTCGACATGCGGAGGTGATATAAAATTAAGGTAGTTGTAGATAAGACAGTAACCCTTACAACATGTGGTGTAACTATTAAAATTAAACAAGAAACAAGGAATAGTATTATAACCACAATTTTAAGTAAGCAAGACCCAATCAGCTTGATGTTTTTTAAATCAGAATTGCGTGCACTAATTGATGTGTTAAAGCAATTTGAAGGTGACTTAAGTGACTACGTTTAAGGGAGGACTAGGTAATGGAAAAAGGCGACTTTATTAAACTTTTGGACACAGAACCGTATAACTTCTTAAGGGACAACAAACACCTTGGTAGCAACATTATCTACCTAACGGTTGGTGGTTCCTGGAGTTACGGTACAAATGTCGAAGGGTCTGATGTAGACATTCGCGGTATTGCATTAGAGCGCACGTGTGAGCTGCTTGGCTACGATGAGTTTGAGCAGTTCTTGGATGCACCAACAGATACTACTATATATGGATTCAAGAAAGCAGTGTCACTGCTTTCTTCCTGTAATCCAAATATGATTGAACTACTCTATACTAAGCCAGAGCATGTACTCTACATGAGCAAAGCGGGAAAAGTACTTCGAGACAACCGTGATGTATTTCTATCTAAAAGAGCTGCTCACGCCTTCGGAGGATATGCCTTAGCTCAATTAAAACGGTTAGAGAATTCCTTAGCTAGAGATACGTATACACCACCGGAAAAGGAAAGACATATGATGTTCTCGGTTATTAACGCCATGCGCTCTTTCGGAGACCGATACGGCATCGTAGGTAAAATTAAACTACACATTGGGAAGTGGGAAGGTACTCCAGAAACTGCCGCCCTTATGACTCAAAATGTTAAGAGACAGGCCAGACAGAATACCTGGGACGTACCTGAAGAACAAATGCTGGTGGATATTGATATTAAAGGCTATCCACTTAGAGCAGTAAGAGGAATGATGAGTGAGATGACTAACATCATTGCTGATTACAATACTGCCCTTAACCACCGAAATCGCAAGAAGGATCCTCATGCTCTAAGAAAGCACGGTATGCATTTAGTTCGTTTACTGGAGACTGGTATTGATATTCTAGAGGGCAGGGAATTAGAGACATTCCGTCCAAACTGGGAAAGCCTTCTAGATATTAGGTATGGAATTGTTAGTCTTAAAGAACTCTTTGCTAGGGTGAATACCCTGCAGGAAAAGCTTGCCTGCGCGGAAGAGCATACCCACCTACCAGAATTCCCAGATTACGAAAAAATTAATGAGATGGTAATCGATTTAACTAGGGAGGTAGTTATTAATGGAGTTCACTGATATAAATATTCCTAATAATGCTATGTTAGTTCTTAATATGTTAGAGGACGCAGAGTATGAAGCATTTCTATGTGGTGGCAGTATAAGAGATTCCCTACTAGGTAACGAACCTAAGGACTGGGATCTTACTACATCAGCTAGCCCTGAACAGATGCTAGAGGTGTTTAAAGAGGTCCATGTAGTAGCGACAGGTTTAAAACACAACACTATAAGCGTAGTATTGACTGGGTATAATCCAGTTGAAGTGACGAGTTATCGTGTCGGCGGGGAGTATGTGGATGATAGACGTCCTGTCAGCACAGAGGTACCTTCGGCAGAGGAGGACATTAAGAGGAGAGACTTCACTATTAATGCCTTATTATTTAATCCTACTAGTGGTGGAGTAGATTTAGTTAAAGGGATTAAGGATCTAAAGAGTAAAACCATCCGTGCTGTAGGAGATCCAGATGAGCGCTTCAGAGAAGATAAACTGCGTATGTTGCGTGCTGTACGTTTTTCTGCTCAGCTAGGGTTTACTATTGAAAAGGGAACTTTTCAAGCTATATGTAGAAACGCTGGGAGTATTACAGAGGTGTCTGCAGAGCGTATTAGGGACGAATTTATGAAGATTCTTCTACTAGATAACCCTATCTTCGGACTCAACCTTTTAGAAGCTGTCGGCCTAACCCGCTACATCCTACCAGAACTCCATAACTGCGTGAACTTCTCACAGCATAACGCGCACCACAAGTATGATGTTTTTGGACATCTTACACATACTGCAGCTAATGTGCCTTCTGATCCAGTTCTACGTCTTGCGGCAATTTTTCACGATATAGGTAAACCGAACACATTTACCTTAGATGCTGAAGGTGTGGGGCACTTCTACGGGCATGATGTGGCTAGTACTAATATGGCTGACGTTATCCTTAAACGTTTAAAGGTAGATAATGACACTATTAGCAAAGTCAGCATCCTTATTAGACACCATATGAGCAGATTCCCTAAGGTTAGGGAGGTTACAGTTAAAAGGCTCATGGAGCGCGTAGGGATATATAACCTAGATAACTTAATGGCCTTACAACGCGCAGATATCTTAGCGTCTGCGCCTCCCTATGATTTCGCCCAGCTAGATACTTTAGCTAAAGAGGTCTCGCGTATTATTGAGGTCGGGGAACCTTTCAGAGTTAAAGACTTAGCTATCACAGGGGACGATCTAATAGCTCTAGGAGTTCCTGAAGGCCCTGAAATAGGGGTTATACTAAAAGCGACTTTAGATGCTGTAGCAGAAAATCCTGAGCTAAACATTCGAGAAAGACTTCTAGCAGGTGTTGAAATGTTCTTGTAATTAATACATTAGGTATGTATAATACGTTAAGTATACTTAACATATAAAATAGAAAGTCGGAGGTAAAAGAATGTCAGATATTAATACAGTCGAGGTAATTGGTATACCCACTGCATCTTTGTGTTCAAAGGGTAAATCACACGAGAGTTGTGATGAATGTGATGATTTTGTGGCTTGTGTCATTGAAGCAGGTAATAAAGCTGAACAAGCTTTTACCCCCGAACATAAAATCATACCACAAGAACTACACTCAGAGATACGTGTAGTGCTCCAAGAAGGGGCCAAGGTGCCTGTCTACGCAACCGCAGGGGCAAACGCTGCAGACTTGTTCGCAAACCTCCCAGAAGGCCCTTTACACGTCTTACCTGGCACTACAGTCAAGGTACCAACCGGAGTACGTATTCAGCTTCCACCTAATATAGCTGCTCTCATTTTTCCTAGGTCAGGTATGAGCTATAAGACACCATTACGCCTTGCAAATTCTGTAGGTTTAATTGATACAGATTACCGTGGAGAGATTCAGGTACTTATGGACCATAAGATCCCGGATATGGATAATCCGGAGTACGCGTACACAATCAATCATGGTGATAGGATTGCCCAGATACTGTTTATTTACGCCCCTCAAGCTAAGTTTGTAGAAGTTACAACTTTAGATCCCACCGTACGTGATGAGGGCGGTATGGGTAGTACAGGAAAATAATACTAGGGAGGCACGAAAGTGTCTCTTTTTTTTGTACACAGACATGCATAAAAAGTAAGGGTATAAGAATAGTGAGCAGGAAAGTTTTTATATTTTCTTGATTCTAGAGGACGTAGCAGGCCTCGCATTGTTTTCTAGTACATAAAGGGAAGGAGGTAATTTGAAATGATCTTAAGTTTAATATTCCACATGCTCCAGTTAGCTGGATATCAAGTACTTGTAGGGTTGTTCACCAACTCTGTAAATTTTCATACCCATGATCTCGTTAAGGTTTTATTGATGGGCATTCGCGGCATCTTCGGAGGAATCTTTGGTATCTTCGGAGGGCGCGGTAACAATGGTGAGACTGTAAATGCAGCCGCCTAATTCTAAAAGAGTGTAAGTAGTGGGGAGGAAAAAGAGATGCTCAGATTTATGATGGCTATGGTGAAAAATATTGGTCAGCTCGGTTTCGTGAGCTTTGCTCAATCTATCCTTGGAAATGTTGCAAAATTCCTTATTGGAAATGTTACCAACCTGTTTACAAACGCTATGGCTTAGCTCCTAGTTACTAACACATATGCCTGCAGAATCTCTGCAAAGCCTGCTAAATAACCTTGTATGATAGTTACTGTAAAACTTACCTTAACTCCAGCGTAAGTCCAACATAATGTAGAAAGAGCGCCCGCAAGGGTGCTAACTTTTGTCTACTTATACATGCATACACAGTCAGTATACAGAAATAAAGGTATAAGTACTATAGGAGGAAAAACAAGAATTCAGTTTATACACATAAAACACGGTAGAAAGTGAGATGTATCAAATGCCAAGCTTTACAGGGATATTAAAGATGTTAGCGGCACTAACAGCGAACATATTTGGCGTAGGATTTGTAGGGGTAGTCAAGGAGACAGTAGTAACTGTGACCAGAGTATTATTGAGTAATATAGGAAGTCTATTCGGGTCACTATTCGGCATAAAAGTAGGTTACTCTTAAAGAAGAATTTAATGCGCGCTTAATTAAGCGCGCATTATTTTGATGGTATAAGTATACTGTAGAAGAAACAAAATTGTTTTTACTACTCAAATAATTTTAAAGAGGAGGTAAGAAATGGCAGATAATGATTTTGATGCTGTAAATAGGTTAGCTATGGAACAAGTAAACAAGCTAACTGAAGGAGGGGGTGGAGCTGTAATATCCACATCAGCCCCGTACAAAAGCCAGAGGTCTTCATTCTGGGATGATGATACAAGTAAATTACACACAAGATACAGCCCTTCGGAGCCAGCAGGTATACCGGTGTACGGAGGGAGTACCTATAGAGGATCCTCCTATTTAGGTCAAAGCTTTCTAGGCGGTAAATATGGTATGGATGGAGTAACAGAGACTGATAGATTCTATCGCAAGACACTAAATGCGGTATATCGCACAGATACTCCACCTGTAATCGTAGCAGTCCCGCCTAAGACTGTAGTACCCTGTAATGATTGGCGGAAGAATGAAGAAACTGTAATCAGAGAAGATGGAGAAGATGGGGAGGAAGGACAGCAAGTGTTTATAGAGCAAGAGAGAACCTTTTTAGGCACCTCGTTGAGTGAACGCATACAGCAAAGCAAAGATCGTATTAGAGGAAATAAAGGAATGGCACTAGTAACTCCAAGCATACCTATATCGCATAACACACGTAACCAACTAACTGCAATATTTCTATCCGGGGTTACTAGGATGGCTAGTACCGCGGTAATATCATGGGCTAAAGAAAGACAAGTCCCATACGAACTATTGTAAAAGAAACAGCGTTATGTTACAGTAAATGTAAATAACGCTGGAGGTGGAACTCTTATGGGCGATGTCAGGAAGATTGATCCTAAACCCCAGGAAGCGCTTGGGGAGATTAAATTACCTGAATGGATTGAAAAAGCTTTAGAGGTAGGTATTATAGCAGCTGCGGCGGCCTTTGCGGAAGGTTTAGCTGATTGGGCAGCAAGTAAAAAGTAAATTAAAGAAGTACCTATAATAGGTACTTCTTTAATTTCAGACACCTTGTATTTTAAGTGGTATAAGTATAGTGGAGATGAAGATCTTTTAAAATTTTTTAAGGTAACTTTTTAAGGAGGTGAGAGCAATGTAAATAATGAAGCGTGTCTAAATAAATTTTAGTGAGGTGAGAGAAAAGAATGTACATTAAGGATATTTTTACACCTGGTACTGCATGTCGTGTATTCGTACTAAAGGGTTCTGAACGATCAGATGCTGGCCATTTTATAGTTCCTTCATATTTAGATACAACCAGTGAGGAAGAAGAGGACTTACGTACCAGATATCTTTGCGTAGGTATAGGGCAAATGTACGCAGGATTTACAGTAGCCAGTGAAATTAATGGTAACCCAGTAGTTACTGATGTAGTTACACAGCGTACGGTACTGCGTGTAGTTAGTGATGATACCGGGCGTGGGCAAGACGTAAACTTTAATATTCGTGATTGGCCTAAAATACTTGAAGAGTATAAGACCAAGAGCAAACCAGCCCCCTCTAAACTTCTTAGCGATTTTATCCGTGCAGGGGATAAAGTAAAATTTGCAGTCCTACGCACAGATTCTGTATCTTCCCATGTAAATAATTGGTTTATACTTCCACGGGATAAGTTGATTGATCTCGAAAAGTACATGCTAGCTTCTTCAAAGGGTTGGCAAGATCGTGATACTGCTGTAGTTGAAGATGTGCCTTCATTATTTATATCTGAATTGGTGCCTCTTACTACTTCTGTTAGGATCATTACTACTATGCCAAGACTGTCTTTAGGGATTGATTTAGATGACTGGCCGGAAATTAAAGCTGCGCTTAATGACGTACCTGTTGTTAAAGAGACTATTATGAAACCTCTGAAGCATTACATTCCGGACGGGTCTTTAGTAGCAGCGGCTTCATCTACTGGGAATAATTGGTTAGCTGCCCCGGTAAATGCCGCCTTGCCTCCAGGGTATACTTGGCGCGACACGAGAGGTAATGCAGTTTATTCGGTGACGCTTAGGGGCGGGAGTACTCCGCTTGATTCTTGGTTTACAGAACTCGATAAAGTGTATATTACTGCGCAGTATACCCTAACCTTAGATCCTGAGCTCTGGCCAGAGCTTAAAGCGGACCTTATTAAAGCTGGTTTATGGCCTAAAGTTTCTACTGCAGCTCTAGATACCTCCATAGCAGAGTATATGGAGGCTACCAGGGAACCAGTGTCTCATCTTATTAAAAGCACACCAAAACCAAAAAGCTTAAAATCCCTAGCATCTACCTTATCCGGGGATATATATGAAGCTGATGTGCCAAAGGCACCAGCTAAAATTGAGGGGGAAATTAAAATGACAGTATTAAACGTAGAGAAGATTTTCGGTTCGGCAATTGGTAAAGATCTATCTGGTATGTTCAAACTATCTGGTATGGGTATTGCAGTGCGTGCAGCTAATGGTTCTTTCCGGTGCTATGATCCAGCCAAAACACAATGTGTGGATGTTATGGAAATGGTAATTGATACCGATATGGTTTACCGCATGCCAGCTAAAGAAGTGGCTCCTGGCGATCTTATTATATTTAATACCGTGCCTTACTATGTCATTAATACCGACGAAGGTAACACAGTGATCACGGTCTTCAACCCTGCGGAAGAGAAGATGGAGACCATTATTCCTAGTCGTAGCATACTCGGCTTCCAGTTCTTCATTAAAGTAGTATCCCTCTTTAACCTCGGTGGTGCTACAACACCACAAGCCGGAGGACTCCAGGCTATGCTGCCTCTCATGCTCCTTAGCGGTAAGGAAGATGGTAGTGGGGCTAAGAAAGATCCTATGGAAATGATGCTCATGATGCAAATGATGGGCGGCGGAGATATGTTCGGGGCAGGAGCTGCAGCTGCAGGTGGTGGAATGCCTATGCTACCAATGATGATGTTGATGGGCCAAATGGGAGAAAAGCCTTCATCAGGAGCTAGATCTTCAGCTAAGAAAAGTGGTATGGAAGAAATGATGCCTATGCTAATGATGAGTCAAATGATGGCAGGTGGTACTGCTGGTGGTTCTGGTGGAGCTATGGACATGACCACAATGCTCCCACTTATGATGGCAATGGGCAGCGGTGACTCAGGTAATAATATGTCTGAAATGATGATGCTCATGATGATGAGTCAAATGATGCCTAAGTCTGTTGTAGCTACTACTCCAGCATCAGCACCCGCTTCCGCAACAGGTAAGAAAACTGGTAAGGCACCTAAGAATCCTGGTGTTGCGGATATTGTAGGAACATCATTAGCTACAGCAATTTCAGAAGCCGCAGCTACAACTACAACCGAAGCCGAGTAGGGGAGGGTACAGTGTATGCCTAATGCATCTAAACTGCGCAGCGAGTTGTATAGGGTGGCTTCTTTAATGGGAGACATCGCAGCTATGCAAAAAGGGCCTGAGGCAATGCTGAAGCGTATGCTTCGTAAGACCGCTACTAAGAAATCAAGTAAATTAATCAACAGAGTATTTAAGTAACATCATATAGAAACGCCCTCGTCAGGGGCGTTTCTTTTTAATTAGAAGGAGGAGAATAAAATGAAAAGATTAGAAGACATTGGATTTTATACACTTACCGATCACAGGGCCGCTACCGCTAGCTCTACGTCACAGCTAATGCGGTGTGAACTCATTCTTACAGATGCTTGTAACTTTAAGTGCCCTTACTGCAAAGGTCTGCGACCTGATGTTAAAGAAACTATGAGTCTTGCACGAGCTAAAGAGGTTGTTTATATATGGGCGAAGGATAACTTAAAGAGCATCAGATTATCAGGCGGAGAACCAACAGTGTATAAGGATTTAGTTGAACTGGTATGGTATATAAGGCTACTAGGTGTTGAGAATATTGCTATATCCACTAATGGTTCCGCAGACATGGCGTTGTATAAAGAACTAGTTAACGCAGGAGTAAATGACTTCTCTATATCTCTAGATGCCTGCTGCAGTGCCTTCGGGGACGCAATGGCTGGTGGTATACCTGGAGCGTGGGATAAAGTAGTAGCTAACATAAAGGAGATTGCTAAGTTATCCTATGTAACACTCGGCGTTGTTGTTACAGAAGACACTGTTAAAGATCTAAAGGAAACAATGGAGTTTGCTGCAAGTTTAGGAGTAGCTGACATTCGTATTATCTCTTCAGCTCAGTACAACCAGCTATTAGATAGTGCTAAAGCTGTGGACCCTGCAGTATATCTAAAGTATCCAATTTTAAAGTACCGCATATTAAATTTATTGCAGGAGCGTAACGTTAGAGGGTTAAGGCCGGGAGATTCTACTAGATGTGGTCTGGTTTTAGATGATATGGCAGTTGCTGGGGATTATCACTTTCCTTGCATCATATACATGCGAGAAGGAGGAGACCCTGTTGGTAAGGTTGGCCCTAATATGCGCCAGGAACGCTTAAAATGGGCCCGCACTCATAATACCCACACAGATCCAATATGTAGCAAGAATTGTTTGGATGTATGTATTGATCACAATAACAAGTTCATGGAGCTACGTATTACCTAGAAGGAGGAGAGTAAGCTTGAAAACAGGAAAGGGTGAATTAGCTAAAATAATAGACAAACTAGACATCATTACTTTAAGTGAAGTAGACTACGAAGGAATACTTAAATGGGGTATTCTAAACACAGCAAGTTTACTAAATTTTAAGATACCTCTAAAAGAAGGTATTATACACGTCGAAGGTATGTGCCGCGTACACTTTAAACTCTTAGGGGAACTAAAGATCAGCATTAAAGTCTACGCTGCCTCTGCGCGTAAGTCCCAGAATAATCCGTTTTTATATTTTGAATGTAAGGCACCTCCGTATGTAAATACTCCCGAGCTAGCGTCCGATATTACGGATGTGAATAAGCTTAAAGTCTATTGTCAGGACTGCATTCTACCTCTTACACATTTAGGTGAGCGTAATTTAAGTGTGGAGGTAATGCGACTATTCGCGATAGTTATGGCCTACCTAGAAAACTTTAAATACGATAAGGAGGTGATCCGTACTAATGTAAGTAGGAGCAGGATACCCAGTAGACGAAGTGGTCCAAGTAAGAAAAGAAACGTTGTGTATGTACGTAAAACGATTCATGTTTGTGTAGGTGAGAGGCAATTAGCTAAAGTACTGGTCCGGAGTACAGACTCCTGGTCCGGAGTACAGACTCCTGGTCCGTTATGGGGCATTGGCGCGAGTACAAAAAGACGGGTAAGAGGGTATGGGTTAAGGCGTACACTAAAGGTGCGGGGAAAGTAACACCTAAGAACTATGTTATATAAGGAGGAATTTAATGATTCAAATAGACATATGGCCTGTGTGGTCCGAGATACGTGGTAACTATGTACCTATGAAGGCTTTAGAGGAGGCGTGCAGTTATTTCAAAGAAGGAGCGCAGTATTCCCCAGCATTTCAAAGGAAAAAGTGGGACGGGAAAATCCGTCTTATGGAACGTACTGGAAGGTTTCCTACAGGTCTGTGGTTCATTGTTAGAGGCGTTCTTGACTCATTGGGATTAGAGTATACAGTGGTACCACGTTTCACATGGCCAGAGAGGCAGTTTGACTGGAAGCTAAACTCAGCTATAAATGCACGACCTCGACAACTAGAAGCTGTCGAGGCTATTTTAAAGCGTAAGAGGGGTATGATGGAATTGCCCACCCGGTTTGGTAAAACGACGGTGGTAGCGAGCAAATCTATCGCTGAATTTGCTGTACCTACTTTATTCTTGGCACACCAATTAGATTTAGTTTATGATGCAGCTAAAATATTTGAAGAATTTATTGATGGGGTAGATAGTGTAGGTATAATGGGAGGAGGAAAGGTAGAATACAAACCTATAACTTGTGCATGTGTGGATACTTTGTATAACCATTTAGATGATCCTAAAATGCAATTATACCTACGTGAGAAGGTTAAGTATCTTGTCCTAGATGAGAGCCATATGTATACTACGGGGCAGTATAAAAAAGTTGTAAGTGAGGTTAATGCACCGTACAGATTATTTTTCTCCGCTACAATCGAAAGGGGAGATGGGTCTATCTTAGAGTCGCAGGGTGCAAGTGGTGATGTAATCTTCAAACTAGGTGAGGAAAAGATGATTCAGGAAGGGTACATTTCGGATGTAGAGATAACTATGGTCCCCTTCGAGCAAGGTCTCTATAATGAAGACGATAGCGGTATTAAGTACAGGGAATTCTATGACGCAGTTATTGTCAAGAATGCACGGCGTAATCAACTAATTGTTGATAGTGTCAAATCACTACTCTCCGAGGGTAGATTTGTGCTTGTTTTAGTTAGCAGAACTGACCATAATGGGGAGCTGAGTCATGGAAGAATCATAAAGGAACTCCTAGCTGAGCAAGGAGTTCCTGACGCTGAATTTATATTTGGTGATGTGAATGTTGAGGAACGTTCAACTGTAAAGGATGCGTTTAACGCCGGGAAGTTTAGAGTTTTAATTGGTAGCACCGTGGCCGATGTAGGTGCTAACTTTCCTGTAGCCTCAGGATTAGTACTAGCAGGAAGTGGAGATAGTCAAACGAGGTCGGCTCAGCGAATAGGTAGAATACTTTGTAACGCAGAGGGAAAGCTTGCCAAAGCTATTGATATACGAGATGAGAATGTTAAATTCTTCTCAAAACAGGCCCAAAGCCGTATGGACTACTATATCTCTAGGTTTGGCGATAAGCGTGTAAGTTACGCCCGCACGTTAAATGGAAAAACAGAAATTGAAAAATTATATCCTTTCATGCCTGGGATGGAAATGTTTAGTAATTTACTTTAATAGCTATTAGAGTTCCTCAGAAAACGGCATTAATTCAGCACGAGCTTTTATAACAGCTGCAATTGCATCACTTTTACAGGCAAAAAACTTACAGTATACTGCCTTACCATTTGATCTAACCTGTGCTGACCATCGTTGTTTTCTAGGTACCCAATTTACTCCTCTGGCGCCTGTTGTGTTATTACGATTAAGTAGTCTATTTTGACTATTTTGTGCCTTTGTTACAATACGCAAATTAGATCTCTTGTTATTCAGGGCATCATGATTTATATGATCAACTACATCACTGCCAGTGTAATCTAGAATAAATCTGTGAAGTTTTACCTGAATAAGTAATTTGCCGTTAGCCCATACCTGCCCTTGAACATAGTTAGCTCTTCTATTTGTTGCAACGTACCAATTACCTTGGAAGCTAGCAACTTTAGGCAAGTCTGTAGTATTAATTAGTGCCTCCAACACACTACCATCCTTACGATGTAGAAATATAGCCGTAACGTCTCCTCTAACCTCGTAGTCGTTCTTCAAGCTCTTGGTCCTCCTTCAACTTAGCCAAATAAGCATTAATTAAACCAGACAGTGTTGTCCTCTTAGATACAACGTAACCCTTTGACCAAGCAATTAAATCCGGATCTAATGTCATTGTAGTAGTTACTTTAACCATTCCACTTATCCCCTTTCTTACTGCTTTAATTATACTCTATTTATACTATCTATGTCAAATATTGAGGAGGAACTAAAATGCCTAATAAACTAGACTTGGAGATCTTTAGATATAAAAACATGCTATTTGGTTCAGTGCTACATCAAGACGAAGAGTTACGTTGCTTAAGTGGGGTTACTACCTTGGCGGAAGTTATTGGTTTTGCTATTAAAAGTGCAGACGTACCAATTCTATATACTAATGCACTTTATGTCAGAGGAGAAAATAAACTACAGGACAATATAGTAGTTTCCTGTAGATTTGGATCGGAACAAGAGGCCAAAGAGGCGTGCGCACGTATTAGAATGTGTTTAGCTAGCATAAACCAAGATGTTACAGCTAAAGAGCTTGGTCCAGTCGTTAAAGAAGTATAAGGAGGGAAAATTAAGTATGCCTAATAAACTAGACATTGAATTATACCAATACAGAACATTGTTATTCGGTAGAGTACTTCACATGGATGAAAGCCTGCGTAGAGGGAACCTTAAGTCTCCAAAGGTTCTCTCTGAGTATATGGGGTTCGTTATTAAAAGCGATGAGAGACCTAATCTGTACGAAAATGCGTTATACGTAAGGGGAAATGGTACTACATGCGACAAAAATGTCTTTCTGCGTAATTTTATTGATGAAAAGAAAGCACAAGAAACTTACGATAAATTGAAAAAATGCTTGGACATAATTAACCTAGTGGAACCACCCAATGAGAATGTCTCGGAACTACTAGTAAAGCTACTCTAGGAGGGAAAGGCAGATGAGAAATATGCAGGCTTCCAAACTTCATATGAGACTACTACAAATCGCCAAGCAGATGGAGGAACTTCACGAAGAGAAGGAAGCCCTTCTCAACTCATGCCCACACACCACCGCCCACCGCTATTTAGATACTAGTAAACTCGTCATATGTGATGAGTGTAACCGTTATATAGGTATGTACTGCGAGAAAGGCTCTAGAGGAGTATGTATCAGTGATGAGGATACTGATAACCCTAAATGTATTCATTGCGGGCGAGAACTAACTACCGACTACGTAGTCGGATATAACTAAATTTTAATGGTATAAGTATAACGTAGAGGAAGTAAAATTTCTTTACGTTATATTTTTATAGAGGAGGTAAAATATTATGCCAGAGGAAATAAGATTCTACAGGCAAAAAGATCCCTATGGTGACTACTCTAATTTTTCACCACACCAAGTTTTCTTGAAGGGTTTATGGTGGAGTACAACGGAGCACTATTTTCAAGCTCAGAAATTTGCTGGTACACTTTTAGAAGAGCAAGTCAGAAACACAGCTAGCCCAGGAGATGCTGCACGTATGGGAAGAGACAGAAGGTTACCACTACGCGAAGATTGGGAGCGAGTAAAAGACAGTGTTATGCGTACAGCTGTCTTAGCTAAGTTTAGGCAACACCCTGCATTAGCGGCATCACTTTTAGCTACCGGGGATGCTATTCTTATTGAACACACCACTAACGACACTTACTGGGCTGATGGAGGGGATGGTAAAGGTAAGAATATGCTGGGTATTATCTTAATGGAAGTAAGAGATTACCTACACACAGAACGTAAATTGAAAGAGGGACTATTACTATATGAAAGAACTGAGCTATAAGGAGGTGAGCTAAATAACTAACGAAGAGCGTAGGGAACGTCTAAAAGAGTTGCAAAAGTTACGCGCTGTTACAGCACGGGAAATTCGGGACTTAATTCTTAGCTGTCCACACGAGGTAGGTACCCTACCGGGGCCTACTCTACCTTATTGCGAAATTTGTGGTAGGTGTCTGCCTGAAGGAAAAGTAATTTAAAGGAGGTAGATTAAATGTTGACATTAGCTGGGTGCCTTATGATCTTCAGTGGCTGTGTAGGTTTGTCTAAGGCTGTATCCAACCGTACACTCGTGCCTAAGATACCGCTAAAGTACTTTAAAAACAGGAGGGAATAAAGTAATGTACAAAATACCTAAAAGTATCTTGTTACTAGTAGGCATGGTAGCCTTGCTGTCTAATGTGTCCGTTGTACTAACCACCACATCTCCAGTAATGGCTGGTATATCTAGAGTCTTTGGTTTACTAGATCTTGTTTTTCTGCTGGTAGTGTGGAAAAGTAATCTTAAATAAAGAAGGAGAGTGTATTAAAATGTCAGGATTAAAAGCATTTGGTATTGGTGTGTTGCTAGTTGTATTTATGTTAGCTATGGGGGTTGTTAATTTTGGGTGCAGCGTCTTCGATATGGGTGTAAACTCTGCACAAGATGTTGCCAAGAAGACTCTAGATGCAGATAACGTCCTGCATAACTATGAGTGGTTTAAGCAGCAGAACGACGACTTTATTGCAGTTAATAGGAAGATTATGCAGGCCAAGAAAGCCCTCGCAGACTTTGAAGGTAGTGCTGGAAATCGTGCTACATGGACGTACAGTGATAAAGATAACCAAGCTAGACTTCAAGCTAATGTAACTGGCATTCAAGCTCAGGCCGATGATATAATCGCAACATATAATGCGCGTAGTAAGATGCAAAACCGTGCATTATTTAAAGATAAAAATCTACCCGCCGAGCTAAGTTATGATTCTATAGTTGGAGGGCAATAATTATGGCTAAATTAAAAATAAGCCTTAGCATTACATCCGACAACGTCGTTAGAGGAAATGTGACGTATATGGATGAAAGCCTAAGGAACACTGGAAGTTTAGTAAAAATTGAAGGCTTTGAAATACGTAGTATTTCAAGTCCTCAATTGACGCGTGATACTCTTTTATACGTCTGGGGAGATATGAAGCATAAAGACAACGAAGAATTTGCTTATCGTTGTAGTAGCTATTCTCAAGCCAGTGAACTAGTAGATAGAATCAAAGCTTGTTTGGTTAAACTTAATGGCGCAGAGGAGAAGGATAAATTAACTTTAGAACTATTCCTCTCCGGAATAACTATTAAAGGTAGCGTAGTGCATATGGATGAAAGCTTGCGGGGTGCTTATAGTATCGTTGAACTTGACGGTTTTACACTTTGTAGCTCTGGCCGTCCAGAGCTGCGGAGAAATGAACTGTATTTAGGGGGTTTTGCTAAAAGTGCAGCTAGGGAGCGGGATGACGACGAGTTTCAGTATTGCTATGACAGTAAAGACGAAGCGGAACGGACGCTCCTAAAAATTAAAGCTTGTGTAGCGGCTGTTAACAGCAGTGTAGAAAACTACAGTGGTAACACCACGATATTACCAGAAGTGAAGAGAAAGGAGGAAAAAATTAAGGTTATGGATAAACTACAGATAAAGCTTTTTAGGTATGGCTGTTTGGTGTTCGGTAAAGTTATCTTGCAAAGTAAGGAACTGGAAACAAAAGAAACCTTAGCTACAGTGGAGGGATTCGAGATAGCCCGCGCTGGGCACCCAGAACTTAAGAGTGGACGTCTATATGTTATGGGAAGTGATTGCATCAGAAATGCAGATGAGTTTCACTACCGATATGATTCTGCGGAAGATGCAGCAAGTGCGTGCAAAAAAATTAAGCGGGGTGTAGAACTAATTAATAATCCCGAGGCTGCTACTGAGGCTGCTGTGGGCATACCCGGTATTGTAGAAATAATGTAAGAGAGGAGGTGCAAGGTCAGTGAAACTAAATTTGGATATAAAGGTTGAAGGCAGAACAATTAGTGGGCATATTACCTATATGGAAGAAAGTCTACGAAATACAGGGCTCCTCATCGAATGTAATGGGTTTACGATAAAAAGCATCGGAAGTCCAGAGCTACGCAGGAATGCGCTGTATGTTAGAGGCTATAATCTAACAAAGGACAACAAGCAGTTTATGTGCACTTATAGTTATGTCAAAGAGGCCAAAGAAGCGTACTGTAAGATTCTAACCTGTGTTAATCTACTAAACGGTTCAAACATATCAGGGTCTTTTGGTCTGGATGTAGAGCTACAAAGTAGCAATGAGGGTAATAACGAAGGTAATAACGAAGGCAGTACTGAGGATAGTAGCGAAGGTAATAACGAAGGCAGTACTGAGGATAGTAAAAAGAAACTAGATGTTGAGCTATTTCGGTACGGTACTCTACTATTCGGTAAGATACTATATCAACACCCTAGTTTAACGGGGAAAGTTAATTTACCTGTAAAAGGTAAATTTGTAGTAAGTTCTGTCACACTTCCCGAACTAGAAAGAAATACCCTTTACATAAGGGGAAGTAACTCGAGTGCAGACGACCGAGAAATAAGCCTACGGTGTGAATCTGAAGAAGCTACTACTGAAGTTATTGCCGATATCAAGATATGCTTGGACATCATTAATGGGCCTCAACCTACTGAGGTATTTCAAGATACTGGGATACCAGATGTGGTAAGAGTTATATAAAATTTAGAGAGGTGGAGAAATTAATATGTTAAAGAAAAAAATGAGTCTTATTATGGTAATTATGGTGATTCTATCGTTTATGGTTACAGGTTGTGACTTTACTACAGCACCTGCGGGGGAGAATCAGGAGCAAGCTAGCACCTTAACTAATACTTATGGAGCGGAAATGCGCCGCACCGAAGACAACCAAGCTAAGCTCGTTAAGTTGCAACCAGCTACGCTACTTGACTGGTCACTTGAAAGAGATAACCTCAATCGTAAGAATCAACTATGGAACAACCCTAACAAGATTGGCTACGTATATCTGTTTAGCCCTATGGGAGCACCAATTGGCTACTATGTAATTAAGGGTAAAGTATCTTCAGTTAATAGTTTATTAACTGCACCTAGTCAGATTGTAACAGACCCTATAAATCGCAAGTCCAGCGGCTACCATGATAGCATGACAGTAGAAAGCCCTGACTTAGACGGATCTTATGGAACTAATGGGGATGCTATATTCTTCTTCACTACAGACGGTAAATACGTTCAAACACCCCTCCCGTTCCTTCTTTCAGACGCGCCTATAGCAATTAATGCCCCTGTACTGTATACTGCACCAGCTAAATAATTAGGTACAGGCCCTCCTAGGAGGGCTTATTTATTTTTGAGGAGATGTGTTTATAAATGGGAGAGCAAGAAGAGCTACGAAAACTTGAGATACTCATAAACGACGAATCGATAATTAGATTGATAGAAGGATTGCCCGACTTTAAACATGTATGTCCTGTATGCGGAGATGCAGGAGAAAATGTATACCACAAGTTAAATCCCAGGCAAATGACGTTAGACACAGATAAAAAGGGAAGGGTAGGGTTTATGAACTTAGGTCTTGTACAGGTAGAGACTTGTTACAAATGTGAGCATACTGTTACCAAGATACAAAAATGGGAAATACCTATGCATGAATGGTTAATGCTTACACCTAAAAAGACTAATTGGTTAACAAGGGTACAGAATACCTTCGTTGCTGGGTTATGGCTCGGGCTGGGTATATGGGCCGCAGAGCCTATGTTTCATCAAGTGCCAATAACAACACATGCACCTTATATAGTGGCTGGATGCTTACTAGGTATCACTGTATGCGTGATTATACAGAAATACAAGGCCGGTGACTATGCTAGAAACAAGAAGCATTAGGCATGCCGTCCCAGACTGTGATGTAAATCTCTTTGTAGTTAGAGTAGCTAAAACTATTCCTAAGGGTTTTATTCATGTGCCGGTACTATCCCCAAGCTCTCGGCTATTTGCTACTATGCTCGCTTGGAAGAACCAGGGAGTATGGTGGCAACGTTGGTCTGACTTCGAAGAGGCCTTTGAAGAAGAGATGGAACAACTTTTAGCTAAAAGGTATTAAAATAGAATTGAGGAGTTGCTAATAGCTGGAAAGACCATACAGTTGGTATGCTTCTGCCCAGAGCCTGATTTCTGTCACAGGAGATTATTAGCTGCGCATTTCAGTCACACGTATCCGGTAACGATTAATTAGGGGAGGTAAAGTATGTTAAGTAAAGAGGAAGCTAAGGCTCAATTAGAGCTGTTATCTAATCAGCTATCAGCGCAACACGAACTTATAGAAACGCTCCGTGCAGCTAGAATAGCCGCAGAAGACGAGGCTAGAGAAGCACAGTACGCAGCAGACAGGGTTTTACAAGAACTTCGTAAAATTAAGCGGGAAGTCATTGAAAATTGCCCACACGAGTTTGCATGTATGGATAAGGTAGAGGGGCGCGAGAGAATACTAGGAATAGTTATTCAATGTACTATATGTGGTACGTCTGGTAATATACTTTATAAGAGCTAGTATAACTAACTATCAACTGCTATAATGGGGAATAAATCCCCATCTCTTTTTGATTGGAAGTGTACTAAATGCCGGGCGTATTATTATTTACATGCTTAACATTATTAGGTATTCCTATACTCTACCTTAAACTA
>Ga0209000_1001139_pt1 | contig 18366 bp, 21 predicted proteins | sample RifGroD2_FD_183998 | JGI IMG/M metagenome (GOLD analysis project Ga0209000, IMG submission 183998) | Groundwater microbial communities from Rifle, Colorado, USA - Groundwater D2 (SPAdes) (version 2) | ecosystem: Environmental > Aquatic > Deep subsurface > Groundwater | place: Rifle, Colorado...
CTCAAACAAACAACCAGTGAATCAATATTGCTATTGATTCGAAGGACTAACCGCAACAGATTGCGATTAGTACTATTATTACAACTTTTTAAAGTTCTCTATTTTTTACTTTTTAAGGCTATACCTTAAGAGTATAAAAAACACATCCTCACGCACATCTGTTTGATATGCATCGGGATGTATTTTTTCCATCACCCGAATTTTTAATATTCCTCTTTTGCGTTGATGTTTCTTAATGAATTTAACATCGCTCTTCTTGATTGCTTAAACAGTTTAGCAACATAAAAATAACTTGTCAACCCCGCACTAACTTTGCATGTGCACAAAGTGCCAAAAGCAAATATAAACCTGGAAAACAGTACTTTTTCATGACCTGCAAAACCATCCAAAAACACTAAATATAATTATAATGCAAAGTTAGTGCGGGGTCAAGTGTTTGCAAAACTTTATTTTTTAGCCTCACTTTGATATTGTTTTTTGGCTTATACTAGCGATATTTTAAATATCACTAAAAAAACTATTCCTCAAACTCAAGTTCATTGTTTTTGCAAATTTTGGCATATTCATAGAAACTTTTTCGTGGTTTTCTTTCGAGAGTTTGAAAATCAATTTCTACCAGACCAAATTTAGGCTCATAGCCGTACAGCCATTCAAGATTATCCATCAGCGACCAGAAATTATATCCGCGCACATCCACGCCCTCAGAAATCGCCTTGTGCACCATCTCCAAATGAGTTTTGATATATTCAATGCGATCTTTATCATCAATTCCCTCTCTAGTGGGTGTGCCATTTTCAGCAATGTAAATTGGCAGTTTAAATTTTTCACTCGCCTGTTTTAAAACCTTATACAAACCCTGCGGATATGAAATCCATTTCATCACATTTTCCTTATCCTCCTCAATCGTAAATCCTAGATAAGTTTGATTTCGAGAATCCATTTTGATATTTTTCCAATTGAATGTGATTTTTCCCAAGCGATAATAATCAATCCCGATAAAATCTTGGTGATTTTTGATTTTATTTCCAAGCAAATCAATGCGATACCACTGCGCAATTCTATTTATTGCATTTAGCAAAATTCCAAAACCTTCAGACTCATACCAATTGTAAAGATACGTGATTCCAACCTGAGCCTGCGAATTTTTCTTATGAATTATTTCATATGTTGCATTGTGAGCTTTTGCAATATTATTAACTGCAGAAATAAATTTCATTGGATTTTTGACTCCTGGTGGAAAAGCCCCACCCAAATATCCCATCCCAAGTGGAACCATAGGCTCATTGAACGTAAGATAACTTTCAATAAGTTCATCAAATTCTCCAACTATTCTTTCAACATATTTAGCAAAAATTTTCACCGATTCTTTTTTGTGAAAACCATATTTTTTGGCAAACCAAAGTGGACTGGTCCAATGCCAAAGAGTTAATTGCACTTTAATATTTCGACTTTTTAAATCCTCCAAAATTTCTCGATAACGCATCAAAGCTTGCTCATCAAAAATTCCTTCTTCAGGCTGCACTCTCGCCCATTCAATCGAAAGCCTGAAAACATTCACTCCCAATTCAGAAAGTAGTTCATGATCTTTTTTATACAGATTCCAATAGTCGCAAGCTCGGCCTGATTCATTGTCAGCCATCCCCTGTTTTTCCCATTGCCACCAATCTGAATTTGAGTTGCCACCCTCCACTTGATAAGAAGCTGTCGCGCACCCCCATTTAAAACCTGCTGGAAATTTAAGTTTTTTCATCATAGTATCCCGTGTCATCCTGAACTTGATTCAGGATCTGCGTAGATTCCGGATCAAGTCCGGAATGACAAATAAAAATTTTAATTAATAAATTTTTCAATTTTTTCTTTTTTCCAAACATGCCCCATTTCATCAATTTCAACTACTCTTATACCATTTTCAACAAAAAACTTGCAGTCATTACTATTGCAAAAATACAAATCCTCCCTACCTCTGATCACCACAAGATTCTCCTTTGGCACAAAAGACAAAATTAATTTCACATCTTTTCTCATCATTTCAAGGCTCAAACCGATTTTAAGAAAAAAATGAAAAAATAACGCCATTCTTTTTTGACTCGTATATTTTCTGCCTTCAGTGAGAAAAAATTTCAACCAAGCCAAAGCCCAACTTCCTAAATCCCTTTTCCCCAACACCGGATTTACCAAAATGAGTTTGGTATTTTTATGCTCATTCCAATTTAGTAATGCAAAATGGCATCCCAAACTGTGAGCAACAACCACCTCGGCATCAATTTTTTTTCTGTAATCAATTCTTGAACCCCAGATATCCAAGCCATCTGGAAATCCATTATATTCAGCCCTGTCCATCCAACCAGGTATGTATACAATTTTTTTGTCGATCATTTTATTTTTTTTCAATTTTTCCAATATTCCCCGGCATATACCTCCTCAAGACTTCCGGAATCAAAACAGATCCGTCGGCTTGTTGAAAGTTTTCCAAGATCGCAATAAATGGGCGCGGTGAAGGAAGGACGGTGTTGTTGAGCATATAGACATGCTTTTTCTCACCATTTTTATCAACGTATTTTACATTGAGCCTGCGAGCCTGCCAATCCAAGAAATTTGAAGCGCTGCCTGTTTCACCATAACTGTCGCGCGATGGCATCCAGGCTTCGATATCATAAGCTCGGAATTTTCCGGCGCTCAAATCGCCTGTGCAAATTTTGAGGACACGATATGGAAGTCCTAGTTCGCGGTGCACCTCCTTGGAGATTTCCAACATATCATCGTGCATTTTGATTGACTCAGCCTCATCAGCTGCCATCAAAACAACCTGCTCAACTTTCATAAATTCGTGCACGCGATAAAATCCTTTCGTATCCTTTCCATAAGATCCAATTTCACTGCGATAGCATTGCGAATATCCCACAATCTTAATCGGCAACTGCTGCTCTTTCAAAACTTCATCAGAATAATACGCCAAAAGTGAAGGTTCAGCAGTTCCAACCAAAAACTTCTTGTCCTTGCTTGATTCACCACTTGAATCTTTATCTTTACTGGCAACTTGATACACCTCATCAATTTCACTGTCATATTCCTTACCTTTGAAATATCCAGTGCCAAAAAGTGCAAAGCCTTTCACGAGTGTTGGAGGAATCATTGGGGAATATCCTTTTTCAATAAGCTTATTCATTGCATACATCATCAGTGCCATCATCAAAGATGCACCTTCATTTTTCATATAATATCCACGAAAGCCCGCTACCTTGGTGCCTTTTTCCAAATCCAAAATATCCAAATCTTTTCCAAGCTGAACGTGATCCTTGATCGGAAAATCAAATTTTGGAATTTCTCCCTCTCTTTCGATTTCCACATTATCTTCATCTGATTTTCCAATCGGTGTATCATCAGAAATTATATTTGGAACTTTCACCATCAAATCATCAAACTCATCTTTGGTAATTTTAAATTCTGGTTCACTAGTAGCAAGCTTCTCTTTGACATCCTTGGCCTGCTCTAAAAGTACAATTTTTTCTTCAGCACTAGCTTTTGGCAAAAGTTCATTCAATTTATTTTTCTCAGCTTGAAGTTCTTCAATATATTGAAGTTGGTTCAATCTTTTTTTATCCACTTCTAAAAGTTGATCCAGCTCCAATTTAATATTTTTCTTCGCAGCAGCATCTGCAATTTTTTCCTTATTTTCTCGAATAAATTTAATGTCCAACATATGATTTTTATTCCCTGTCATCCTGAAATTGTTTCAGGGTCTTTCAACTTTGCAAGACGGCGCTGCATCAGATTCCAGATCAAGTCCGGAATGACATAGGAGGAATTGTTAATATGCATATATATTATCTTTTATTTAGGCTTTTTGCAAGAAACCTAGCCACCAAGCGCCTTGTATGATGGTTTCCAAATTAATTCTATAATAAAACAAAAGCGGGGTAGAAATAAAAATGTTTTTCAGCTATAATGTAAACAGAAACCTGCCAGAACGTCAGGCAGGCAAAAATAAAAAAATATGAATCCCTTTGAACATCAGCTTCACGCTGCCAAGTTTAACCCGAGCAATTTTATACCAAAAGAAACTGTGGCTGATTTGCCAACGGAGAATATCAAACCTGACCAAAAAGAAACCTCCAGTCGAAGCATTAATAAATTAAGACCACCAATGGCAAAAAGATTCGATCTGGAAGAAATTTTACAAAGAAATCATAGCTTCAATCAAACCAAGGGACACACACTTGAAAAAGAGGAAAAAGAAAAGATTGAGCATTTTTTCCGATCTGGAAATTTTGAAGAGGTTACCGATTTTTTAACTGACAAGAAGGTTGGAAATTTTGCTTTCAACAAGGAAATTCAACGCGTTAAAAAAGATTATGAAAAAGACCTTTCCTCTGCTGACTTTCTGAATCGCAAAGACTGGGGCATACTTACAGCTATTGAACTTTTTGATAAAAAAACTTTTGAACATTCCATTGGAACATATCTTGTGGCCAGAAAAAAAATAGAAGAAAGACTTCTAGATCTTGGACAAAAAATCACCGACGAGGGCATTGAATTGAAACAATTTTATCGCAGTTGTCTTTTCCATGATATTGGAAAATTGGCTATACCAGAATTTATTCTCAACAACACAACCACTGATGGTCAATGGGTATATTGCTTTATGGAATTCCCAGAAGATGAACAAGATAAAATATTGGTCGAAAATAAAATTATAGTCCCAGACGCAATAAGAAACGACCTTGAAAAATTGACTAGTTTCTTTTCCAACAACAGAATACGAGCCGTGAAATTTATTCCCATAAAGGCAATTTTGAACAAAAATCAACTTGAAATATTTGAAAAACAAGGCCTTAATCCAGAAGATTCCTTGGGGGAAATAATGCGAATCCACGAAAAAAAATCCAAGGAAATCCTTCTAAAACTTGACTACCCAGTTGAATCACTACTTGCTGGAAATCACCACAATTATAAACACAAAGACAAAGGACTAGGAGAAAAACCAACCTCCTTATCATCCATTCATATAAGTGGAGAAATATCCTCGAATCTCATTCATCTTGCTGATGTTCAACAAGCGCTCAATGGCGATCGCTCATATCATCACAAGCAACCAATGCTTAGGATTATGACTTTTCTTGTCGATGATGCTGAAAATGGAGTCATCGATCCCGTCATTGCAGCACGCTGGATTAACGATGAACTTAAGAAAATGAGTCCCGCTTATCTAAATGAAATTAGGAATATGACAGCCAGACATCAGCATCATAATTATCTTCAACAACGCAATGATGAACTTTTACTGATCGATAATTTTCTTCTTAACAACTTGCCCGAAGAAAAAACGGCTGAGCAACTTGCAGCATAACACAAAAAAACATTTCTTCGGAAATGTTTTTTATTTTTTATAATTGACGGTCCGGTTGGATTTCCTCATCACTCACTCGCCGCCGCTCGCTCATTCTTCGTCAGGGGCAGCGCTGAATGCTCGTATTCCTCGCATCCATCGGCGCTCTCCTGCGCTGCCTTCCTGCTGAAAGCCAGATTGTATTTATTACTGTCCTGGGTGGCGCTAAATGTTCGTATTCCTCACATTTATCGACGTTCACTGCGACAATTTTCTGCTGAAAATTCTCTAGTTCACTTCCACCCGTCATGTCTCCCGTTGTCGACATGACCCGTTCAAATCCAACCGGAAAAATCAAAAATCCTCATAGGAGGATTTTTGATTTTTGATACTTGACGGTCCGGTTGGATTTGAACCAACGTTCATACTATCAAACAGAGAGATCATTGATTGGCAATATTTCTTTCGAAAGATAATCAACCAAAGCCTTTCCGCATCACCCTGATAGCCGCTTTGCCGCTAAGCTACGGACCATAGTAAATACTACATACATATATAAGCTTTATTTCAAAATCATATAACACGTATCATATAGCATATAACAAGGGCTCTAAGATACCCAGAAATGCACTTCTTGTCTTGTGCTCCATATTCTATGTTATATGTTTGCGAAGCAATGATGATTTGTATTTTTCTGGCTTATAAGGCTTTAATTTCGTTATTTTTGTTCTATCCAAACCTGATTCATTAAGCTTTATGCGAAGTTCAGCAATGTTTTGTTTCTGGTCATATCCAAGACAAATAACGTCAGGTTTATACTCCCGCACAACCTCATATCTATCATTCAAGCTTCCCAAGACAACCTCATCAGCCAAACCGCTTTTTTTAATCGCCAAAACTCTTTCTTGTTCACTATATCTTGACTGTTGCCCCTTAACACTCAAAACAGTAACGTCTCTTGCCACCACCACACGCAAAAACTCGCCATATTTGCGAGCCTGTTTCAAAAAGTCCCAATGACCTTCGTGAAAAATATCAAATGTCCCAAACACCAAAACTTTACGCATAAAATTATTTTTGAATTTTCACTCTACTTTTGTTGACTCAATAAGATCATATGCTTTTTGATTTCTATCCTCTTGCTCTTTTTGCACAGCTTTCATCTTGCTCCAAATACCTTGCACATAAAATAATGTTCCATCCTGCCTATTATCTTCAATTGCTTGTTTGGAAATTTCCTTGATTTTGTCTTGATAAAAATAATAAGTTACCAGCAAAATCAGCAGAATAATCATCGTCGACATCCGCATAAATCCCCTCACATAATAAGCACATTTCTTTAACATATTTTTTTAAAATCACCATTAATCACAATTGGTTGCATTGCGATAATTTCATCTTTATACGAAACTTCTGGTATATCATTAAGTAAATACACTTTTTTATTTAAAACATGACCAAATCCCATCTCCAAAAAAGTATTTCCGCCAACATATCCTGGAATGTTTTTCTTCTCCATATTGAAAATCAAAACAGCATCACATTTTTTAATTTCTTCAAAATATTCACGAATCAGATCCTGCTCAATTTTATTTTTTATTGACTCACTGCTTTCATTATCATTCCTCCCATTTTTTGCAAATTCTTCCGTATGTTTTGGAAGCAAAACAAAACAACCAAGATTTTCCATCTCAATTTTAGCCGCAACCATTTCTTTGCAAAACTGCATACTTCCGCAAATAACAATGTTCATATTTATTTAGCAATCATACTGCATTTTTCAAATGGAGCATTTTTGTCAATTTCAAAAACCTCAACCACTTCATATTTTCCTTTCGTACAAACGCTGCCATTTTCAAGAAAGTGAGTCACTTCCAAAATATTAACATTGGCTCGCGCCTTGGAAAAACTTCCACCACTTGTCGTTGTTTCAATCAAGGAAACTTCACCTAAGAGGTAATAAATTCTTTGCTCTTTTTTGAAAAAATCATGAACTTTTCCAACTTCCAACTTTTCAGGAATACATTCTTCAATTTTTCTTCTTCCAGCTTTAAATTCGGAAATGTCACGAAGTGCCAAGTCTGGATTGAATTCAACTGCAATACCCATATGATTAGGTTCTAGGTTTTAGTAATTAGGTTTTAGAAAATTCAAAAATTATTTCAAATCAATTAACTTTGAAATTTTCACAATGATTGCACCTTTTGCGGAAAGACCTTTGTTTTCTTTCATTTTTTCAACATATTCCTTCCATTTTCCACTTGAAAAATATTTTGTTTTGCCGATTATTTTCACTCCGTTCCACTTTTTATCCCAAACCGCAAGACAAACATTTTTGTTTTGCAGGATGTTTTGTTTTGTTTGTGCCATATAATTGTCAGTTATCAGCACCTCATTTTCTGAAACAACTTTAACGAATGCAACCACGGAAACATTTGGCTTTCCGCTTCGATCAACAGTTGCAATTGTTAATGGATTTTTCTCAATAATCTTTTTGATTTTTGGAGTAATTTTTATCATATTTTTTAACCAGCCCAATAATTATTAACCCACAAAATTATATCCAATGCCAAAAACAGAGTCGATAAAAGAATCCAGCCCATTTGCAGGGTTTTGTTTTTGATTTTTGCCAGCAAGATGAAAAGAGGAAACATCACCAAGCTGTAGCGCCCAACACTCATCAATGTTCCAGAGGTAAAAGCTGCGATCAATGTTGTGGACATAAAAATCGCATAGAGCGGTGAAAGTTTTCGATATACCATCACGACAGCTGAAATGATAAAAATGGCCAAGAAAATATCAATTCCCATATTGGCAATTGATGGGTGTGAAAAAAAAGAAAAATGTTCCCAATTTATTGAAAATGATCTTCCCCATGCACTTTGGATTTTGAAAAACAACATCGGGTCACCAAATTTCCACCAGTCATATCCGAGAAAAAGAAAACTTCCAATTGGCGCAAAGAAAACCGGAATCAAACTTTTCCATGATTTTGGCGAAAGCATATTTCGAAAACCATTCAGCTCAACAATTTTCCAAAGTATTGGCAGTGCCAAGAAAACACCATTACTATGCGCCAATGATCCTAAAAATGCAAAAAGTCCTGCCAGATAAAAGTTTTTGCGAAAAGCGTAATAAAAAGTCGAAATCGTGAGAAACAAGAAAATGGACTCTGTGTACACAACATTAAAAAAGAATGCGGTTGGAAAAATAAGCATCAGCAAAATCGGAAGTTCAGGATCGATTTCAGGATGAAATTCTTTCACGAACTTATAGAAATACACGCAAGACAACATCAAAAATGACATCGAAAGAATCCAGCCAGCCAACACAAAATTTCCAAGGAAAATTGTCCCAAGAATTTTGATCAGTGCAGGATAGAGTGGAAAGAAAACAACATTAGCCAAAGTGTTGTCAGAATTCAAATGATATCCATTGTTCACGATATCCAGATACCAATAAGTGTCCCAACGGTTGTGCATATCAACCAGTCCGGAATCTTTCGCCACTGGAAAACTTTCTGGTGTGATCCAAGTGTACGCCGTGTCCGGCGTCAGATTGAAACGATTGAGCGCCACAAATCCAAAAAGATTGACAACAAAGAGCCAAGTCAAAACAATCAATAATATTCGTTTCATAATTAATTTTAATTCGTGCATTTGTCATCCTCAGCTTGACTGGGGATCCAGCGCGATGCCTAGCCCTGGATTCCCGTTTTCACGGGAATGACAATGTTTCACTTTTAATATATACTATTCCTTGCTTTTCATTGCTGGGAAAATAACACATTCTCGGACTGATTTGTCCATAAGGAATGAGAAGAAGCGCTCGGAAAGACCAAAGCCAAAAGCGTTTGGCATTCCATATTCAAGAGCCTCCACAAAATCATCATCGATCATTTGTGCTTCATTGTCACCTGCCTCGCGCAGTTTCATCTGATCTTCAAAGCGAGCTTTCTGATCAATTGGATCGTTCAATTCTGCAAAAGCATTACAAAGTTCAGCTTTTCCTGCCACAACTTGAAATCTTAGAACTTTTTTAGGATTATTTGGATCTTTTTTGGCCAGTGGAGAAACTTCGATTGGGTGTCCAACCAAAAAGCATGGTTGAATCATTTTCTGGCGAACTGTTTTTTTGTACACAGTGTCAATCATTCTTCCTTTGCCATATGATTTTTCGTATTTAATCCCAAGTTCATCCGCCTTTGCCATCAAGGTTTCAACCGAAACATCTTCGGACAAATCAATGCTGGTTTCTTTTTTGAATGCATCAAAATAATCAACAACTGGAAATTTCTTTGACCAATCTATAGTGGCTCCTTCATACCCAGTAACCATTGACCCTGTGACATTTTTCACAACTTCCTTATACAAGTTTTCTGAAAATTCAATTCCCTTTTGCAAATCCCAATATGCCGCATAAAATTCCATTGCATCATATTCCTGCAAATGATGACGATCAATTCCCTCATTTCGAAAAACTCTGCCAATTTCAAAAACTTTTTCATATCCGCCGACCAGCAATCTTTTCAGAGCCAATTCAAGTGAAATTCGCATATAAAAATCTTGATCAAGTGCGTTATGATGAGTTGTGAACGGCTCAGCATCAGCACCTCCCGGAGTGTGTTCAAACACTGGGTTTTGCACCTCCAAAAATCCAGCGCTAGCCAAAAATGTTCGGATTGTTTGCCAAAAAATATTCTTTTTGCGAAAAAGTTCTCGTGTTTCAGGATTTGTCATCAAATCCAAATATCGTTTTCGCAAAAGTTCTTCTTCATCTTTGATTCCAAAATGTTCAGTCGGGATTGGACGAATATTTTTAGAAAGCATTTTCCAATCAATAACTTTGAGTGACTTCTCTTCTGTTTTTGTCAAAAAAAGTTCTCCCGTCACTTGCACAAAATCCCCAAGCTCCACATTTTTTGTGAAAAGCAAGAAAAGTTCTTCGGGCATATTTGCCTTGTTCAAGAAAAGCTGCATTTTGCCAGATTCATCTTCAATATTAGCAAAAGCGCTTCCACCCATTGGCCTGATTGAACGCACACGTCCAGCCAGTGTGATCACTCTGCCAGCAAATTCTTCAAATTTCTCCGAAGCGTTTGTATTTCGAAAATTGCGCTCAGATTTTTCCGGATATGGATCCATACCATATTCACGAATTCTAGCCAATTTCTCTAATTTAGTTTGTTGTATATCTTCGCGGATCATAATTCGTGTTTCTGAAATTTTGAATTTTGAATTTTGAATTTTGAATGAATTTTTAATGTTTGAATTTTGAAACATTCAGTCATTCAGACTTGATTCGAAATTAGAAATTCGAAATTCGAAATTATAATTGTAAATAAATATCCCAAGAAGCGCATCTTGAGTTCAATAAAATCTTACTTTATTCTAGCCTAATAATGGCTTTTTGGCAATTCTTACTGCGCCTTCACGCAAAATTTTAAGCTTGCCATCTTTTCCAAATTCAACCAAAGTCGATGGTTTGGATTTTAACTTTCCGCAGTCAACATAAAAATCCACATCTTCTCCAAAATATTTTTTAGCCTCGACATACGTTTCAGCTGGCTTTTTTCCTGCCAAGTTGGCGCTTGGCGCAACAAGCGGACCCACTTTTTTCAAAAGACTGACAAGTTCCTTGTCGGCTGGAAAACGAAATGCTAAAGTTTTTTGCCCGCGGTGCAAGTGTTCCCATTTTTTCAATTTACATTCAAAAACGACACTTACTTTTGCCGGCCAAACCTCATCAAGAGTTTTCTTTTGCGATGCGCTCAAAACAATCCCAAACTTTTTCAAATCATTCAGAGATGAAATCAAAACAATCATCGGCTTTTTCAAATCCCTTTTTCGAAGTACATAAACACGCTCAACAGTTTTCTTGTTAAGTGCACTACCAACCACACCATACAAAGTGTCAGTTGGAACAACGCCAACACCACCAACTTTCAAAATCGGTGCGATGCTTTTTTGAATTTGAGTCCAAGTATCTTTTTGCATATAAAACTAAACTATTGTCATTCGACTTTTTGAGCTTGAAGAAAATTGAGCCTGACGAACTTGCGATCCCCTTTGAGGTTCTGGCTGCTCATCTTTTCTGACACTCTTTTCTTGTTCTTCCTTTTTGCCCACTCCCCAATCAGCAAAAATAAAAATATATAAAATATCCAAAATTGCAAAAGTGTTTAAAATTATAAGAGTCAAAAACCAACCAATGTGTCCCCTCCTTGCTGCACGCCAGAGAGCTGCACCCTTCCAAGGAAGCGTCCAAAGCAAAATAAGAATTATAACCCACGGATGATCCAAAAATAATTTTTCCATATTATTGATTTTTAATTATTTATTTTATAATTACATATTATTGTCATTCCCGTGAAAACAGCCTGCCCGCCTTTGGAGGGGGAATCCAGAACTTCGCCTAACTTGTGAGACTGACTGGATCCCGCATCAAGTGCGGGATGACAACTTTTTTATATTACAAATATACCACAAGATTGAACTAAAAAACATATTGCAGGTTTTTGATATATGCTGTATAATTTTAATGTAAAACAAAAACAAAAATACGGGTGGTACTTGAGGATAAATTTCAACCTTAAGTTCTTCTTGTCAAAAACAAAAATGACATACAATCAACAAACAAGTGATGAAATGAGCGAACAAGATAAGGCTCATAAAATAGAAATGCTTCGTCAAATGATGATGCAGGCAGAGAAAACAATGCAAAGCGCCAAGGCAATGCTTCTTCAATTGGAAGGCAAGAAAAAAACTGGACGAAAAAGAAAAGTTGATGAAGACGCTGAAGGAAATGTTGTCGAAGGAACGTTTGACGGACAAATAATGATTGGAACTGATGGTAAGCAATATCCCGTACCAGCAAATTACGCTTCAAAATCAAAACTCGTCGAAGGAGATATGCTCAAACTCACGATCACTCCCGACGGATCTTTCGTATATAAACAAATTGGACCTGCTGACCGCAAAAGTGTAATTGGAATTGTCAGTCAGGACGAAAAAGGAAATTATTTCATTTTTTCAGAGGGCAAACCATACAAGGTTTTGCTTGCTTCTGTGACATATTTCAAAGCTGAACCGGGAGACGAAGTTGTTATTATGATTCCTCGCGAAATTGAGGCAACTTGGGCTGCTATTGAAAATGTTTTGCAAAAAGGTCATGACACAGCAATGTCAATGTCCAGACACATTCCCAATCCCGAACCTATTAGCAAAAACAATTTTCCAGCTGACACAGAATTAAATTCTTGGAAAAACGATCTCAAACAAAATGAGCCTGATCCAGCAAAAAATAACTATGAACAGAAACAACTTTTAACAAAAGATGATTTTGTTGATGAATGGACTTCCGACATTGAAGAACTAGAAAAAGAGATAAAAGCGCAACAAATTTAGATAACTAACAACTAGCAACCGACAACAAACAATTAACAACTAACAACCGATAACTAACAACTGACAACAAAAATGCCCTACATTAACTTTAATTTATTGTAGGTTGCAAGTTGTAAGTTGTAGGTCAATATTTATGGAAAATACAACTGGAATCAGAATAACAAAACGTGATTATGAGTTTGCTATTGTGGCAGGACTATTAATCGGTTTTCTAATCCTGCCCGTTCTTAAAACGGTAAGCCCTGAAATTTTTGCAAAATTCGCAATCGCAATCGTGCCTTTTTTCTTGCTAGCAACACCACTAGGACTGCGAATCGCGTTTATGATAGGAAAAAAAATTGCTATAATTTATCAAATAGCAAAATTTGGACTTATCGGGCTTCTGAATACACTTGTTGACTTTGGAGTTCTTGCTCTTGTTACTCTCTTGTTCAGTGCTTATTTTCAAATTCAATCAAAAGACGCATTAATCGCAGGAATAACATTCTATTCTCTCTTTAAAGCAATCTCATTTATCGTTGCAAACATCAGCAGCTATTTTTGGAACAAATATTGGACATTTGATCAAGGTTCAAAAAAACAAACAAAATCAGAATTCATCCAATTTTTCGCAGTCAGTGTTGTTGGCTTTTTGATTAATGTCTTCGTGGCTTCATTTGTTTTTAAAGTTGTTCTTGGTTCACTAATCAACCTCACAGACGGACAACTCGGACTTATTGGTGCCGCTTTTGGATCAATCGCCGGGCTTGCTTGGAACTTTATCGGATACAAACTCTGGGTGTTTAAAAAGTAACAAACAACCCACAACTTACAACAAACAACACAAGACTTACTACAACACGAACTCCTCACTTTGGGGAGTTTTGTTTTTATCACACCAATGATATAATACTTTATGAACCTTATAACTTTATTTACCCAGTGAAATCCAGCTTTGCTGGTGCGAAGCAATTTCACGGGGTAAACTTTTGAACTTATTTTATGTCTCTATCACTATATCGAAAATATCGTCCGCTTACCTTTTCAGATGTTATTGGACAAGGGCACATCGTGCAAACACTTTCCAATGCAATTTTGCATAACAGAATTGGACACGCATATCTTTTCACTGGCCCGCGAGGAACAGGAAAAACCACTATGGCCAGAATTTTTGCCAGAGCGGTGAACTGCCAAAATCCAAAAGGAGCAGATCCATGTTTAGAATGCGACGTCTGCAAAAACATCACTCAAGGCACATCATTGGACATTTTTGAAGTTGATGCTGCTTCCAATACTGGCGTGGACAACATTCGAGAATTGCGCGAAAACGTGAAGTTCCCTCCTTCTCAAGCAAAATTCAAAGTATACATCATCGATGAAGTGCATATGCTCTCAACTGGAGCATTCAATGCGCTGCTCAAAACTTTGGAAGAACCACCTGCTCACGTTATTTTCATCCTAGCTACAACTGAAATTCATAAAGTTCCTGAAACAATCATTTCTCGTTGCCAACGATATGATTTCACGCGCCTTTCATTGGAACATATCATTGAGAAACTTTCCACCATTGCTAAAAATGAAAAAATTTCTGTTGAAAAAAATGCGCTTGAGATGATTGCGATCGCTGCTGAAGGTGGAATGCGCGATGCTGAATCTTTGCTTTCGCAAGTGATGGCGCTTGAAGACAAAAAAATCACAGCCAAAGAAGTTGAAGAAATTTTGGGCACAACACAAAGACAATCATTGGAAGCTATGGTTTCATATTTACTTAGCAAAAATGCAGCCAGCGCCATCACACTTGTCAACGAACTTTCCAAGGATGGATATGACCTGGATGTTTTCAATAAATCTTTTTTGAATTATTTGCGGCAAGTGATGTTGGTGTGTGTGGACGAAAAATTGGCAAAAATATTTTCCTATGAATTAACCAAGGAACAATCTTTGGCACTGGTCGAACAATCAAAAAATCATTCGCCCAAGGAATTGCTTCACATCATTGCCTGCTTTACTGAAATTCAAGGCAAAATAAAATCAGCTTTCATTCCTCAACTTCCACTGGAAATGGCAATTATAAAAGCTGTTACACCAGCCCAAATCGCCCAACAACCAAACAGCGCCCCAGCGGCTCCTGCTGCGCCCCAGATGAGAGCGCCAGAGCCAACTAGAGTTGTTCAGGCTCCAACAGCCCCCCAGACACCAAAAACACCCCCTATTTCATCAGATACCCCAAAAAGCGCTCCTATAGCACCCCCTGTTACAATCCAAGAGGAAAAGATTGATCTGCCGGATGCCCAAGCTTTAAGTGAGCCAAAGTTGATCAAAAATGAAGCTCAGATTGCCGATTCTGATTTCACCCTAAATGATGTCAAAAAGAATTGGGGTCGCTTTATAGTTGAGACAAAAACCATAAATCACAGCCTTTCTGCGGTTCTGCAAAGTTGTCAGCCTGTCAGCGTTGAAGCTGGAATTGTCACTGTGGCCACAAAATTCACATTTCACAAAGACAAATTAAACGAATATGGCAACAAATTGACATTAGAGGAAACTTTTGCTAAAATTCTTGGGTTGCGATTGCTTATAAAAGTGATCACCGCCGAGGAAGCAGGCATCACAATTGCCTCAAGCCTAAACCAAAACACCAACTCAGCTCCAGTCGAACAAGCACCGCATACAACCAGTTCCCTGCTCTCAGATGCAATGGGAATAATGGGCGGTCAGATAGTCGAGTAAAATAGTTCTTAAAGTTTTTAAGGTTAATAAGGTTTATAAAGATTCGCATCTACTTTACGAACTTGTAACTTTATGAACTTTATAACTTTAGTATTGGGGATTAGCCAAGCGGTAAGGCACATGGTTTTGATCCATGCATGCGGGGGTTCGAATCCCTCATCCCCAACCAAATAAAAAAGAGTAGCTTTTCAGTTGCTCTTTTTGTTTAGGCGCCTTTGTTTGACAATCTCAATAGATAATCATACACTATAAGCCTAGTTCATTAAAAGGAGGTGAAAAAGGGTTTCAAGAGTTTGCAGGACAACCAAGATCTAGCAGTTTTCAGTCAATCATTTTTAAAACTTGTTTAAAAAGGAGAGTTTTCATGTCAAAGAGAAAAGTGGCAGTATTCATCGATCTGGCAAATATCAACAGTGGTTTTGAGGCACTCAAGAGAAGTCAGAACATGCCGGAAGCAAGAATGGACTTCCAAAAAATGATCTCGATGCTCACCCTTGGTTCTGAGGTTGTGATTAAAAGTGTTTACACTGAGACAAGAACAAATGGCGAGGAACAAAAAAAGAAGCAAAAGTTTCTGGATTATCTTAGCATGATCGGATTTAATGTTGTGACCAAAGAGTGCAAAGTCATCGCATCGGCTGAGGGTGACAAGAACAAGGCGAACTTCGATGTTGAAATCGCTGTTGATGCCTGCCGCTGCATTTGGCGCAGGGATTGCAATGAAATAATCTTTATTTCCGGAGACTCTGATTTTGCCTATCTTCTAAGTGAAGCCAAAAAATATGACATCCAGGTGACCGTTGTGTCCACCAAAAACACAGTTTCAAAAGAACTGCGCGAAGAAGCAAACCGCATAATCCTACTTGATGATGTGGATCTGAAACAGATTACAAATCTAAAGTAGCAAAAATAGTGAACAACAAAATGCCGCCGATACCTAATGGTATGGCGGCATTTTTATTTGAGTGTATTGCGACGACTATATGCGGTCGCATTTTCCATCACCATTTGCGTCAACAAAATTTCCCCCTCGATTTTGTCCGCGTTGTCCTTGCCCGCTGCCCATCATTCCTTGACCTCTTCCGCCACCTTGACCAAGACCAAGTTCGGTTCTGATTTTGTTGGCTTCATCGGTTTTACCTGCAAGCATCAAATTGTGCATTTCAGTAAAGCGTGAGAAGTTTTGCTCGGTTACAACTCTTGTTGCACCTCTGGTTCCCATTTGATTTTTCCAAGAAGCATAATCATTTTTCTCAAAAGCTGCTTGCATTTGAGTATGACGCTCTGGAGTATAGTTTGGTCCAAATTGACCAATTCGTCCTTCAGCTGCAAACGCGCTCACACCATAAGCTGCTGCTCCTGCAACTGCTAACCCAAGCACTCCCAATGCAATTCCTTTATTATTCATGATACTTTTTTTGTTACTTATTAATTGCTGCCAGCACAACATAAGACGTATGCTACCAAGAAAGTTTTCATTTTAATTACCCCTCATCATTCCCCTGCCTGCTCCTACACCCATGCCATTTCGTTGACCGCCAACACCACCCATCATTCCACCACCTATCCATGGACGAATTTCAGTTGCTTGAAAAGTATTACCATCGGATTGTACACCTATAATTTTAACCATTTGTCCTCTTGAAAGATTAGCGCTTGGTCTGATCAATGTATTTTCATCAAAATTAATATTCCAAACTTTTCCATTTAAATCACTAACAACCAAAACCACATTTGAAGTTGAATTTATCGTTCCAGCCAAAAAACCATCTTGCGGCTTACTCCACTGCGATTCTTTTGTCACCATCATATGTTGTCCATAATATGGAACACCGTTTGCCATCATAGAATTAAAACGTCCTCCCAAGCCTGCAAAGAACATTACTGCACCCAACGCCAATATGCTCCCAATAGTAATCAGCGAAATTTTAAGCCAACTAAAACGATACCCTGTTTCAGTTTTACGCATATCAAAAAATGCGCCAACAACAAATGCGCCAGCTAAAACTGCCCAAAAATATGGGAAAATAGACAACAAATATCCAACCCTATTTTGATGCATAAAACTATATAAATCCCAATCCAAACTAGACAAAAGATATGCCGCCGCAGAAAGAGAAACGCCACCAAAAATCACCACCAAGACAAACAAAAACCAAACACCATATTTCCTTGCCAAATATTTCCATTTGGACTCGGGCAATATGTGTTGCTTTTTGATTTTTCCAATTGTATCTTTAATTAAATCTTTCATATCTTTTTCTAAAAACAATTAATATTTTGCTCTTTCATTTTTTCAATTAACATTTCCTTTCCTCTTCCAATTCTTGCACAAATCGCAGTATTAAAACTTCTTTATATTTAAGTGGTAATTTCTCAATACAAACTTTAACCTTCTCCACGCAATCCTTATTCATAATGTCTTTTTCAATTCTAATGCTTGCACTGATAATTTTCTCCCATTCATAATCCTCCAACGAATTTGTTTGCGGACGGGCATTTGTTTTTCGAAAATAATCAATGATATGATTATGCGCAATGCGATATGCCCAACTGGAAAATTTCAGAACTTCATCATATTCATTCAATTTCTGATAAATTTTAATAAAAACTTCTTGCAACAAATCTTGAATATCATCCGCTGGGAGTTGCGTCATGCGCCGAATATAGTGAAAAAGCTGACCTTGATAACGCTCCATTAAAAGCCCAAACATTTCAGGATCCTTCTTTGATAATTCAATTAAATCAGCGTCCGTTTGGACGATATCTTTTTGCATATTTTAATCTTAACATACATAATACGGATTTCACCCTATTTGTTTTCACTACTTAAAAATACGGCTTAATAGCCGTATTTTAGAAATATTATTCAAAAGATAATGTCCGATATGGGCACATTGCAACACATCTGCCGCAAGCTATGCA
>Ga0209000_1001143_pt1 | contig 18347 bp, 18 predicted proteins | sample RifGroD2_FD_183998 | JGI IMG/M metagenome (GOLD analysis project Ga0209000, IMG submission 183998) | Groundwater microbial communities from Rifle, Colorado, USA - Groundwater D2 (SPAdes) (version 2) | ecosystem: Environmental > Aquatic > Deep subsurface > Groundwater | place: Rifle, Colorado...
TCTGAAGAATTAAGTAATTCTACCTTTACATTTAAAATTCTAGTAGATTGCAAATGAGCATTATATTCTGCTTGTGTTATATTTGCCATTTAATTGTTTATCACCCAATTTCTTTTAAAAAATTATTAAATTAAGTTGTCGTTAATCCTTCTAATAAACCTGCATTTATAAGTGTATCATTATCTTCATAATTTCCAATTTCTACAAGAACAAATGAAACCTTCGCAATACCATTTATTCCACTTTGATGTTCTTCGGTAGGATTGCTAAGTAATGATACTAAAAATATATTACCATTTCCATCCCTATAAATTTTAGGTTTTTTATTCTTCAAGAAACTAAGAAGTTTGTTCCTTGTTAATTTCTCTTGTTTAATATCAATTTTCCCTCCAGAATTATAAGTTGTATCTGAAACAGAAGTGCTTTTTATATCAAATTTAACATAATCAGAATTGCCAAAAACTACAGTTGGGTATTGAGCATTTAAAGGTATTAATTCTGTGCTCTGAGTAATATGTTCGCGACTTCCATATTCAACATCAAAAATCAATGAATAGTTGTTATCCTTATCTGAGAGAAATACCCCATCGAACAAAGCTGTCACAGTAGGACTAGTCACACGATTACCTTGAACACCATTTACCATAGGTAAAAGTGAATATTCATAATCAAAATCACAAGCAACATATTTATCTATTGCTTCATAAAATGTACTTGTTCCATCATATGTTATTTGAGAAACATTCGACCAATATAATTCATCTGCTTTTCTTTTTTGAAATAAAATATGATCTATTACTAGACCATTTCCTGATGAAATTGACCCACCTTCTAACGAATCATCACTAAAAGGGGCATCTAATATTGTTTGAAATCCCCATGCCACAGGTTTTATTATCGAATCCGTAATTTGGATATCTTCATCAATATATATTTCATCTACAACTGAATTACTTAATTCCACTCTATAAAATGATGGGAAAGCAACAATTGTTTGAAAACAATCGCCTTGAAAAAAATTAAGTCCAATTAACATTTATTATTTTCACCTCAATTCCTAAATAACCAATTGTTGTGTAATTGAAGAAGAAATCATGTTATCTATAACTTTTTTATATGTTTCTTCTTTGTCATCCATCCAATATGGTATCTCTAAATAAAAATATCCTTGCTGTTTAGCAAAGATACGTTTATACCTGTCTTTTAATTTTTGATAATGAAGTTCATATTCTGGAGTTGTATTATTTTTTATTGCAGTCCATAAATTATATTTTGTAATTTCATAATGTTGCCTACCCATAACTTCAATAATTAAATGTCTGCCATTTGATAAAATTATTTCATTGTCGAATGGCAATAAATAACTTGTTTTTGGATTTTTAGGAACAATTGTACATCTCCCTTCATGTAATACATTATAATTTAAATCATTTAAATATAATCTTACATGTTCTTGAAGAAGGCTTTCTTTTCTTTCTCTTGAGCAATTCGGGCATCTAAAATTACATATATTAGATTCACCAATGGTTCTTAAATAATCTTCATGTTTATCATCAGGACATTTCCACCAAACCTTCTGCATACTCATATGTGTATACTCGTAGGGTGTCTTTTTGTTTTTATTCGACCATAAGGCTAAAACCTCTGGATATAATGCCCCTAAACTATCTAAATGATGTACTTTCCCACTTTTTGGTGTACAATATGAGCATCCAGAACCATAATGATAAATAGAACCACAAGCACTATTATAACTTTCATGGTATTCTTTTTCTTGACATTTTAACCATATCTTTGTTTTACTGCTCCGTGGTATTTTCCAAGGATCTAATTGATTTCCATTTTTATTAATATTCAATACATAATCCCAATACAACTCTAATGCATTTTCTCCATGTTTATTTATTAAGAAATAAGCAATTGAATTACATGCTCTGCATTCTAATTCATCTTTTAATATACCTGTAAGACTTCTTAATTCGGAAGGATGGATTTTTTTAGAACACAAAAACCAAAATCCTTTTTTATCTCTTCCAAGAGAGGTATAACCTATATCACTTGGATTACAATAATTTAACTCATAATCCCATCTATCTAACACATCTTGTCTATTATTCTCCAAACACCATTTCTCAAATGATTTGCCATTTTTTAATCTTGATTTTCTATAATTTTCATTTCCATATAATTTCATTACACATTTTTTACAATAATATTTACCATTATCCTTAATACTTTTTTTATATACTTTCCATGCAATACCTTTTTTGACTTCATCACAATTATCACATTGAACATCCACTAAAGCGTGAGAACCATCTGTTAAATCTTCCACTTTTACTACAAGTTTAGTGTCTTTTGGAACTAATAATCTTCCTAATTTATCTTTAACTCTGGTGATTATATATCCTAAATTTTCATAATGTTTAATAGTCCAACCATTTAACCCTATTTCCACTTCTTTTGTTAATAACATAGTTAAATATCCTCCTTAAATCATAAAAGAGATGGTTAAAACTCTTTGTTCAACCATCTCTTCATTAAATCAATAAATATTTTATTTTCTTCAAATTCTATATACACTTTAAATCTATTACCAAACCCTACAGAAAGTGGACTTGCACCATTTTTAATAAATACATCAGCTTGTTTAATATTAAATATCTTCATCAATAATATGATTCTTCTTTCTTATATTAAATGTTGAATTATTTCTAAAGCATTATTAATAGATCTTACATAGATCACAAACTCTATATCAGCTTCTACAATTAATTCATTACTTGCAAAAACAGAGTATATACTACATCCGTTCAAAATCTTTTTAGAAGATATTTTATTATCAAATCTAATAAATTCAATGCCCCCATACTCAGAAATTAATTTCAAAAATACAACATCATCTGGAATATTTTTACACCATAATTTCAATATAAAATCCGATCCTAATTGAAATCCATCTTGAAAACTAATTTGACCATTAATTAAATTAATCCAATTATTATCTATAAATGTAACTGTTCCCGAATCAATTTGACCGATTTCCTGTATTAATTGCACAGATAGTTTTACTGCGCCTTGAGATGGAATATTTTCAACATTAAGTGTTGTAATTAATCTAGGTGTGATAAAAAAAGGAGTAAAAGCAATTAAACCAGAAGTTGAAAGTTGCGAATGTATTGAAATTCCTTTTACTTCTAAATAATATAATTCTTCATTTTCTAATCCTGTTATTTCCTGTGAAATTGGTGGAGTTGTTCCGTCAGAAAATTGCTCAGAATATGTTTGAAGTAAATTTTGATTTGAATTATATAATAGGAATTTATATGATTGTAAGAGTTCGCCTTCTAATTGACTATATGTTGCTGTAAAATTTATTGTTGAATTATAAACTTTATTGTTGATATCTATTGTTGGAATGAGAATAGTAGGGGATGATAATACATAAAAATAAATCCAATCAGAAAAGTTTAAAGACCATTCATTTGCTAAATTTCCTGTGCGTATTTTTGCACGATACTCTATCCCGTTAGTTAAAGTATTTGCAAGTAGGATATGCTGTAGCTGAAAAGATTCTACTGATTGATTATAAACTTCTACATTAGTGCTATTATTTTCAATTACAAGATTATTTCTTACAACTTGATCTCCAGAGTTAACTAAAAACTTAAATATTTGTGATTGAGTTGAGGAGAATGGTAAAATTGTACTAAGCGAAGGAGTTGTGAGAGCCAATTATTTCACCACCTTTATGGTCTTTTCCAAAGAATTCTTTTATTTTGCAAACTATTATTTTCTGTTATAATTTCTACAACATCATTTACTAAATATGTAACACCATTTGTAGCTTTTGCATTTGTTTCTGAATCATCTATTAAGACAGTATAATTTACTGAATCAATAACTGCTATTATTACACCAGTTGAAAGACGTAAAAACTTTAGTTTACTCAATCTCTCTTGAATTAAAATATCAATAGATTCCATTAAAATTTCTTTTTTATTTGACATTGTTTTTATCAGTCCTTTTGTTAGATATTAGTTGGGATGAATTAGTAAAATAATTATTTATTGCTTTCAACTTAGTCAGATTGTGGAATCAGGTGCTTTAATTCTTCTGGACAATTATCTAAATAATAAAAATAATATCCGTGAGTTTTATTTAAAGTTCCACTTAAACATCTGCTAATATTTCCCCTATGCGCTTTTGTATCTCTGCTACAATAAGTCTGATTAGACCAAGTGCCTATGTATTTATTATTTTCATCAAATACTACAAATTCTCTTGTGTTTCTAACTCTTTTTAATCTATCATCTAGATTTTCTTTTGTAAAATCATCCTTATAAATAAGAATAAAATCACCAACTGATGGTCTCCTATTTGTTAATGATTGATTAGCATCCGATGTAGTTATATTATTCTCTATACAAAATAAAAACCTATTATCAGATTCTTCAATAAAGTTACCAAGTTTATCAAATACTAAGAGATTTCTATCATCATGCTGTGTACGTAAATACTCAATATGCTCTTCTTTTGATGGTTTATGAATTTTTTGACCACCAACAGTCATATTATACCCATTATTGCCATATGTTCCAAAGTGGTCAATCCAATATGTTTCTTTATAATCAAGTTCTTCTGGAGAATCGGCATAGTCAAGTTCTTCCCATATGAAATTTTCCACACCGTATTTTTTCATTGCTCTTTGAAAAATATATTTTTGTTGACCAATCGAATTGATGTGCTCTCTTCTTCTTTTCTCTAATGAACAAGTAGTTTGACCTATATATCGTTTATTATTTATTAAGTTTCTTGCAGAATATATTATACCATAATTATCCAATAAATCTCCTCGCTTCTCTTTTACATTAGAAAAAGAGAGTACAATTTTTGTACTCTCTTTGATAAAATATTATTTTTGCTTAATGAACAGTTGATTGTCAAATGTGTAATAGAAGGGCAATAAAAATAGACCATCTCTGGTCTACCCATTGCCCTATAGATTAATTTAAGGTGTTACGATTGGAACTCCGTTTTCATCTAATCCCATTGATAGCAATGTTGCTCTTACTGCTGGCTGTAGACTAACGGGAACATCTGCAAAAGTCTTTGAACCGTAAACGATTAAAGTTACAAATACTAATACCATTGTGTTTTCACCTCCTCTCAATAATAGTTTGATTAACCAGAGTCTAAACATCATCCTTATCCAGTAATGCTTGTACTTTTACTTTTAGATCAAATGGAACATCATCAATCGTTTTCATTCCAGCTTTAATTAACGTGTAAAATACTTGTGCCATAATAACCCTCCTTCTATAATCCTAAAGTTGCCATATAAATATCAGTTAGACCATTCATGATAACCATTAAATTGTCTTTTATTTCTTGATTTGTCGGTTGTATTGGTGGTGGAATTACTGGAATTGGTTCAGGCGTGATAAATGTTCCGTCAGGTTGCATGATTTGGCCTAGTTCACCTGTATCTGCAACAATATCATTTACTTCTAAAGCGTAATTATCTCCTACGTTTTTTACGCTAATAACTGTTTTGTTTATGTCTAATGTAATTACTCTCATATTTACCTCCTAATTGAATTCTACAACTTGCCAGTGAGTATCTAGAGATTGAAGACTTGTTAAGCACGAGAAGGCGATCGTTGTGCTATCAAGTATCTTACCTACACAATAACCAGAACCAGAACCGTTATACGCGGTTTTAAACGAAAATAGAATAATACTTTTAGATGTGTTTATTGGACTAATCGTAGTAGTAACCTCACCTTGTGAAGCAAATGTATAGTCACCTTTCTGTAAAGATTTAATATTTGTAAATTCAATAACCTGCCATGAGATACTTACGGCATCTACGGTAGAGCCATATCTTGATAACTCAAGATTAGTTGATGATGTTATTTTTGCTTTTATACACAATTCATTTGCACCATCATTACCACTAGCTCTACTTGATATAATTACAACCGAATCGGATGATTTAATTGTTGATATTGTCACATTTGTTAGTAGTGTTCCGACTGGTAGTGTTACCACACCTCTTTGTATACTTTTAATATTATTACCACCACTGCCAAAAACACTCGCCTTAGTCAATAAGTTTTCACTAAGTAATCCTTCCACTAGCTAGTCACCTCGTTAACTCCCCAAATGTAATAATCCATATCTGTGACTACCTCGCCCTTTACCTTAATGGTCTTGGTTGTGGCGATAGGAATGTTAAGGTCAGAACGGATTAAGGTATCGCCAGTTGGGATTGCCTTGGAATATGGAACTATTCGTTTATCATCAATAAGCAATTCCGCTTTCTTGTCTGCCGAATTTGCGTTTGAGATCGCAAAACCTTTCATAATAAATGTTGTACTTGCTGCTATGGTAGCGACAGTTACTGAACCTGTAGTCAGCGTACCGGAGTAAACTTGGTCTGTATATGTTTTAGCCAATGAACCGACACCCCCTTAAATCAAGATATTTTTTGTCTGCTCGGTACTGTACTTCATCCTCCTGATGTTGAGTAAGGGCATCATTAACACCTTTAACCGTTTCTGTTGTTCGTCCAGTCCCTGCCAAATTATCTAAACCACTTTGTAATGCTTTGGCATCTAGTTCATTTATTAAGCCTGAATTCAATTCATTATCTGAAATTCTTCCTTGACCTCTTGCCATGACAAACCTCCCTTATATTATTTATCAAAAAGAGTTAGAAGAAATAAATCCTCTAACTCTTTAAAACACAAACCATAAATTCCTTCTAAATTGTACTTTTATTTCTTTGAATACTGTAAAGTATTAAATATTTTCTATATATTCCAACCTTTTTAATTCACTTCTCAGTATTTCTTCAATATTATCTTTTTCCCAATACCATATTTCTAATAACTTAATATTATTTTTTAAAGCACACTCCCTTTTACGTCTGTCATGTTCAACTTGTATTATAAGTTCTTCTTTACTTTGTTGGTGAGCAGTTCCATCATGAAATTCACCTTGATATTCAATCAAAAGATTGTACTGCGGAAGATAAAAATCGTACGACAATAAACCATTATTTATACCAACAAGGCCATCAAATGTTTTTTGAGGAATATAATAAGTATTGTCATTTTTATCTAACAACTTATCATAATCATATTGAGTTATTTCAATAAACCCCTTACCAATAAAAACTTCCTTACATTTCTTTTCACCTTTAGATTTATTACACTCTGGACAACCTGATTTACAAATTCCGTTTCTATTCCCTATAGTCGCTTCCCATTCATTTCCACATTCCTTACATATCCACCAAGCATATTGATTACTTCCTGGGGTATATTCTTTTGGTGATTTTATATTCTTTTCATAATCCCACTCTTCGCAAAGTTTTGGGTTATTCAATAGTAAATTATAATTCTCTGATGGATAAAATCCAGAACAATAAGGGCAACCATTTATATTTCTATGTTTTACAGAAATATTCCATTCGTGTTTACTGTCCACAGAACATTGCCACCAAACTTCTTTATGACTTCCGCAAGTTACATCATAAGGAGTTAAATCACCATTCTTAGTAGGATGCCATTCTTTAGCTATGTTGGGGTTTTTAGTTGCTAGGCAGTTTGATAATCCTACTTTTACTCCAGCACAAAATGGACAATTATACTCTTGATTTATAATACAACTCCAACTCATATTAAATTCTTCTAAACAACCTTCTTTTAAGCATTTCCATTTTAATTTTTTATCTGTTCCTTCAAATTTATTGCTTATTAATTCAAAAGGTTTATTATTTAATTTACACCAAAGTTTTATATTCTGTACCGAATAAGGATTGTTTGCGTATACAAATTTTGTATTCATATTGGTTTTTAATAATTGAATGTCCGAAATATAATAATAACCAAAATTATCATAAAATGTTACATATTTACGACCATTTTTAATATCTACTTTTACAACTATACAATTATATTTTTCTTTTATAAAAATGCAAATTGACTCATACGTCCAAATTATACCTTTAGAGTACCCCATTTCCCCTCCTATATTTTATTAAAATATTAAATTTATATGAACATATATAAAAAGAGCATGTCTTGAACATGCTCTTTTTATATAGTCCGTTACTTCTTTGAATACTGAATCGCATAACTGTTGAGGCCCTGAATCAACCCATCTATTCCGTTTTGATTATTAACATTAGGCAATTCTAACCTATCAATATTAAAGATTTGCTGTGTTGTTTGAGCAGTCTGCTTCAATATTCCACCAATACTTGCCATGATATCAACAGGTTTAAATATATCTGCCATATTTCTAACTTTTAAAATAGAATTGTTCATTATCTTACTAATATCTAGTCCTTCAGGCAAACCTTTTACTAATTCATATAATTTTTTAGCTTGGCCTGCATTAAACATAACTTCTGAAGATGATTTCTGGCCATGAACTTGCGCTAGACCTGTATAATCTACAACCCCACCATCAGCATAACTTCCGATAGACAATCCTAGTCTGCTATTAATCTCATCAATCTGCGCTTGTTCTTGTGGAGTTATTACTCCATCTGCATTTACTACAGTAGTTACTGTATTAACAACATATTTCAGCATATTTGGATCATTTTTTATTTCTTCGTCTGTCATGTTGTTATTTAACCATAACGCCTGTTGAGTCGTATTTTTAGAATCCCAATCATCAGGTTGCCACGCTGCTTCTTCTGCATCTGTTTTAGCTTTTGCCTCGGCAGCTTGAGCATCAATAATGTCTTGTAATGCTTGTTTTGCTCTAACTGCTAACTCTTCCATATTAGTTACATAAGTAGAATATGCAGATTCAATATTATCCAGATTACTCTGAGTAGAAGTGAAAATATTATTCCATTCAGTAGAATTTATTAAATTCATGTCTCCCATATATTCTTTATTTAGGTTGGTCATAGCTCTATTAAATTCTTCCATACTCTCATACTCGCCATTTAGAGCTCTATCCATTATAGTTTTAACTCTTGCTAAATACTTAGACTTTTCATCAAGTTTTTCTTGATCTGCTTCATTGATTTCGTCTTGTTCCCAATTAATCAAATCAACTTGACTATTTGCTAATTCTTCTTGTGCTGATGCAATTGCTTCTTGGTCAGCAACATAAGTAAAATCCGATGTATAAAAATTATAAAACATTAAAATCTTTAATAAGACATATAAAAAATATTAATACCTAACTTTTATACTTCCCAATTCATCTACCCCATTTTCGTATTTCTACTACTCACGTTTGATATAGGTATCCAAGGGCTTAAACTCCACACATCGGAGTGTGTACATTCTAAACATAGCAGTTAGGTTGCATATGCTAGATTTTTTAAATTAATAGAGGCGTTTAAATCTCTATCTAAAATGCTTCCACATTCTGTACAAATATATGTTCTTTCATTTAAACTTAATTTATCTTTTTTATGTCCACATTCACTACATAATTTACTTGAAGGAAACCATCTATTAGCAATTATTAATTTTATATTATTCCATTTACATTTATAAGTTAATTGTCTACGGATTTCATAAAATTTTGCTTCTTTTATACTTCTTGATAGATGTTTATTTTTCATCATACCAACCACATTTAAGTCTTCAATAACTATTGCTTCAGGATTTGATTTAACTAAAGATGTCGTAAATGTATGTATATTTGTAGTAAGAACATTAGATATACGTTGATAAATTTTCAAGATTTCCTTTTCAAGCTTAAGTAAATTTTTAGATTTTTGTAATTTGACAAACTTGGTTTTCGTTTGCTTACATTCCTCTAACATTGGTTGATATAATTTACTCGCTTTTCTTTGCAATCGTTTTAGCTTCTTAGTTTCTTTTTTTATATCAGGTTTATTATTCACGATTCCATTTGAACAAGTTGCTAAAGTTTTAATTCCTAGATCAATTCCAATTACATCTGTTTTAGGTTTGTCATTATCTTGTTTGTCAATAATTTCAACCCCCACGGAAACCCAAAAATTAAGTTTATCATATTCTATTTTGGGAATAATGTATCTAATATTATCACCATAGGGGATACGATTTTTTTGTGCTAATTTAACCCATCCTAGTTTTTCTAATTTTACTTTATCAGAAGTGAATTTAATACTTCTCTCATGTGTAGCACAAGACATCTTACTTTTTTTTCTTGATTTAAATTTAGGTTTATTTGCCCTCTTCCTAAAGTAATTATCATATGCCGTGGCAACATTTAAAATTGCAACTTTTGTCGCTCTCCCTGATATCTCTTTCAACCATTTATTTTCTTCTTTATTTTTAAATTCAGTAAATAAAACACATAAAGAAAATCCAGAGATAAACTTACCACCATTTTTATAATTCTCTTCTTCTATCTCAAGACCCCAATTATACGCAAATCTAGCAGCATGACAAAAATCAATTATTTTTTTTCTTTGTTCTTCACTAGGTATTATTTGAACTCTAAACCCTTTAATCATAGTTGTTTCTCCTTAATTGCATAAAAACAATGTGATATCAAACATATTGTTTTATATGTCTTATTTTAATATTTTTTATATGTCTTATTAAGACTAATGTCTTAAATTTTTATACGTGTTCACTAATGTTCGCTATACACTAGCAGTTCTCTTATAAACTTCTCATATTTTCATATGAGCGCAGGTCATGTCTTCACCTTCAGCATTACCTGTTAAGGGCAGTCCGTTTCCCCTCGCTTGAGGGTACGAGTTCTCACTCTGACCGTCGAACCTTACTCTATTCGAGTCTTGGCTGCACAAACATCCATTGTTACAGACTTTAGGATTTAACCATAGTCCATCTCTCAACTTTTTTCTACTTTCGTTCCATCACACTTAAGCATATTTCATCCTTATGTTGTGGCATGAGAGCTTTAGGAATTACTTGCAATTAAAACTGTGTCCTATGCATATTTCTATACATACGGGGCTACAGTATTTAAAAGTTATTACATTAATATAACTTTTTGTAAACTGTTAGTTACCCATGTACCATCTGCGTTTTGAGTCATTTGTTGAATTGTCTTTTGATCCATTAGATTCTTTACTTTTAATTGCAATTGTTGAATGTCAAGTTGTTTTTGCAATCGTTCAATCGAAGATTTTTCAATATCTCCTTGTGAATTTAATAAAGCAGTTTGTTCAGCAGTTAAAGTTAATCCTTCAGATTGAATTTGTGCTCTAATTTTACTTATTTCTAAGTCTTTTTCAGCACCTGAAAGATATTTTTCTTGTAAAGCAATTCTTTGATTTAATGCATCTTGTGCCTCTTGCTCTGTACTACCATTAAAAAGAGTTTTCTCAATCGCTTCATATTGAGTTTTAAAAGTTTGAGCAAGAGCTTTATTTTGGAAACCCTTCTCAGTATCTATTAAACCCTTCATTGCAAGTTCAGCATTTTCAAGTTCTGTTGTATATTTTGCTACGTTCTCTGCTTTTTTCCCTGCAGGAATGTCTGTTCTTGCCATTTCAGTAGCAATTTTATTTTTAATTATTTCTATTTCAGATGCCTTATTTGCAATTTGTGCTTCAATATTTGCAATACTTCCAGCAAAATCAGTTTCATCAAGTAATTGCAACAAAACTTGTAAATCAGATATTGCATCTTTGAATGGTTTCACTAGATTATCAAACTTAATTCTAGCAATTTCTTGAGCAGTTTGCTTAACAGCAATATTTGCATCAATAAGGTCTGAATTAACTTCACCTAATTTATCAGATGCTTGTTGAAATTCCTGAGAATTTGCTAATGCATTTGCCAAGTCAGCATCGGTATAATTTGGATCAACTTTTGCTAAATCTGCTTTCACACTTGCTTCTGCTTCAGCTTTTTCTTTTTCTAATTGTGCTTTTTCAGCTTGAAGCGAATCTACTTTGGTTTGATTTTCTTCTTGAATTGCTTGCTCAGTTGCTAATTGATCTTCGATACTTGCACCAATTAGTTTTTGATATTCTAATGTTTTTTGCAAATATGAAACTTGAGCTTCAGCTTTTGCCTGAGCTTTATCAAATCCTTCATATTCAGCTTCAAACCTCTCTTTAACTAATTGTTTGATTGATAATTGAGCAGATTTCTGAGCTTCAAAGTTAGATTTAATCTTTCCTAAAACATCTCTGGTTGTTTCATTGTCCTCATATGTTCCATCATCATTTTTGTATTTAGCAATGGACTCATATAATTTATCAATATTTTCAGATGCAACAGTTATAGCTTCTTGATAAAGATTTATTTTCTGTTCAATATATTGTGCAGAATTTAAATTAGCTAATGCCTTTTGTGTCGCAACAAGTTTTTGAGTGAAGTCAGTTTTTGAAGCTTTCTGAGAGTCAAGAATTGCTTGATCTGATTCAGCTTTTGTTACTAATTCAGAATTTTTAGCTGTTTCTTTATCAATATTTTTTTGTGTTCTAGAAACTGCTCTCTCAGCACTTCTTGAACCAACATATTTATCCTTATATGTTCCATCTTCATTCAAATATTTTGATAAAGTTTTTTCATATCCAGCAATTTTCTTATCTGATTTTTCTACAGCAGTATTGTCTTTTGCAACAATTTTTGTTGTTTTTGCTATTTCTTTAGAAATATCAGATATTGATTGGGAGAATTCATCTAAACTATCATTGAGAAAATCAACATCAGTGATATGGGAACCAGTACCTTCAGCATATGCAGGGATTTTACCGTTGTTTAGTTTAAGGATTCTTTCAGTTTCATCATTAGGAGTTACTTGGGTTCCTTCTGGAAGATTTACTAATTCTGCTCCATCATCACCTGATAGATATATTGAACCATTTGGAAGTTTTATTAATTCTCGGCCTTTTTCACTTCAGTTTTGTTATCGTGTAGACTCTTTATTCTACACTTCTATATGTTTCCATATAGCTCAGACTATATTTTCATCCTAATTATATATTAGGACGATGGGCGCTCTTGAAAGGATTATTGGCATGACATCCTCACCTTTTAGTCGTTGCACCGTTCGTGATACTTTATTTGTCATTTCTCACGACTTGGCTCAGGGTTATCATAATTTAATGTGTGTGTTTTTTAAAGATTTGAACATAATAAAAACACTTCGTTTATAAAAGTGTTTAAGATATTTTCTATATTATTTAATTCCCAATACGGAATTCTTAATAGTGGGATGTTTTTTGACAAACAATAATTATCTTTAATCTTATCCCTCTTTTGTGTTTCCTTCAGACTTTTTTCTCCCCCAAAATATTCTATTGCTTCATAATGCTGTATGCCATCATATTCTATTAAAAATAATACTTTCCCATTGTCATCTAATACAGCAAAATCGAAGGGGAGTGGAAGTTTATCTCTACAATCCTTAAATCTGAATTGATATTTATATATTATTTGTAATTTATTTAATATATAATCAATTTCTTTTTCTCCTTTTGATTCATTGCATTTAGGGCATCTCTGCCCTCTATTGATAAAATAATATGGAGTTACACTATACTTATGATTACATTTATGGTGAATTACATTTATTTTATTATCTACTCCATTATATTCTTCTAAAAATGTATATTTATCCTCTACTAAATCATAAACTTCTTTGACAAATTCATCATTAGTTTTACTATAAACACCAGAACATTTAGAACATCTTCTTCCACTATAAAAATCTGCCCAATTCATTTTAAATTCATGATTTTGTCCACATTTCCATTCTAATTTCTCTTGACTATTTTTGTATTTTGTAGACAATAACGAATATCTTGGTGCAATAATTTTAATTATTATATTTATATTATATATGGTATATGGATTGAATTTTGAAAATGGATCTGGAAGAGACTTTTTGTTGACAAGAGTATCTATATTTGTAACAACCATATAACCTTCTTTGGTTTTTCCTATTAATTTCTGTTTTACATTCTTAAATTCATTAAACAAAGGTTCTAAATTATTGTCTCTAAATATTTGTCTAGCTGTTTCCAAGGTATATCTAGTTCTATTACTACATTCATTACATTGTCTTTTGTTTCTCTTTTTAAACTTAGAAAATGTTGTCGAAAAAGGATTTCCACATCTGCATCTAAAATTCAATTTTTTATCTGAATCTTCGAAAACAGTAGATTCTAATGTAGTTCCTTTCCCATTTTCATTTACAAAATCGTTTACCATTTCAAATGTATATTTATAAATCATTTTTTCACCTCCTTTTTACAAAAAATTAAAACAGTCCGTAAACAAGAACTGCTAAATGATAATTTATTTAATTAATTTACACACACGTTAAACCTTAGACTTTCCCTGAATTCACCCATTAATAATCTATAATGTTACCACTATAGACGGCAATTTAACTTACCACTGCGAGGCCACCTGGTGAGGAATCAGTTCCTTTAGCAAAACCTTCTGGTTTTTCTCCTTCTACAGTTTGAACATAAATTGTATGAATTGAAGAAGTATCAATTTGCAATTCCGCTTTAGCTTGTAAGGCAGCAGTATCTTCAAAAATAGCTGTAATTTTTACTTCGTTGTCTTTTATTAAGTCTTGAATCTTTTTATTTGCTTCTTCTGTATCTGTATTTACTGCAATAGAACCAATTTTTTCTTTTACAGCATCAAGACTTGCTTGTGCATCAGCAGTCATTTCAAATTTAGGAACAGCAAGAACTTCTAAATCTGCAACTTGAATTGCTTTTAGTCTTTCATCAAAATCTTCTTGAGATATTTCACCATTCTTTAAACTGATGTTAAGTCCTACTTCTGCTTCTGATGCTGTTTTAGAAAGAGTAGTTAATACATCTTGAATTTTTTGATAATAACCAAGTACTTCAGTTTGGTTAGCAGGAGTTATCTCTCCTAGAGAATTGATTTTTAATGTTAAATCAGCTACATCATCTTTAGCTTTTAATACGGCATTTGTGAATTCGTCGTGGATAAAGGTAACAAATGTTGTAGGTGGCTCAAACTCATATTCATCAACATTAGGTTTTGGAATTTCTGCTATTGCATCTTGAACACTTTTATAGTCAATGCGAGGCACAATTTCCATATCAATTTTAGGTACAACAGAGGATATTCCACCTTTTGATAATTGCTGTTCTTGATCTACTTGGTCGATTTTTGACATGATTTCTTGGAGATTTGCATCAGTGGATTCAAAAAGAGCATTTTGCTTTACTTTATCTATTTCTTTTTGATAATCTTTTTGTGCTTTTAATGCTTCAGATGCTAATTTTGCAGAGGATTGGAGATATTCATTATATTTTTTCTGACCTTCAAATGTTGTTGGATTTCCTAATTTGGATAATTCTTCTTGGAGAGAAGCTGTTACATCTGACCATTCTGATGTTGCTGTGATGTTGTCTTTTATCCATTGTTCGATGTTTAGGTTTTTAAAGGAGGATTCTAGGGTGGAGGTTTCAGAGGAGGATAGGGCTTGGGATTGTTCTTCTAGAGCAGAAATTGTGTATTCGCGTGATTGTTTTGCAAGTTCTTTGGACGCTTCAGTATTCTCTTTGATTAACTTTGTGTAATTCGCCCAACCATTGCGAAGTATTTGCATGGATTTAAATTCTTCATCCATTGATTTGATGATTTCTTCAATAGATTTAACTTTTTCTGTTTGTTCACTAGCGTTCGCTCTATTTGATTCTTCAATAAGTTTATTTTTTTCACTAATAAAAGAGATTGATTCCTCATTAGAATCACCGACAAACCATCTAGACGTATCACCAAATTGTGATGATGATATTGCAGAGTCTTTAAGTTGATTTACTTTGTCGCGAGATTTTTGAAGGAGTTCTAGTTCTTTGGCCTGAGAAGCAATTAATTCATTTGTTTTAGTAAGTGTTAGTTGGTAATTTTTAGCTGATTTTACTTGATCTAATTCTTTTTGTATTGCATCTGATTTTGCTTTTTGTAGGTCTGATTCAACTTTGATTTGTGCTAGGGTTGCTTGGGTTAGAGATTCTAGGGATTGGGTTTGTGGAGATTTATTTGACGACTTAGAACCAGAGTCTTTCTTATCGTCACTACTACCAGTAACAGGAGCAGGTTTCCAATTTAAAACATTATCCATTTCCTGAATTGATTTTGCTAAAGAGTCTACACTACTTTTTGCACTTTCATATACTCTTATTTTCCCACCAATTCTTGACGTTTCTAATATCTCTAATCCACCAACATTACCACTATCTGGAATTGTAGTATTATTTGTACGAGCGTCCCATAGGTCTCTTAATTTATCAATTTCTCCTTGATATAATGCCATATTTTTTACAGCAGTCTCGTATGCTGATTGAGTAGCATTTCTATTTGCTATTAATTGTTCTTTCGAACCACTTGAAGCTGCTTCCGCTAATTCAACTCTTTTTTTTGCTTCTTTGTCCATAGATTCAATAATAATTTTACCATTATTAAATTCTTCAGGAAACATAGCTAAAAGCATATTTTTGACTTCTGCTAATCGTTTTGTTTGTTGTTCATTCTTTTCAGTAATAGCAGATAGTTCTTTATATTCATTAACTAATGCCGAAGTATTATTAGCCAAATCTAACTGAGTTTGTGCTTTTTTTATTTCTTCTGCTTGGTATTCAGTTGAATTTTTTTGAGCTTTCCCCAAACTAACGTTTAACTTATCTTGTCTTATTCTTGCTTCATCAATAAACTCTGCCCATGTTTTTATTTGAAGGATATTAATACCTAAGTTGGTTGCTAAATCTTTCATCTCGTCAGATAATTCAGATGGATCATATATTGAATCTAATAACCCTGCCTCATCAAAAACATATTCCCCTTTTTCATTATATGTATATTGTTTTTCACTTTTTTTGGCATTGTTTGCTTCTTTGATTTTAGAGATTAGTTCACTATATTTCTTTATTTGTGCCTCTATGTCATTTACATCTTGAAGGCTTGGCACACCTACTTTATTTACAGAATCAATTAATTCATTAAATGCTCTTGTTGATTCTTCTACTGTTTGTGTTAATTTTTCTTGTTCTTCTCTAGCTTGTTTTTGTTTCCCATTGTACATTACTATAGAACCTATTACTGCTAAAAGAGCTGTTCCTAATAATATAAAAGGGTTAGATGCGGTTGCAATAGTAAAAGCTTTCATTGCTAAAGTAGCGTTTTTAAGGGCTGGAATTAATGATAAAGTTTTTACCAATAAACTACTAATAGTTAATACTAAAGCAGTTATAGCAACTTTACCTGTTATACCCATTTCTGACAACTCAGTTAATCCTTTAATAAATTGTGCTGTCTGACCAAGTACGCCCGACATTACAGATTTTAATCCGCTTTCTCCAAGTACATATGAAAGCTCTTGACCTGCCGACTTCACTTTATTAATTTGACTTTCTAAACTGGCTAAATGCTTTCTGTTCTCCTCTAAAGCAGAGAAGAGACTTTGTTGCGATGTTGTTGTGGCTTTTGTGGCTACATCCCAGTTATCCATAAGAGCCAAAAACCGTGTTAAATGGTATCTTGAGCCAATTGTAAGTCCGATTTGTTGACGTTGTTCATTCGACAAAGTTCGATACTTAACTGCAAGATCAGACCAAATCTGGTCTACTTTGCGTACCTCACCTGAAATATCACGTATTGAAATTCCAACACTATTAAGAATTTTTTCTGAGTCATCAGAAAATGTGCGCGAGATAGTTGTTTTTAGACTATTGCCGATGACATTTCCACTCTCTTTTGTGGCCATTTGGATTGCTGTCGTATAACCAATTAAATTGTCTATTGTTGCTCCATATTGCTGTGCTGATTCGCCAGCTTTCGACAAACTTTGCGCTAACCCAATACTTGTGACTGCGAAATTGTTATCAACCTCGTTTATGCGATTAACCACAGAAACAGAATCTTCGGCAACAATATTAAACTGTGCCATAATTGCCGTTAGATAACCAGCCATTTCACCAGTTTTTAGCCCTGTCACGTTAGCCCCTAAAAGTGCCGTATTTGCCATCTCAATTGACTGAGCCGCTTCAAATCCTTGTTTTCCAAATTCAACCAAAGAATTTTGTGCCTCAGTAATTGTTCTTCCATAAGTATTAGCGGATTGAGCAGTTTCTTTCATCAATGCACCAAAATCTGTATCTGAAGACATTACCTTAGACATCTCTACTAATCTTGTATCAATTTCGATAATTGCCGATGGAATTTGTTGGAGAACGTTTAATAGTCCGTACATACTACCCATGACCACAGACCATACCATTGCCAATATGTTCACTTAAATTTGCTAAAATTAAGCAGTTCTCTTATGAACTTCTTGTACTTTCATACAACGTGCAGACTAATTCTTCACCTTCACCATTACGTGTTAAGGGCAACACACTT
>Ga0209000_1001147_pt1 | contig 18315 bp, 19 predicted proteins | sample RifGroD2_FD_183998 | JGI IMG/M metagenome (GOLD analysis project Ga0209000, IMG submission 183998) | Groundwater microbial communities from Rifle, Colorado, USA - Groundwater D2 (SPAdes) (version 2) | ecosystem: Environmental > Aquatic > Deep subsurface > Groundwater | place: Rifle, Colorado...
TAGTAGGTAGTAATGCGTAGTCTTCTTCTTACCTCTGGTTATGACAGTACCATCGTTGAACGTTCCCTCAACAAAGCCGTGTGTCTCCCCGTACGTAATTATGTCACCTACGGCGTGATTAAATAGGAGCCAGTCTAAGGATCTAAATATGGTTGTTTTACCTACATCGGTTTCTCCAATAATGGCATTAAGACCTTCTCCGAAATTAATAAGAACATCTGCGTAACACGCAATTCGGTAAAGCCTAAGGGATACTAAATATTTGTGTGCCATTTATTACTCCTTAATAGGTACTAATGGGGCATACTTGCAAAGTAAACTTGGAGGTTCTGTTTTATAGAAACCAACAGAGTGACATATAGGAAGATATTCACACATAGAACAATGCCCAAACTTTAAAGGTTTACCTTCATAAACTTTAAGTACGTACACCTCCGAAGACTTTGGTGTAGCAGGTTCCTCCGGTGTAGCACGTTCCTCCGGTGCGCGGCGCACTGAAGCTGTGTGGTGTATAAATACATTCCTAAATGCTTGAGCAGCTTTAACTACTGTGTCTTCTGTAAAAAGCACATCTGCTTCCTCTGGTGTAGCACGTTCCAAATATAGAGGTGCACTAGTAATACAAGCGCTTCTAGCTTCTATTAGCGAACTTTTTAGCGCTGTAAGTACAGCGGTATCTTCTTCAGAAAGGCGCCCATTACGTAGTATACGTAACCCGGTAAGTATAAAACCTATCTCCTGCTTAGTGGCTCTAAAAACAATATCATGTTGTGTAATAACTTCTTGATTAGTAGCAATTCTATCGATAATTTCCATTACTTAACACTCTCCTTAATTTATAGTATCCCAACTACATCTAGTTTCTAACTCATGCCCGCACTCTTCACAGCGCACAATATCTCTTAAACTGGTACAACAGATAATCCTACGGCCACAAGTGTGCTTCCCATCCATATAGGTATGTGGGTAGGTTTCTGCACGTGGGTACTTAGTGTAAACTAATTTCATAATAGCTTTATCGTTTAGAAGGCTCATTTCTTAACCGCTCCCTTCTTTAAGCTGCGCCAACGTTTTCTAGCGCAACGTTGGCGGCAGTTTTTAGCGTCCCTTTCAGTCATGTATTGCTTCAGACAATAGGGGCACATAATAAATAGTACTAGATATTCACGTCGATGTCTTAATGCTCTTAGTCTACGTAGTTTAGCCATACTAAGCCCCCATAAAACGTTGCTGCACTATACTAATTAGCTCTAAGGCGTAAGCCCTTACTGCTGGATCTACATTATCTATACGTGCAACAACATCAATTAGTGTTGGTAGATCTGCTACCTCTAGGCGAACTCTTGTCTCCGCAGTAAAAGAAGCTAAAGAGGATTCCCTGGCTTCCTCTGCCTCAATATATGCCCTATTTAATACTTCAATAGAAGGGCGTACAGAGCTCAATCTTACAACATGTGCTTCATTGTACTCCTTAAAACATTTAAATAAGGTAAGCGTAGGCATTCGATTCATTTCACTCATGGCACAGTTAACTCTCCCCAGAGCACCTGGGTTACTGAATATAACGCCGTCGTCACGGACGAATATACCAAATCCTAAGTGCTCATGGCCTGTTGCAATGATGTTTGCTTCAGTCACTACATCTTGTAAGAGCGTGTAACCATCGTGTTTAGGCCAAGGTCTATCAACTAAATATGAGTGTAAGACATGAATAGCTTGATGCACACCTTGTACTTTATTTATGAAGTAGTCCGATGCGTCATGATCCATGCCTACATGGTAACTAACACCTGTTAGTTGCACAATGACACCATTCTCTTCTACAAATTGAGGTGCCTTAGAGAGTAGAGTTACAACACCAGAGGCGAACAGATTACCTATAATAACTTTGTCTTTAGCCGCATCAGCATTGTGACCATAGACATCGTGATTACCTAAAACAGAGAATACCCGTTTACGGGCCTTACGCAGAATTCGAAGTAGCACATTAATTACTTCTGGTGCTATATCGTACTTATGCACAAGATCTCCCATAAATAATAAGTAGGCATCATTGTGATTAGCTATATAAACAGCCTCATTTAGTTTGGCGCAAAGAGCATCAAAATAATCATCTAGACGGTTTTTAGGAGAGACCCCCGTGAGGTGGGGGTCACATACTTGAAGGAAGCTTACACATTGCATATATATTTTCCCTTCTAAAATTTAGCATAGATCATATCCAAGCATTCAGTACAGTATGGTTCTGGATCAGTATAAGCATTCACGAGTTTAAGAGCGCAGTACTCACATAATACAACACCGTGTTGGGCCAGGTAATCGGCTAGCTCGGCTAAGAAGACGATGCCTACCTCCAGCATAAAGTTCTTGAGTTGAATTTTATCTTCCAACTCAAGAAACTCTAAAACATTGTCTAACCCAACATTAATCAGTGCTTCTTCGGTTAGTACCATTGAGTATCGACTTTCCTAATGCATAACCAGCTAAGCCGAGCAGGCCTATACCTAAAATTCCATCAGGGTTGATGCCTCCCATATTAAATTTTGCGGGTATACGTGGTGCTATAGCATACAGTTCGGTTTTAGGCACTTCTATTACAGGTACTGCGTAGCTGCTACACACTTCATGAATAGTTATGCTGTCCATATCTGCGTACGCCGTTACACCTCCGCCGGCATTGATTACTCCCAATACCTCTAGTGCAAATTCATCCTTAGTCATCATACCTACATTACTTTTTTCAAGAATAATAAACTTCTCGTGCCCTAGCCCTTTCCCCACTGCCAAAAATTTTCGTTCAAACATTTATATTACCCCCTATAAAAATTTTGCGTAAGTTTCCCTTACAGTATACTTATACCTTTAAAAATCGCTGGTAGCTGAGACTATAAGCTTATGTTAACACCCTTTATTTCTAAATTGGTTTTCTAAGGGCGCAGTTCATGTTATAATTGCATTAGTTACCAGAGAGGAGGAGAACTATTAATGTTCTTTAAAGATAATGACAGTAAAGAGGGACATGGCCTTATATATTGTGGATTTAATGTATATGCTACATCGGATGGGCATGTGTTTGAGAAGCAGGCGGATTTTACCATGCTAGAAAGCGACTGTGAAGAAGTTCGTGCTGAGCAAAGGTTTATTCATAAACACCGGTTAAAAGATTGATATATGGAAAATAATAATGCCTAAACTGCATAGGCGGAACGATAAACTGTAACCCCTCCTCTACGTGTATAGCATGCAGAGGTATTAAACCTAATAGATTTGTGTGCTCAATCATCTTATTTGCAAGTTTTAGTAATTGAACTTGCGTGATTCTAATATTTAAAGCCACATGAAAAATAATAACCGGTTTAAACTCATGAATAAGCCGCTTGCAACCACAGGCGCAGTAATCTGAACTGGGTACGTCTGTTGGTGTATGCACAATCCCGTCCTTATTACGATAAGTAACATAAATAGAGATAGGTTCAATACCTAAACTCGCAACGTGTAGCGCTGCACATACCTTATCGTACGCTATACTAAGATCTGAAACCTCTCCATTGTGTAAAATAATACTAATCTCCCCTTTCTTTAGCTATTATACTTATACCTACACCAATTTAAAAGAAGGAGTTGTAAACTTAATGAGTTTTAAATCTACTACCCAAGAAGAGTATTTCAATACTTTACATCCTGAATTGGCAGACAAGTATCGAGAAGGTTTTGCTAAAAGTGCAGCTGAAGGTATTAGCAATAGCCGTTCTAAGATTAAGGCAGAGTCCGATATAATATTTCGTACTGGCTTAAACGCTACTTACGAAAAAGAAGCGTCCGAAGTAACCTTAGTATTGCCTCCACGTTTGGACTTCCAGAAGGAAGATTTTAATATTAGTAAAGTTGCAGGAATGATGATTTACGATACATCCCCTGAGGGTATTGAAGATTTTGTTAAAAACTTCTTAACTAACGAATTGTCTTTTTTTCCTGATAAACTCACATTTCAAGTAGAAATAAACCCCGAGCAGGTTTATCATAATGACAAACAAATATATGACCCCCAAATTGATAATGCTACTGGGGCCGTGCTTATTCCCTATGCCAATACTGTAGTCCAACTTCCTTTTATTATAAGAGATCGTCAATTACTTCCTTTTGACGCTATTCAACTAGGTACTGAAAATGCCGTGTACACACGGGAAAATATTCGTAACATTCTATTTAACCTAAAAGACAATTATGGTAATCAGAATAGCCAAGGTGCTGGTGCCATACCTAAGGACGCACAAACGTATGTGGAATCAGGCAAGCGCACTAACGAGTTAACTGATGTAGGATTTATGGGTTCTGTGTTACAAGTACAAAATCAAACAGGCTCGGGACAGGGACAGTACGCCTACGCCTCTGTAGTTGAAGAACTTTTAGAAAAGACCGCAGGTATTAAAGAAGTCAAATTAGACTATGCTAAGTTACGGGAAGACATAGCTAGGGATGCTAATATAGCAGCGGAAAAATTAGCCTCTATTGAATTTAACGATCCTGAGGCGCTAGAAAAACAGGCAGCCATAGAAGATCTTAAATCAACTGTACTAGTGGATGTAAGGGTATTACCTAGTGGTGCTCCTTTTAACTATGTTAGTAAAGAGGGCACTTTAAATGAAACTCTTCTAAGCCCAGAACCGGCTAGGGTATATAAATCTCTTTTAACCTTTTCTGGGATGCCAACTAATCGCGTTATGATAATTAGTGGTGCGAGAAAATTTAAAGTGCTTAAAGATGGAGAACGCTTTTTATTCTCTGCTAAAAAAGATATGGCACCTGACGAACAAGTTGCTCCTTTTGAGTTTCAGTATACTAATATTGAAGGTTTGAACGTAGGGCGAATGTACGTAGCTGATGTAGGTGGAATGCTTACGGTACCTTTCATGATAACAGGCTCCCGCTTAGGCAGTGATAAGCAGCTTCTTCTGAAGAGAGCTTTTACTGTACGTGATCTTGATGGCCAGGAAGGTACATTAATTGAAGTACCTGGAGAAGAAGATAACGCTATGATTGTTATGAATAAGAAAACCTTTCTTAACAAAATTGCAGCACTGGAAAACCCTAAGAATCTTATTTACTATAGCGGTATTGTTCGTAAGGGCACTTCAGTCATCGGTATGACTAAGCATGTTAAGTATATAGAACTTACAGGGCCTATTCAAGGCGAGATTCGTTCACCTAAAGAGCTTGGAATGCTAGCCTCTAGAGATTTTGTTAAGCTCGCTAACCTTACTAATAAAGTAACAGTAACAGTTGCAGATAGGGAGGCTGAGACATACAACGTTGAAATTCTATGGAATGATAGCAGAACACACCAAGATCAGAAGCGCGATTTTACAGCTGTGCCTGAAGGTAAAGTAAAAGGCATACTTAAAACAATAGGTTTTGATTACAGTGAAGTAGGAACATTGGCCTTTAAAGCTAAGAACGAAGGAACTGCTACGGCTGAAATACGCCTGGGGCAGCACACCCCCTGGATGGCTAAGAATGATTTTACCGGTACTGCAAATAGCGGTGGTAGATTTAACCGAGATAGTGGAAGAAGTAACTTCAATCGCGATAAAGGGCGAGATTTTGCTGGTAGTAGAGAGGCTGACAGCGTTATATCTAATATGAAGGATTCCTTCTTTACAAAAAGTAATGCTGCTAAAGCTGTTGTAGCTGTGGCAGGCGGAGTACTTGGTGGGGTAGCGGCTGGAGCAGGCTTTGATTCACTACGCATGCTTAAAAGCATAGCTTCTGAGAGTGAAGCCCTGGCAATGAAAATGGAAAAAGTTGCTACTGGATACCAGAGCAATAGTTTTGCCAAGCTTGCTGGACTTATGGTAGTGAAGAATCGTATTGATAATATGGTTATAGGGGCCTTAGAAGGCGATGAGTTTGAGGGGCACGAAGTGCTGGCTTCTTTAGATCAGATAGATACGTACCTACCTGAAGTTGCTTATGACCTAATCACCCTTAAAGTAGCGCAAGCAGTAAGTAGCAATGAAGTTATATCCCCCAATGTAATTGGCGGTTTACTTAAGCAGCTTGATGGGTTGCATAAGTATGCCGGGTACTTTACAAAGGTAGCTAGCATATATGGTGCTGATTCCCCTGTAGATATAGCTCTTAATGCCGCTGGTGATAGCCAAGATAAAATAAATGCTACTGCTGCTACACCTCAGCCTAAAGTGGAACCTTTAGGTAAATCTATTGTTGGGCATGGCGCTGTTCAGCAAACACTACAAGCAGTTGGGAATGGCTATGATCATATACCTGGGGCCTTTATGCTCGGTGGAATTATAAAACGTAAGTAAGGAGGAGGTATTATGTCACTGGGCGAGGTAGTTCAGAGTACCACGGTAGCTCCCACAAAGCGGATGTTTAAACCTCCGTTATCTCCGGTACGAGGTGTGCCACAGGCTATTAGCCCTGTGGCAACGATAGGGAGTGTAACACACGGAGCCAAACATAGCGATAAAAAGTTGGCTCCTATACCCATGAAGTCTGTGGCTAAAGTAGCGGAAGCTTTTGAAATGCTAGAGAAGAGAGGAAACGCCCAGTTAGATCAAATGCTGAGTGGCGCAGCTACATTGCAAGCAGATGATGGTATAGATCCAAGTATGGTAGGGGCTGCTAGCAAAGCTGTTGTCGGAGGCTCTACAATATCAGCATTATCAACATTCAAAAATAGAAATAATGATACCACTTATAAGGCACGTAAAACAGTACAAAAATATCTAAAAGATAACCCTCAGCTAAATAGCGGTAAGCTGGGTGACGTAGATATAAGATCTAATAATGTACTAGCTAGGGCTTATGTGGGAGCCACACCTCAAGGGACAAAAATATTAACCTCTGCACCCAAAAGCACAGCCTTAGCTTTAAGGGAGTTAGATACTGCAACTCGCATGGGGTTACGTGAGGATAGTATTATAGGCAAAATACGTAATCGTGCACATCCAGCTAAACTGGTGATGGGAAGAGCAGGCTTCATGGGAGGTTTAGCGGGAGCTAGTCAAGTAGAGGGGGATGACCCTACAGCCATGGCTGCCAGAGTAGCACTCCCCGCACTAGGAGGAGTAGCCGGATCTGTTCCAGAGCTAGCTACAAAACTTAGATCTAGTAAAAATGCAGTAAAGGCAATGGAGACAATGCCCCACTTAAAACCTAGTGACGTTATCAAAGGTAAAAAGACGCTAGCGACTAGCCTTTTAACTGGGGTCCTAGGCACAGGAGGGTGGGCCGCAGCAGGTGTATTGAGTGGGCATATGCTAAATAATGAGAGCGTTGGACTGTAGAATAGCAGACAACACATATTTAGTGTGTTGTCTGCTCTTTTATGCCGTGGTATACTCTATATAGAGCTATATTCCCAAGGAGGTGTCATACGTACAGTGCACAAACTAGCGACAGTACATCCGTACACGTTTAATAGACTCACAGATGCCGTATCTCACAGTAAGCATATGGGGCAGTTAATGACAGACCTGGGGGAGCATTTTAAAGTACCTACAGAGCATACGAATAAAATGCTATCAGAGAAACGCCAACGTAACCCTGATGTTACTATTGTGCAGACTGCCGGAGCCAATTCTCGTTACATGCCTGACTGGAAAACAATATATACAAACGGAGAACCATGGAGTTTTCTCCATGAATACGGGCACGCAGAAAGGGACAACATGGTAAGAACCCTACAAAAACTGCTGTTTCGTAATCGTCCCGCTTTAAATAATGATGAGGATGAATTATTAACTAAATATGTCGTAGATGCCTACATGACAGGAGAACATGGTAGTAGTCCTAATGTGGTGTCTGTCAAAGCTGGAGATTACCTGTTAGATGTTCTGACTGATCTACGAGAAAGGAAAACAAAAGATGCTTGGCGTTTATCGGAAGAACTACTTAATAATGCTAAAGCCTATAATTTTGCTACAATTAAAGGCAGTCCAAGTACAGCGTATAATATACATCAACCTTTATCTGTATCAGATATTACGTATGCGGGCTCATTTTACCCTGATAAATTTCATGCCTTAATGCAAACACCACAGCATAGTGAATGGCACCCAGCTAACTTACTACGTCAACGCCCGGAGTTCATGCGTGGTGGTATACTAGATCACATAGAGGATAAGTTAGATAAACTAAAGCTAGGGATGCCCCACGAATGGGAGAAATTTAGAACAGATGAAGGAGATATTTAACTATGACTATAGATGTAGATACTGAATTACAAAGGAACACAGTAGACGTGATAAAATTTATGGAGGGTAAACCTCATATAAAGTATGTACGCTATTTATTATCTAAGAAAATACCTCTATGCCCTTTGCGTACTGAGTTGTGGCGCTTAGGCTTAAGTGCTCCAAGCCTTGACCATTTAAAAATATATTTTTTAAGCGTTGTGTGGACATTAGCCACAGACCTTGGGGTATCGGCATACTACAAAGATTATCACGACAAATTAATGTCTGGCGATAGTAGGGTGAATCCAATACTTAATTTTGATATTACCTTTGAAAAGGATGAAGTAGCAAGACTGCAGTTCTGCAAACTTGTACGTAGTTTAGAGATAGAAGAAATGTGGAGCAGGGAGATAACCAGATTCTACGGTGGAATACATAATATTCCACAAGACGAAACTGGGGAGAGGGCTATCAAGGTATATAATACTCGTAATCTTGAGCCTATTCTAACATGCTCAAAACGTTATATTATCGATAAACTTTTACTTGAAGAAGTATCTATTCCGAGGATAGTAGCCTATATGAAAGAAAAGCATAACGTTACAGTTGAAGAAAGTTCACTGTATTCTTATTTTAAGTATTTTTTTAACTTTCAGAGACACTCACTTGAGAAGTTACTAGATCAATTAAACTCTGAGAAGACCAGCATTGAAAGTGAATCAGAAATAATTAACAACAACGACGAACTCAGCCTAGGGGATAAAATGAGTATTCAACGCCAGTATGATGCAAGAGTACTATTCTTAGTTGAGAGCATTCGCGAACTCACTGCTAGATACTCGGATCTAACATATGCTCAAGGTGTTAGTGAAAGCTTGGATATTAAGAACATGATTGAGGATATGGTATCTCGTGGATATCGTAGATTTAAACAGTTAGATAGCCAGCCAGATAGAGACGTAGTTAAACCAATCACGGAAATTGGCAAGATGATATTCACCGCTGTAGAGAAACTTCAGTCCATGGATGAAATTGAGCATAAAAGAAAATCCACTACTTCCGATAAGAGTGTTACGGATATCATGGTTGGTCAGTACGTTGAGCGTTATGAAGAAAGCGTTGCCAAGAATGAGATCAGAGCGACAGAAGGTGCAGGGATAGACCTCAACGAAATAGAAGGTATGGACGAAGTATAATTAAACAAAAGATACGGGCCATTTCTGGCCCTTTCTTTTACTAAGCCCTCTTAGTTGTTTTAATCGTAGCACTCGTATCCCCGAATCTACATAATTCCCCTAATTTAGATAGTGTGTTACTGTTTAATAGTAATACTGGAAGTATCGCTGCTAACTTACCTATTGTCTCGTTTACTAATTTAAGTTGATTTCCTGGGTTTGTTGCTTTGCTAACATCTTTATTGGCGTATTTTCCTATTGCCTCTATTTGATCTACTAAAACTCCACCGTGCTCTACTATTTTTACTACTATGTCTCGACTTGTTAATCCCTTTCCACGTATTTCCATATCGTACAGTGTGATCGGTTCGTCTTTACTAGCCTTACCTTCACTTAATATACCTGCCCAAACCTTTGCCTGTGCTGGTGTCAGTTTATTACTTGGTACGTTCGGATCTACCCGCTTGCTTATCACCTCATATAAATGAGGGTCATAACCTAGTCTTTCTTGTTCCGCTCTGTCTGCTAACTCCTTAGCTTCCTTTTCTGCTAACTCCTTAGCTTCCTTTTCTGCTAACTCCTTAGCTTCCTTTTCTGCTAACTCCTTAGCTTCCTTTTCTGCTAACTCCTTAGCTTCCTTAACTGCCTTATCTGCTAGTTCTCTAGCGTCAGCTATTTTCTTAGCCTCAGCTTCTTCTGTCGCTCTGAGTTGAGCCTTTTCTTTTAGTTCTTCTTCGTGTCTAGTTGCTTCTGCCACTGCTGCTGTATCAAGTTCTTCAACTTTTCCTGTTGACTGCCCAAGCACATTTATTTGTGCCGCTTGAATTTTAGTGGCTTTTGCTACCTCTAGTGCTTGCCTACCAATGCTTGTTACATCGTCAGCTAACTCAGCTACATCCCGTATCACGTCATCAATTTTGTTACCTATTTCAGTAACGTAGGCACTTACTGCATTAATAGATTCATCAACCTTTTCTTCCATACGATCTAATCTTGCTAAAACCTCTGCTTGTTCTTGTGCTGTTTCCTCAACCTCTACTGCATTCACTGTTTCTACTGTTCCTGCCTCTTTCTTTTTGTTCAATAATCTAATTGCTAATCCCGCTAATCCTGCTTGTTGAATAAGTGTTAAATTCATTTTCTTTTCCTTCTTTCCTTGTTGTTTACTCCTAGTAATCTTATACCCTAGAAACAAGAGTTTGATCGGTAGTTGCGGTGTGGCTAAATATACTATGTTGTTTAAATATTACCCTTAGGATATAATGAGCTAAGATGATAGTTGATATAATAAAATACACGTAAAGGTGCTGGTGATATACTATGCATAGTAATATAAGTATTATTGAAAAAGCCGCATTTATAGGGCATCTAGGAGATCTACAGGAGAGCTCTTTAGGTACGGAGCTTGGCGCTTTAGCTGCAGAGTGGGGGCATACATTAGGTATAGAGAAGAAGGCTTACGAACAAAGGAACTTCTCTTCCGCAGGTCCAAGACGATTTGATAACAGAGGGGGTTCTTCTCGTCCACCACAAAGTAATAGAGAGGATTCCGGTTCTCCTGCTATGAGGGATATGGTTATGGTTGGAGGTATCGGTGGGGCAATTGGGCTAGCCTTGGCTTCCAGGAAGGTAAATGCTTTAAAAGGGGAAACAGCTAAACGATTGATGTCTGAGACTACTAATCTACGCAGTCTTGGCAATAAAGCAGGTACGGTATATAATGACGCAGGGGCTGCTAGAACTAAGAAGTTTGAGGATATGTTTGCTAGCATAGAAGATCCAGCTAAACGCAAGTACGTACACGATACCACAAAAAATATTACTAAACTTATAAATAATTTAGGGCATAACACGGAATATTTTAAACGCCACGATGTACATGCTCAGCTAAAACAACTCATAAACGATGCTCAAGCACAGAAAGAGATACCTATGGAGGTGGCAGAACACCTACATAAAGAGTTAAATTCTAGTATACGGATAACACCACGTAGCACTGGAAATTTTGAGGGGTCTTTAGGGGTTACACCCAGTTCTACAAGGACATTAGGAAGTAGTTTACTTGGCGCATTAGATACAATGACAGGGGGATAATCTATGAACGACACAGAAGTAAGTAAGTCGCGTGACGGTACAGTATTAGGCACCCTAGGTGGTGGAGCTGTAGGAGGTGCTCATGCATATAAGTGGACTAAAGATGTGGATTTTCAGCAACTTCAGAAACAGTTAGAATCTAACGCTCTGCCTCACTCTACACGTACATTGCGAGGTGGAATTGCTGCTTTAGGGGCACTAACTGGTATGGGTGCAGGACATTTTATAGGTAATAGGGCCGATGATGCTTTACACAGTGTGGAAAAACATATTAATATGCTAGATCCTCAAAAAGTAGAGGGTTCGAGGAAAGCGTTAGCTGGTATAGGAGCAGGATTTGGAGCTTTAACTGGCCTAACTGCTGGTGTAGCCATAAGGCACGCTAATCCAGTAGATGCTGTAGTAGGAGCTTCTGTTGGCTCAGTCGCTGGGGCGGCTGCGGGTACAGGGTATGGTTGGTTACTTGGAAATAAGATACAACACGAACAGCAAGAAAAATTACAGGACATAGTATTAGGAGGATTACCGGATACTATGGATGATAATGAAAAGGCGCAAATAGCCCAGCAAATATTGCGAACAGCGATGGAGGAAAATATGAACGATACGTTATACAAGTTAGCCTGTCAAGCTTATGGAGAAATTGCAGTTAATGCACTTCTTGATAAGGAAGCACAAGACTCTAAAACACATCAAGATCTTCACCAACTAGGGTTAGACTTAGGTACAGCAATGCAGACTGACCCACAGCTTGGCTCAGAGATGATCAATGCAGACGCGCCCGCAATAGCTAAGCTTGAAGGGCATTTAGAAGATTCTGAAGCTGCTTCGGCAGCAGATAACACAGGTACTGCTGCCATGGCTGCGGGATTGCCGGCGGCTGCCCTAGGTGCCTTAGTTGCAGCTAAACATCCTAACCAAGGAGTTAAAAATTTAGGTAAAGCTATTACTGCGTTAGGTGCCGGGACGGCGGCTATGGGTGTAGGTGCTAAAGGGGCAGCCACAGCAATAGATAACAGCATTGGAGAAAATGCTAGTTTAGAGGAAAGTATGGTGCGTAACGATATGGAACATTTTAATGAGTATGAAAATATTAAACACAAAGCCGCAAGGTATTATGCTGCAGCAGAGGCACTCACTAAACTAGCTGAAGCGGTTGACTTACTTGATCAAGCTCCTCCTATAGATGGGTATTTAGCCGATATTGCTGGTAAAATTAAGTCCTCGGTAGGTAGATTGAGTAATGCTGGAGCAAAGTTTGGAAGGGAAGAAATTGCTCCCGCCGCGGAAGCTAAAGTCAATCAAGCATTAGACGGAGCTAGTAAAAATCCAGTAGTTCAAGGTGGATATGTAGCTGGCGCGTTAGCTACAGATACGGTAACGGGTGTTACAGACCGTGTTAGTGACGCCGCCGGCGCTGTAAGTAAATACGTAGATGAAGCTAACAAGCCTGCACATGGTTTGCGAGAACCGGACTATGGGCAGTGGGATAAGCCTACACCTTATATAGAGAGGTCAAATGCGAAGGGAGGTATGGTTGCAGGGGACGCTAGTAAATCAGTAGCCCCTAGTGCTAGCCCTACCCCAGAGGTACCGTTTGACTCTACTGTAGGGGGTAAAGTTAACAGAGCACTAGACTCTGCTAGTGCCGCTGTAAATCAAGCTAAGAGTAAGGCTTCAGCGCTAGCCGCGGATCCTAATGCTCAAAACATGGCAGTAGCTGGTGGGGCTGGAATAGCCGCGGCAGGGGCTAGCCATGCATTAGGCAAACACAAAGGAAAGAAACAACTAGAGAGTTTAGTCTCCCAGGCGGCTGAGGATATTATGGATGAGCTGATGAAGGTGGCCACCTGCGAGGCCGACGTTGATGCATACAGTACAGCCCTGGCAGAAGTTATAGCGGAGATCATGGAATAGTAAATAGGGCCGCTATAGCGGCCCTATTTTATTTAATATAGGAGATGAAATAATATATGACTATAGGTATACGAGATGGTAAGTTTAATGTAATACCATCTGTGTTTGCAGAGGCAACATATAGGTTACAAGGTAAGCCATTTAGATTAGCAGGGCGTAATTATCTGAGAACTATATATGACACTGGAATATTCGAAGGTATGATTAAGTCCGGCCGCCAAGTTGAAAAATCTACAACACTGAGTGTAAAGATGGGTAATGACGTATTACTTAAACCTTTTTGCAGGGATTTATTTGTGGCCCCACAAAATGAGCAAGTTAAGACGTTCTCCAGGGAACGATTATCTAAAATCTTTAGATATTCACAGGAGGATATTGTACGAAAATTCTATATGGATAATCAGCTAATGGACAATGTATTTATGAAAGAGTATACAAACGGTTCCACATTATGGCTAAGGCACTGTTTCGAAGAAGGTGATAATATCCGCGGACTATCTATTGATAACTTGTACATGGATGAAATTCAAGACATCAATGTTGATGCCATCCCAGTTATTAAGGAAACACAGTCGCATAGTGAGTCGCCTATCGTGTGGTACACAGGAACACCTAAGACCTTCTCAAATACTATAGAGCAGTTATGGCAAACCAGCTCTCAAGCGGAATGGGTAGTTAAATGCACTCACTGCGGCACATATCAAGTATTAGGTATGGCTAATCTCCATCCTGAGCACATGATATGCAGAAAATGTAAAGATACAATGACGTTTGAAGCTATATCTACGGGATTTTGGAAAGAGCGTTACCCAGATAGAATCTTTAAGGGTTTCCATATCAGTCAATTAATGATTCCAAGTTCTAGGACTCCTAACTCGGTAAACGAGATGTCTAATAAGTATAATGATGGTCTGTATCAAAAACTAAGTAAGTATAGCACAGCTAAATTTTACAATGAGGTTTTAGGTCTCAGCTACGAGAATGCTGATAAACCAATCACAGATCAAATGCTAGATGATTTATTAAATAATGATTTCAAATTCTTAGAACAACTGGAGGCACCGTTTTCACTACAAGAAACCTATATGGGTGTTGACTGGGGTACTGGTGAGAGGTCATACACGGTAGTCACAGTCTTCGCAAATAACCCGGACACTGAGAAATACCAGATGTTGTTTTGTAAGCGCTTTGAAAGCGGTGCCGAGAGTAACGTGGATTATCAGCTAAAGTATATAGGTTATTTGATGAGTAGATTTAGAATTAAACTAGCCGCGGTAGACTGGGGATTTGGCTTCTCTCAGATTCAAAAACTGCGTGAAGTATTTGGCAACAGAGTGGTACCTATTTACTACTGCCACCAACAAACGAAAAAAATAGTCTGGGATCCAGACAAGCAGATGTATAAAGTACGTCGTACAGATATTATTCAGGATTTTATTATGGAGATGGTACACGCAAGAGGCACTGCTTGGGCAGGGGGAGAACGTGTAAGTTTAAAATTTATGCGAGAGCATTTTTTAGCCGAGCAGGTTGAGTACAGGCCTACCCCTAATGGAAGATCTGAAGAAATGATGTTTACCCACCCTATGACTTCCCCTGATGATGGCCTACATAGTTGTATTTATGCATATTTAGCTAGAATTCTAGATAAAGAAAATGCACATGGTCTTAGAGCTACTAGGGGCACTGAGATAACTTTTGCTATGGCGCAAACTAGATAAAAAAAGGCTTATGTAAGCCTAGTACTAATCCCAAAATAGAGGCATCATTGCGCACCACAAGGCAAGAAGTATAATTATAAATGCAACTTTACTTAATATAAAAGTTGGATCGGGTATAAACAACTCCAATCCAAAACATAGTATACAAACTAACACTAATAGCATACTTAATTTGTAAAACATAATACCTCCAAAATTATGCTAGGTAATCCCAGCGTATTCTACGTTACCTCTTGTAACACTTTAAGTATCTTAACACGTACATTCAATAATCGTATATTTCGTACCACTTTATCTAGCTGAGTATTTAATTCTAACCATTGCAGATACGAAGCTTATTCGTTATTCAATTGCACTAAGCGTTGTTCTAATACAAATTTACGCTGCTCTAACTCTAGTAATTGTTCCATTATATCTCCCCCCCCCCTCCTTAGTAAAATAAGCGCCTGTGAGGGCGCTTATTTAGTTTATAATCCTAAGCGTTCTTTCTCCGCTTCATAGTTAGCTAAATCCTGTAGATAGTTTGGATCTAGCATCGCTCTTCTTAACTCCTCTTTCTTGTCCTGCCTTGATTGCCACATGCCATAACCTATAGCTGAACATATCAATACTGGTATACTTGGTGGTGCTATAATTGCACACGCTATTACGATAATCCAAAATACCGGTCCCATAATTATTCCTCCTTTATATTTTACTAATATACTTATACCATAAAATCGCACTGTAGTAGGTATAAAATTTAATAAGGTTTTAAAAGTTTAATCTTATTTAAGGATTCAGCAGAGAACCAGGTATTCTGTACGGCGTTAGGCCCTTGAATTATAACATCTGGATATATCCCTAACAACTCGAGTGAGGTTCTAAGTATAAAATCTCCCCATAAATACTTTTGAGGAGGTATAACGCGTACCGCTCTTCGCTCACCGCGTACAAGATGGTACACAGTAGTTTTTGGAGTATTGTATGCCGCGCATATATCTTGTACGGAAACACCCAGGTTATACATATTACGCATCTCAACAACTTGATTATCTGTCAGTTTAGATAGGTAATGAGCATCACCGTAACTATGGGCACATAACCCACTATTCCAGGCATGTGCAGTATTTTCCGCATCCGTTGACCACTCAAGATTAAGATAATAATTATCCCGCTTATTACCATTGATATGGTTTACTGTTCTTTTATTAAGTGGATTTGGATGGAAAGCCTCTCCTACCAATCTATGCACCTTATATCTAGTACGTATACAATTCTTAGTAAGTTGAACATTGTAGTAACCTTGATACATAGTTGGGCATCGTAACCTACCATGCAGGTGTATCAAACTTCCACGTTTAGATCGTACACACCTAGAAACACTGCGCACACTACCATAAGTACTAACCTCATAATAACCTTCAAAACCTCTTATAGGGCACCACTCTTCAGGATATATACGATACTCCGTTCCATAAGGATCTAAACAATGTGTTAAATCTTCGATACCGTGCACATTGAGTTTAGGATATATGGTTTTTACTGCACTTATCCTGTTGCTGAAGCCGTACTCCTGAGCAGAGCCTACAAGTAGCAGCACATTATTGCATATTGTCAGTGCATAATTTACCAAATTAGTAGGTATGGGATCAAACCTACTTAGTATGATCCCATTAGTATACATACTGTTTCTTTCCCTCCTCTTTGTATATAAAAAATAGGGCCTGGTTAACCAGGCCCTCCCGAAATTATTTAGCTAAAACAACTTTACCACCAATTAGCTGATAGAACGTATGCGCCTTTATTTTAGTTCCATCCACCTGGACGACTTTCACTTCGTTTAAGGTCGCCGCACTAGCAGTATTTTTCCACTCCGTTAGCACAAGCCAGCACCCAATTGCCCCTTGCGCCTTAGCATTATGCGCTATAGCCATAGCTATAGACTGTTCACCATTTACTGTAGCTGCAGAATGTCTACCGGCAGCAACAGCAATACTCTGTACCCCTTCAGCTGTAACCACACTAGCCTCCCCATTAACTATTGCAGTAGAAAAGCCGCCCTCGACTATAGCTAAGTTATTGTCTGCTAAGCATACAGCAACAGAATGATCACCTGATGTAATAGCCACCGCATTAGATCCGGTAGAAGCTGCTACCGAAGCTCTTCCTTCTGAAATTGCAGCTGAGGCTTCTCCAGTAGTAGCTGCGATAGAACCTGCTCCGTAAGCTGCAGAGACATTAAATTCTCGTGTTGTAGCTGCTATAGATAATGTTCCTTTGCTAGTTGCCAGTGCACTTTTCCCACTAGCAACAGCAGTAGCTCTGTGACCTTCTGTATTTGCCACGCCTTGCTCACCAGAATGTACTGACACAGCGCAGGCATGCTGCTCTAGTACTTGAGACCTTGCAGAACTACCTACCACAACAGCATTTGAACCACCTGACCAATCTGCGCGTACACCAACAAGTACATTGTTGCTCACATACTCTACACCAGCACGCACCAACCCAGCAACTCCGATTTCCTTACCTACATGTAATACTGCGCAGGCAATTTTACTGTCATTGGTGTCTTTATCTGTTTTTCCACCACCATCAACCTTAGCATATCTGCTCCCCATAGCGGGTCTATACCAACTAATTACTTCCATAGGGGACGTACACATGTGAAAACCACGATTGCAGGCCCTAGCAGCATCTTCTTTTGTTACACCGTCCAGCTCATACTGATAACCGCGGCATTTAAGATCTTTATCGAACCCTTTAAAACCAGATATAATCGGATTGCCAGCTGTAATTTCCATCTTTAATTTCCTCATTTCTTTTATTTAGTAGGGTTTTATACCCCTTTTAATCTCTTTTCTCACTATCTCCTCTTCTCCTACTCTACATTTTCTAACCAGTTAAGAATGTATATAATAAGAGCTATTACAAGAAGAGTATTAGGCATTTAAGTTACATCACCTCCTAAATAAACTTTGTAGCTACCTCAAGTAAATTAGGTTGCGCTAGACATACCGCTGGCCCAAGCACCACCTGTCCCTCTGCTAGAATCTTTTGTGTTATCACAATTTGAGTTACTGGAACTGGCCTCCGAAGCGCGCTCAGCTTGCCGTACCTGTTGGTCCACGCGTTGATCATGATTGTACATTAAGGATCCTTTTTGTGCTCCACAAATTAAGCCACCATTTTTACCCTTTAACATCGCCATAATATATCCCTCTT
>Ga0209000_1001150_pt1 | contig 18275 bp, 15 predicted proteins | sample RifGroD2_FD_183998 | JGI IMG/M metagenome (GOLD analysis project Ga0209000, IMG submission 183998) | Groundwater microbial communities from Rifle, Colorado, USA - Groundwater D2 (SPAdes) (version 2) | ecosystem: Environmental > Aquatic > Deep subsurface > Groundwater | place: Rifle, Colorado...
TTTTGGGAGATAACGGTAACCTGGATTACAACGTGGATACCGATCTCTCTACGTTAGATTTGGTAGCGAGTGAAATAGTGATCGGAGTAGCCTTAGGCGGAACCGATACTATATATGGAAACGAAGGTAACGATGTGATCCTTGGCGGAGCCGGAGCTGACAACCTATATGGCGGAAACAGCAGTACCGGAGCAGCAGTAATTGTCACTGACAAAGATACTATTCTGGGAGATAACGGCAAGGTGATGGATATAACAAGTCTAGATCCGGTAAGGATACGCAGGATCGAGACAAGCGATACGCTAGCCACAACCGGTGGAGCAGATACCATCGAAGGAAATGAAGATAAGGATCTGATTTACGGTGGAGTTGGAGCTGACCAGATAAAAGGTAATGACGGTAACGATGTTATTTTTGGCGATTGCGGAGTAGCGAATTATAACCAGGGCGACAATGACCTGAGTACGTTAGATGTAATTTCCAGTAGCGAGCATGCTTTAGGCGGAATAGACAATATCGAAGGTAATGCCGGAGACGACATCATCCTTGGAGGCACAGCCGGAGATAAACTTTATGGTAATACCGGAATCGATATCCTGCTTGGCGACAATGGCGAAGTAGATTACATCGGCGGAATCGTATCGTTAATTAAGACAACTGATATCCTGGAAGTAACCGGCGGAGTCGATACGATCGAAGGCAACGAAGGGGATGACATAATCCTGGGAGGCATAGCCGGAGACACGATCTATGGTAACACTGGCAGCGATATCATCCTGGGGGATAACGGACTAATCGATTATAATGTGGATAACGATTTGAAATCGATTGATCTTATCGAGACTGAGATTGTGATTGCGGGTCTGGAAAAATATGCCCTTGGTGGAAATGATATCCTTAACGGTAATGAAGGGCATGATATATTACTCGGTGGCGCAGGGTCTGACAGGATTTATGGAGGCAATGGTTTTAAAGACCAGCGTTTGGTAGGTAACGACAGCGATTTTATAGCCGGTGATAATGGTCGTATTTCTAATGTTTACAGTTTGACTCCATTACGCCTTAAAAAGATAGAGACAACAGATACGGTTGAGGCTACTGGTGGAGATGACACAATTGAAGGTAATGAAGATGATGACGTAATTTTGGGTGGAGTTGGTAATGATACTATTTTGGGTAATGACGGAAATGATTATATACTGGGTGATTGCGGGATAGCAGATTTTTATCAATATGATTATGACTTGAAGACTATTGATATATTCTTTAGTAAAGAGTTGGCTTTAGGTGGGTCAGATACAATTGATGGTAATTACGGCAATGACAAGATTATCGGTGGAGCCGGAAGAGATAGGCTTAGAGGTAGCGAAGGGGATGACTTGGTAACAGGTGATAACGGCGAAGTTTATTTTATTGATGGGGTAGCGGTACAGCTCAGGACTACTGATGTTGTTGAAACAACCGGGAACACTGATAATATCGAAGGAAATGAAGGTAGCGATATTCTTCTCGGTGGAATCGAAGCTGACGAAATCAGGGGTGGCGCAGGCGATGACATAATCCTTGGGGATAATGGATTAATTTCTTATATGATGGACGGAAATATATTCACTTTGGACTTTATCCAAACAGAGATACTTAATGAAGGAACATCACCTTCCGCATTGGGTGGAGCAGATATTATATTCGGTAACGAAGGCAATGATATTCTAATCGGTGGAGTAGCGGGGGATAGATTGTATAGTGGTAACGGACCTTATGTCATATTGGATCCAGGCCAACAGCGAGAAATACTAATTGGCGACAATGCTCGATTATACGAGATATCTAGGCAGATTTCATTTATTATGAAAAAAATAGAAATAATAGACACAGTATTAATAACAGCAGGTGATGATGAAATATATGGAAATGAACTAATTGATCTGATCCAGGGTGGTCTAGGTAAGGATCTTTTTTATGGTAGCAGCGGTAATGGCGGGGTCATTTTGACCAACTATACTAAAGTTATTAATTTCCTGGAGAATGGAAAGATAATAGAGACAGTTAAGCCTGGTGTTCTAATAGCTAAAATAGATAATAACACTGTTGTTATTTCGATTAGTATTAAGAATGCGGACGAAACAAAATCTAATGCTCCAGTTGTTATTATGATGGTTAATACTAGTAATCCAACTGTTACTACTATTGTTTTAGTTGTTACTGAGATTTCGGCTCCGGCATCAACTGAGACTGATCCTGCCTTGCCAGATTCCGTCCCTTCAGAAAAAGATAAAGCTAACAGCCTGGAAAGACCTGCAGTGCAGGAAGAGGTATCAATTACAGTAACCGTGGCATCAGCTGTATCACATACAAATGACAAGGTTGTTTTAATAATTATCCCAAATAATTTCGTTGTAAATCCAACTGGTAACCAGTCCGGCACTGGCACGACATCAATAGTGTTATCAAGTTTTGGTCTATCACAAGTTATTACGTTTGATTTCTTAAACGAGCTCAATAATTCTACAACTGAGTTAGTCCAAAATGAGATATTACATCAGGACAATAAGGAATCTAAAGAGAAAAAAACTGAAAAATATGAAAGAATTAAAGTTGTTAGCGCTGTTAATTTAATAATCCGTAAATCTGTTCAAGAGACCGAAAAATATGCTAAACGGGAGATGTTCCAGATAACTGAGATTGACGGTAACCAGATAGCCTTGATTCTTAATCAGGACAAAATCACCAATCCTGAAACAGTTCCTTATGTACTGGATGCCTCTACTGGAAGTACTTCTACCAACTCGCAGAATAAAGAGGATGAGGAATAATAAACAAAATTGATGGTTATCTGAACGCGAGCTACAAAATAGCTGAACCTTTTTTTTTCTCTTTTTTTTTACGCCTATTGATCTAACTGGATAAATTATTTCATTGATTTCTATTCGTTTTATGATAACATTCCTCACTATTATAAACCTGCATAACAGAATATTGTTATTTGTTTGATAGGAAAAAACGAATGGCAGGTAAACCCAAATTCAAAGTTCTTTCTATCGCCGGCGGGGGCATTCGGGGAATAATTCCAGCAATCGTGTTATGTGAGATTGAAAAAAGAGCAAAAAATAGAGCCGCAAAACTATTTGATCTCATTGCAGGGACTTCTACGGGAGGCATACTAGCACTGGGGATCACGAAGCCCCATCCCGGCAAGCCCGAACCGGAGTTTTCGGCTAAGGATTTGGTTAACCTATATGAAAATGAAGGGGAGAGTATATTCCCCGGATCATTATTTAACGAATTAAGAGGCTGGATATGCACTAAGTACGGATGTGCCGGTATAGAAAGAGTGCTTAATAAGTATTTTCAGGATACATATTTGAGCAAGTCTATAACCGATGTGTTTATTACCAGCTACGAAACAGAGACTCGCAAGCCATTTTTTTTCGACAGTAAGAAAGCTAAGAAAGATATAGAATATGATTTTTTCATGAAGGACGTTGCTCGTTCCACCTCTGCAGCTCCCACCTATTTTTCGCCGGCCTATATTAAAACAGCTAGTACTCTCGGCCATTATACTTTATTAGATGGAGGGCTCTATGCAAATAACCCGGCTATGTGTGCATATGTCGAGGCTCTGAAGAGATTTCCTGAAAATGATATGGATATTACACTAGTATCGTTGGGTACTGGTATAATGCATCATACTTTGTTCTACGATAAAATAAAGTCATACGGTAAGCTTGGCTGGGCAAGACTAATTATGGATGTTGTATCCGACGGAATTAACGAGACAGTTGATTATCAACTGAAGAAGATTCTGCCTGAAAACTTCTATTCCTTTCAGGTGAACTTATCTGATGCGAGTGAGAGCATGGACGACGCCTCTGTGAACAATATCCAAAAACTTAAGGTAATGGCGCAAGAACTCATCTATAAAGAAGATAAAAAACTGGATAGTTTAATAGATATATTAAATAGTTAAATTTTTCTAATCAAACGGGCAACAGTATTGAAACTATTGGATAAAGGGTTATTCGCTTGCGAGCCCTTTATCTATTAACAGGGAACCCCGGATATAAACCAGTTGCATAATTGCCTCACGATAACGAACAATAGTTTCAAGGGCTTTTCTATTGGCTTCATCTCGTTCTTTTTCTATTTCATATACTTTTCTGATATTACTTTTACCTTCTTGCATTCTGGCAATTTCTACCTCAAGTAGCTTTTTTTGGAAATCAACAATAATTTTAGTGCTTTTAATCCTTTTCTGTAAACTGCTGATTTTTAGGGTTATATTTTCAATTGTCTGGGTTAATTCGTATTCTGTTGCTTTTATTCTTTCTTCTGATAGATTTTTTTTCAAATAAGCGGCATCTAGGTCATTCTGTTCTTTAATACCCGAAAATAAAGGTAATTTCATTTCTACGTCCACAGTCCAGCCCGGATAGGTTTTGTCCTGTATTTGTCTTAGGCTTTGATCTAGATTTTCTCCGTGCCCACGTAATCCGTAACTGGTTTTTATGTTAAGTTCAGGTAACCTTTGATCTGTTCGGTATCCAACAACTATTTTATCTTTTTCCAGCTCGTGTTTCCTGGACAGAAGATCCGGCTGCATTTTCATTGCCAGGGATAGCGATTCTTCACGCATTTTATTAACATCTTCATTTAGGGTATCAGGCGTTATTATGGGGTCTTTGGCTACAATCTGGATGTTTTCGCTAATAGTATTGTCGGAAAATAATAATTTTAATCTATGCATGGTATCCATAAGTTCCTGGTAACTTTCGGCTTGTTGAGATAGCCTTAATTCCAGGCCGGCCTGGGCTTCCATTAAGTCCAGTTCTGACATTTTCCCGGTCAGGACTCTCTGTGTGCTGTCTTCTACCAGATTTCTGGCAATATTTGTTGATTCTTGGGTTATTTTATATTTTTCTTGGGCATATGCCAGTTCCCAATATATGGATTCCGTTTGGGAAATTGTTTCCATAAGCTGTTGTCTGTATATCTGGTAAGCTATACTTTCTTCTTTCTGTGCAATTTGAATAGATGCCAGGGGGGAACTCATCCAGGCCCCTTTTAACAGGGGTTGTTGGTAGCTTATACCTAGGAATGAATCATATAGTATTTTTTTATATACGCTAGTGAACTGTCTGGAGGAGGTGTTACCGACCCAGTAATTACCGCCACTAATAACTTTGCCCTCTATTCCGAAGTTGTACTGTTCGTTCTCTTCTCCATATTGTCTCCTGCCGCTTTGTAATTGTATTTCAGAGATTGAAGCTTCCCGGTCTAATTTGTCCCGGTGATATTTTCCAATGAATTGCGGTTCAAAATCACCCCATGCTGCATTGATTTCTTTTTGTTTCACATTCCATTTTGTAATTGTTTCTTTAATTTGAGGGTTCTTTTTTATCACATTGGCGATTACTTCGGTTAAAGACATGTTTTTAATATCAGGGGATGGTCGGGTCTCTTCTGCTATCGCGAGATAGTTGCACAGCAGCATTGCTAAGCCAAAACTACAAAGGCTGTATTTTTGGGATTTGGACATGATATATCTCCAGTCAGGATTAATTATTTTAAACCATGAAAAATAAAGTATATTTGAATACGCATTGGGATAGCTGATAATTTAACGTAAGTGTAACAAAACTAATAACATATATCAAGTGCGCGACGAATTTATATTAAATATCTCAGCTATCAAAGTCCGTTGCTCAATAAAATCATAGGTAGACCAGAAATCTAATGTTAAATGCACTCCAGAGTTTCTGGAAGGGAATCAGCTGGAGAAATAAACCTGTAGAGAACAGATGATTTCTCCAGCAATATATGGAAAAATATAACTACTTCTGATCAATCCCTGTTAAACGCCAGGGGTTATTACCAACAGGTCTTATAAAAGACCAGTATTCTTCAAATTTTATAGGATCTGATTTGCTTCCTGCGATAACAGCCCCGGTAGTTTCATCAGTTGTATAATCTAATAGATTGGCGTATATCAATGCAGTAATGTTATCTTGCCCCATTTCCTGCCACGCGTTTTCAATCTCAACTTTTCTCACTGCGATATTTTCAAGGTGATTAACTTTTTTTTCGCGTATAAGTGTATCAACATCTTCCTGTAAAAAGCGGTACATTTCATCGGTTAATAATATTTTTACCGGAGTCAGGTCACGGTTCATCCAGGATCCCTGGATTTTAAAAAACATATCCATTACCTGATCGGAAAAACGTGCCTCATCAAATGAAGCATCCATTTTCCTAATATCGACCATACTTACTGCCAATTCATTTCCAGCTTCGATCACCTGTGGGTCATCGTTCTGATAAGTCTGTGGCGGAACAATAGTAGGATTAAACATGTTTCCGCTATTTGCAAAACCACCTTCATTTTTTCTTTTGATAAACATTTTATACCCAAAATAAGCTATACCAGCAAAAATAATTATCTGTAATAATCCGCCTCCACCAGCGCCCCCAAAACCAAGGCCGCGAAAAAGCATACCTCCGAGAACGCCCCCAGCCAAACCACCAAGTAACCCACCCATGATTCCTCCGCGATTTGATTGTTGGTAGGGTGTGTTATTTGGACGAGCGGGGCGAGAATAAGGAGAAGAATAAGACCTTGCAGGACTAGAATAGCTACGAGAACTTCGGTATCCTGATGACCTGCCGAATCCTGCCCTGGCAAATGCCTCCACCTGTAATACGCTGCATGTCAAAAAAACTACCATAACAACAAGCATTAATCTTCTCTTTCGTTTTCCCATTACGGGTGTCTCCCTATTTCTTTGAGTTTTTTAGATTCTTAAGTTAGTATATTAACATGTTTTTTGTTTATGTAATACTTCCATGTGGATTAATTACCCATAAACCACTGTGAAAACAGCATAAGTTCAGGCCTCCGGATCTATTTCTAAAAATTTCTGCCACTTAAGCTCTTACCCTTGTTTGATAATACTTGGTTCCAGGAATTCGTGAAGCTCTCGATAAAGTTAAAGAAATTCGTTAAATAATCCAATACCTGGGCAGCATTTATGGGACCGGTGCTGTTTCAGATCTTGCCAGAGGAATCCGATTAGCCCTCAATCGTATAGGGAAATAGATAGTTGACTTGCCTCTTTGCCGGAGTTACTATCCTCACGTCAATATAACCGGGTGTGTCTTTATTTAAATAGTAAAGGGGGCGGCTTATGAGAAGCAGAGTTGCAATCACTCATAACCAGGATATAGAACGGGCAATTTTTAATTCATTAAATCTCCTTTTGAATCTATCAGAATTATTTGATGACAAACACGTAGCAATTAAGCCGAATGATACGTGGGCAACCAGAGATGATCTGACTGCCTGCACTCAAGCTGATACAGTAAAGGCCGTCATTAGATACATAAAACATTATAATCCCAAAAAGATTACTATTTCTGGAGGAGCAGGCGCAGGTGATACGTTCGAAATATTTAACTATTTAGGTATAAATAAGGTAATCCAGGATGAAGGCATTGCTTTTTTTGACCATAACAAACCTCCATTTGAATCAGTGAATCTGGAATATGGCCCGCAAAAGGAAATAATGGTAAATCCGGAAATATTTCATTATGATACCGTCATTTCTTTAGCTCAGCATAAAGTCCATAGCACCGCTGGTGTCAGCCTGACTATGAAAAATATCGCAATGTCCTATCCTGGCGCAGATTACTACGGACATCCGAGGACCGGGCAAACACATCCTCATAATTTTTTTAAAGATCTACCGGGATTTATTGTCGGGATGTGCCAGAAATTTCCTATTCATCTGGGAATTATCGTTGGGCATCCTGCCATGATAGGGATTGGTCCTGTTGGCGGTACCACCTTTGAATCGGAACTCGTCATCGCAAGCAGGGACTGCATTGCGGCCGACTGCGTAGGTGCTAGACTGCTTGGGTTTGATGAAGTTGCTTATATCAAAGAAGCAGAACGTATGGGTCTCGGTTCCGCAAATATTAATGATCTCGAAATTGTCGGTATGCCTGTTCTCGATGCTATTTCGTTTTTTAATGAAAAAGCTAACAATGCTGAACGAAGAGCAGCATAAAGCGGTTCTGGTTACGCTGCTTTTTGTGTCTCCCAATCTCTTACAATTTCTATGAGTTTTTGCATCGCTGTAGGTGATAGTCCAAAACTGTCGATCTCATATTGCAATGTTCGATAGCTGCCAAATCCTCCAATATAGCTATTAATGCGGGCAGCCGCAGTAGAATTAATGAAATCTTTGTCTGAAGGATACATGATACTAAAATCAAGCATGATATCAGGATATCTCTTCAAATAGTATTTCTGATGATGAGACTCCGCGGTAAAAAATTGTCCTGCCGTAATAAGCTCAGTATGAATTTGTCCTTGAAAGGTATCATCTTGCAATCGTTTTTTTGTTTCAAAAGCTAGCTGTCTTTGGTCTTCATCGTGGAAATAAATTGCAGAGGAATACTGTCGTTCTTGTGGAATTGTAGGGTTGTGACCTTTCCAGAATGTTGTTAATAATTCCTGGTAAGTAACAATTTCCGGATCATAAACCAGGAGAACACTTTCAATATGATCTCCTATGTCATGGTAGGCCGGGTTTAGACTCGTACCCCCGGTGTAACCTACTCGAGTGCTGATTATTCCAGCCTTGATCCCGAACCTTGCATCAGAATCCCAGAAACAACCCATGGAAAATGACGCGTTCTTTTTCTTAGAAGGTGTTGGCAGATCAATCGGGGGCATCGATGGACTATTAGTGAGTTCGTATATTTTCATGAGTAACCTCCTTGTATGATTATCATTAGTTTATGGAATTTTTTTCTCTTTGAGAATACTTACTACGGGTTTTTAAATTATGCAAGTTGAGGTATTGCTCTTGTTTTGTTTATCAGGAGTTGTTTGAAGGCTGAACCTATTCCGGATAACTTTTTCAAATCTAAACTATGCAGATGCTGACTATATTTACTTCATTTTTCTTAGTCAAAAGTTTACAAGCCAAGTCTAATATTCTTCTTGTTTTTGCTTGAAATAATTTGCATTTATAGCCAAATTTATGCTCATTGAAAACTCAACAAAGTTATTTGGGCTTATTTAAGCGCCAAAATATGTATTCGAAAAGACTTGATTTAAATGCTTTTTATATTATACTCGCTCATGACAATATGGGAGTAAATCCTTAGCACACTAGAATTATTATTTGTTTGAATCGGAAAAGAGGATAATTATGGGAAGGCTTTATAAGGATAGATCGTCTGCCGGGAAGATATTGGCAGCGAGGCTGAAGAAATTTGCAAATGATCCGAACCTTTTGATCCTGGGATTGCCACGAGGGGGGATCCCTGTAGCTTTTGAAGTAGCGAAAGAGCTTAATGCACCTCTGGATGTTTTTATTGTACGTAAGCTGGGAACGCCAGGGCAGCCTGAACTTGCTATGGGTGCAATTGCTGGTAAAGGGTTTATTGTCCTCAATAAATCAATAGTTAATGAACTTGGGATACCGAAACAAGAGATTCTATCCGTAGCCAGGTCCGAGCAGAAAGAGCTCGACCGGCGTGAAGCTCTTTACCGCAAGAACCGTCCGGCATATTCCATAAGTGGAAAGAAAGTAATTCTTGTTGATGATGGTTTGGCTACCGGTGCAACAATGATGGTAGCGGTCAGAGCTGTTCGAAAGCAAAACCCCGAAAAGCTAATTGTCGCAACGCCGGTTGCAGATGCTTCTATTTGTGAGAAGTTCAAAGACCAGGTCGATGAGATGATTTGTGCTTACACGCCGTACCCGCTCTCTGCAATAGGGATGTGGTATGAAAACTTTATTCAAACTACAGATGCCGAAGTAATTAAGCTTTTGGAGTTAGCTCATAAAAATATATCTGAAGAGAAAAATGCCGCATGATAGATTTTAGATTAATAAAGCTCTAACAGTATATGAGGAGATTGACTATGGTAGAAAATGAACTGGAAGTTCCTATCGATAGTGTTGTGCTTTTAGGGAGGCTTTCTATTCCCGATAACGCGAAAGGAATTGTGTTGTTTGCCCATGGTAGCGGCAGCAGCAGGCAAAGCCCTCGAAATAATTATGTTGCCGGAGTTCTGCAGAAGTCAGGATTCGCTACATTCCTTTTTGATCTGCTTACGAGAGAGGAAGAAGCAATTGATATGTATACCCGTCGATACCGCTTTGACATCGATTTGTTGTCGGACCGGCTGGTATTAGTTACTGATTGGATCAGCAAAAATTATAATTATTTACAAATAGGATATTTTGGCGCCAGTACTGGCGCAGCAGCAGCGATAATTTCCTCTGTTAAGAGTCCTGGTATTCGCGCGATTGTTTCTCGGGGAGGACGTCCTGACCTTGCAATAGACTACTTGGCAGAGTTAAAATCGCCAACATTGTTGATTGTGGGCGGCTATGATATTCCGGTAATCAAATTGAATCAAACTGCATTAGAAAGAATTGCCGTTGAGAAGAAACTGGAGATAGTTCCAGGTGCTACTCACCTTTTTGAAGAACAGGGCGCATTAGAACAGGTAGCACGTCTTGCTGCTGACTGGTTTTTGAAATATTTATAGAGTCAATTATTCCTTAACGAAAAGTTTGTTGTCGATATTCACTACCCCGAGTGTGCTTTGAACAATTTCCTGGGCCAGTTGATATCCTGTCCATGATCGGACAATGCCGGATAAGGTGATGCTGCCATTTTCCACTTTAACATCGATTGAATCGATATCGATGAACTTATTGCGTGCGAATGCCTGAATAACAGCTTCCGCGATAGCCTGGTCTGAGATCATATTTCCGGGTACGACAGCCAGTTCGTTCACGATACTGATGACGCCCTTTATATCATATGTGAACTCTTCTGCTTTGACTTTTTCCCAGTATGAGTTAGTTATACCACGTAATGTTACCAGTCCCTCGTTAACTGAAACAGATATTTTCGATGCATCAATAGTGGGATGCCAATGAAAGGTGTCATAAATCTTGTTTTTTAATTCATCATCGTTCAGGATAGGTCCGATCGGGTAGTTGAGGATCGCCAACAAATTAACTACAGAAGCTACACCATGAACACTCCATGCATCTCTTTCGGCAGATTCACGTGCAATCCGGTCCAGAACGGCCCCGGATAGGATAACCTGCCCATCTTGAACGTCTACAGTTAATACATCTGCATTAACTCTGCTATCCCAGAGTAATTGATTTTTTACATCTTCCTTTATTTTCTCGTCATTATTTGGCATCGTCGGCTCCTGGCTTAAAGCTTTTTATCGCTATATTGTTTGCATCAGTATAATAATCAAAGGGATAATGGTGTACTATATTTCTGGCACGGAATGTATCATAAATGTGAATGTTCGTGAAGATGCAAATAGTTATCTAAAGATATTGGTGCCATCATGATACCTTAATCAATTTATCTCAACTTGACTCTTCAAACTATTTCTATAAAATAGCTCCAATCAATAACGTGAGTTTTAACGAACTGAGAAAGGAGTAATCTATGGATATATTAGAGTTACTTAAAAATGATCACGATACGATACGCGAAATGATCTCTGAACTAATTGGAATATCTGAAGAGAGAGTTCAAGAACGGGTGGATTTGTTTAGCGAACTCGAAAAGGAATTGCGTCTGCATACTAAAGCCGAAGAAGATGTTTATTATCCTTACCTGGAAAGGAATGACGATACAAGACAGAATGTTTATGAGGCCATCGAGGAGCATGCGGTCATCGAATGGCTGGTGGAGCAACTTGAAAACCGGTCAGTGCTTGATGAACGCTGGACTGCACAATTAAAAGTCCTTGATGAAATAGTCGAGCATCATCTTCAGGAAGAAGAACGGGATTTGTTTGAAGCTACCTATGGTATTCTAAATCAGGAACAACGGGAGGAAGTAGGCAGCCGCTTCAGTATCAGAAAAGCAGAGGGCGAAGATGAGATGCGAATGGCCGCATAATTGTTTTTAGGCAAAGACAGCGTTTATTATGTTAAGTGATAAACGCTGTTTTTCATCTTATTATATATATTGTGGAGCAAAAAATAATTTAATTGTGGCAAAGAATTAAATTGTTAAAACAAGGTTATCTCCGAAATGCTTTATACTTGGGTCACGTATTGAATATCCTCCAGATGGCAACAACTATTGGGAAAATAGATAAAATTGCTACAACTATTACTGTTGTCTGATTTAGTTTGGTTAGTCTCATAACGCCCTCCTTTTTAATCGATAAAGGAAAAAATCTCTATGTGTATTCGTTCATCATTCACTCCTAGTTCGCGAAGATTTTTAACTGTTCCGTCAAGTAAGTCTTTGGGGCCAACGATATAGAACCCTTTATTATCTAATTTTCCGCAATGTTTGATTAGTTTGTCCCGGTCAATTAACCCTGTTTCCCCGGTCCATTTTTTTCCCGGGTCACTTAGAATGTGGACTGCTTGTAATCGAGGGAATTGCTTTTCTTGCATCTCAGCAAGCTCTTTTCGGAAAACTATTTCTTCCTCGGTTTTACTTCCATAGAGTAAAACTACCGGAATGGTCTCGTGGATGTCCCTCATATATCGAAGCATGCTCATAAGAGGAGTTATTCCAATTCCTCCGGCAATGAAAACTAAGCTTTTTTCTTCCGGATGAAGCAGGTAGGAAAATCTCCCGAAAGCAGCATGGACAGTTGCCGTATCCCCTGGTTTTGTCTCTCCTATAGTTGCAGTAAAATCACCGAGTTCTTTAATTGTTGAGCTTACATATTTTTTTTCTGTGGGGCTGGAAGAAATGGTCCAGTGATGTTCTTCTTCCGGTAAGCTTTTTCCGCGATGAAAAGTCAGGAAATGGAATTGCCCGGGTAAATATTTTTTGATTCTTTCACCTTTCGACGGGGCAAGCTTCACTGTCCATACGCCTTTTGACTCCTGTATTACATCAGTAACGAGATATGGATGACGGTTAAGCAAAAGCGGACGTATGAACCTGTGATAGGCAAAAAGAACAAAAAATATGATTAAGATGATAGGCCAAAGCCAATATAATGGTTGAGAATGGATATCGTCTCCAACTATCCAGCTATGAACAAAAGAAAACAGAATTATCGATGGTCCTGTTATGTCATGAATAAAACGCCATACCTCAAATTTGAGATGAAGTTTTGACTGATAGACGCTAACCAGCGCGTTGATTATCAGCAAAACAAGGGCTGCTCGTCCGAGCCAGATATACCAGGGCATGGTTAACCCTATGAGCAGTGTCAGTTTTCCTGTGCCGGCTGCTAGAAGTAATGGATGGGCTATTATCAGGATGGTCCCAAAGATAGCCATATATCTGTGATAGCGTATCAGAATATCGAACCCAAAAGAACTTTCAATCCACTTGAAACGACCAGCCAGAAGTATTTGGATTGTCAGTACCATAATTCCCACAAGGGCAAAGTTTCTTCCGAGTTCATATAAGAAATTATTAGTAGTTTGTTGCCTGTAAAACATCGATATAATTAATGGCGCTAATACTACCGCGAGATAAAGAAAAATACGCACTAGACCACTCCCCATAGCTGCACCTCTTTTAATTATTGAATAACTAGTTTCAATTGCCTTGTTTTATTATCGCTGCTCATTATATATTATTTTAATATAAATAAAATAGCATATATTCGCTATAACCAAGATAGAATTAACTAATTGCCTCGGGTGAATGAGTTTTTTTTACAAGTAAATAAAAATTATAGTATACTGTTAATGAGGGAGAAGTTATGAATCTTCGAAACAAAATAATTTTTATTATTTCACTTATTTTGATCTCCATAATTATAGGGATGTACGTTATGGCGAGATTAGTTCTTCTTAACGGGTTTCTTCGCGTTGAAGAGCAGGACGTTAATCGCAACATTTTGAGGGTTAAAGAAGTTATTGCTGAACGTCTCGAAAAGGTTGATAAACAGGATTGGGCAAAATGGGACGATACCTACAAGTTTATTGACGATAAGAATTCCACTTATATCGAATCTAATCTGTCAGATCAGTCATTGAAGGATCTGGAAATAAACTTGATGCTGTTTGTCAATAAATCCGGAGAGCTTATTTGGGGCAAGCAATTAGATACTAATAATAAATTAATTGATCTAACTTCAGGTGTGAAGAATTTGATATTAGCGAACAGACCCTTTCTTTCTCATGCCGATGTGCAATCGGTAAAAAAAGGCATAATAATAATTGATGATCAGCCGATGCTTTTTGTTTCCCGGCCTGTTCTGACGAGTCAAGGTGAGGGCCCGGTCAATGGAACCTTTATAACCGGGAGATATCTCGATGACAAAGAAGTAGCCCAAATATCGCGAATTACTAATCTATCTGTCAACATTCGTCAACTCGATGACAAAGATCTTCCAATCGATTTTATGAAGGCCGTTAAGCAAATCAAGGACGGAAAAGTTTCTCTTGTCGTTCCAAAAGATAAGTCTGTTGTGCAAGGATACTGTGTTATTGAAGACATTAATAATAAACCATCTCTCATTTCTCGAATTGATATACCAAGGGATATATATACGCAAGGAAAGAATTCTTTATCCGGGTTATTTATGATAATTATTGTCGGTGCGTTATTTTTTGCCGTAATGACTGTACTATTTCTCGAAAAAACTCTGTTATCAAAGTTGCCGGCTCTTAGCAGATTAATGAAAGATATATCGGATCAGGTTATATTGGCTTCAGATAAAGTATCAGATTCCAGTCAGCAACTCGCAAAAGGGTCTAATGAGCAAGCAGCGAGCTTGAGCAAGATTTCGCAGTTGCTTGAAGAGATATCCTCGATTGTTAAAAAGAACACAGATAACACCGGGGAAGCTAATGATACGATTAAAGCTGTTAGCTATGAAGCAGCAAAAAGCAAAGAAACTATTGATAAAATGGGTTATGCCATGGACAAAATTAAGACTTCTTCAGATCAGACCGCCAAAATTGTGAAGACAATCGACGAAATTGCTTTTCAGACTAATTTGCTGGCCTTGAACGCGGCCGTTGAAGCGGCCAGGGCAGGAGATGCCGGGAAGGGGTTTGCAGTTGTTGCTCAAGAGGTGCGTAATCTTGCTCAGCATAGTGCCAATGCGGTAAGAAGTACCGAGGAATACATTGGGGAGTCGAAAAAGAATTCTGAGAACGGGGTTATAGTATCAGGAGAAGTTGCTGATATATTAACAGCTATAATCAAGGGAGTGCATAAGGCAGTTTTGCTTATCGGGGAAGTTACTCAATCAAGTGCTTTACAGCTTGAGGGTATTGTCAAGATTGATGAAGGGGTATCAAACATCCATAAGATTACGCAAGCAAACACCAGTAACGCAGATGAATCTGCGATAGCAAGCCATAATCTCTCGGACATGGCGAGAGAACTCAATAAAATGGTGCTAATGCTCAATGAAATTATTTACGGTAAGACTACCTGAGAAAACAAAAGATTACATCGCTGGAGTAGTTTTTCAATTCTCCGGAGATTTTGGTTTGACTTAAAAAAAATACCTGGATACAATACTCGTTGTATCGTCAGGGATTTTTTGTGCGGACAAATTTTGCAAGCAAATATTTTCTGCGAGTAAGCTATCTAATCCAATTTAAAGAAATAGTGACCTCTATTATGATTGCTTTATTTGTAACGATAACAATTTATATTGTTTTATATGTTTTTATTGAAGTGGCCAAAAGGAAGTTTCTTGTTGAGAATGCTTTTAGCAGAAACGTTGCGCATGTAAGTACTGGGATTCTTTCTTTTTTTCTTCCATATTATCTAATGCCCTCTCAAATAGTTGTTTTGATGCTGCTTATTGCGGGGCTATTGTTTTACACCAAAAGAGCGCGCTTATTGCCGGGCATTCACGTTACCGGAAGAAAGAGCTTTGGCGAAATATACTATCCTCTTGGGATCGGCGTCTCAGCCTTGGTTTGCTTGCCTGGAAATATTGTCTCTTTCCAGTTTGGTATCTGGATACTCACTCTTTCTGATACCTTAGCCGGGATGATCGGTGGAAGATTTGGTGGAAAAAAAATTTCTTTTTGGAGCAAGGAGAAGACCGTTAAAGGTACTTTGTCATTTTTTATTATGACCTTTATTATCTCGGGGTATTATTTTTTTATTATTGGGAAGTTTAATATGGTGGAGATTTTTTTGTTAACCTTTATCCTTACATTTATCGAGTTTATATTAGTTTCCGGATTGGATAATCTAGTCTTGCCAGTCCTGGCATCATCTTTATTTATGCTTTTGGTTTGAAATTTGTTTTATAAATCGAGCTTCAAACTTAATTGAAACCCATTTGCTTTGTGTTTTATCTGGTTTTCTATGATGTCATTTTGATTTGTTTCCAGTTGATAGGTTAATCCGACATCTTCATTGAATGTTTGGTATATCCTTAATCCCGCACTCCTGCCATTAAAAACCTGTTTGTCCGTATCATAATCGTAAGCAACAAATGGCTCTAGTAACAAAAAATCGGTTAGTTTAAAGGTATATATTATCCCGAAGTGATTGGTATGAACTTTGTTTTTGCTAAACCAGGGAGAAGGAAATCCCAGGGTAAGTTCAAGAAATGGCTTATTGTCGTCACTTCTTAGTATAAGAACCGAGCCCAAAATAAATAAACCGTTATCAGCAAGAAATGAGGAAATATAAGGCATAGAAATTTTATATCTATCGAAGCTCAGGGTTGTTGGCGTATATGAAGCCTTCGGATTGCCAAGCAAAGCCTGGTGCCAATAACCGAAGTGGTCCCAAACGGAAACCGTAAGGAGGTCTGCAATAAGGATATCTGACAACAACGACTCTTTGGTTATCTTAATCCCGCTTCGGTTGAGTAAAGAAATATAAAAATTAAAGTCCCCAAAAACATTGTAATAATCATAGGGAGCATCAAATCCGCGGTCCCAGTACTCAATATCCTTTGTAAGAAAGAAATATATTCCATCAGTAAGTTTGTTTAGGAGAAACCCGAATGAGGTATGAAAATCGGTATTAGATAGGGACTTTTTCCAGAAAATATGTGCACTTAATTCTTGCTGGTTGGGTCCTGCAGCCGTTTCTTGAATGTATTGTTCTACAGTAGGTATATAATGGATTTCTTTTCTAAAATAGGGAAAGATTGTTGAGACTTTTCCATATCGTTGCCCAACATTAATGTGCCCCATTTCATGGGAGATGTAGCTCAAAAACATTGTTATCCCTATGGACGACGAGAGTTCTACGGCGGTTGTTGGGTGAACTTGATGTGAAAAATGATTGAGGCTATAAAGAAGATCTCCGTTGCTTTCGAAGTCGCTGTAAGGATTCGATAGTTTAATGGAGTAGTTCGGCGTAAAAGCATGTATTGCTGGCGAAACTATTAAAGAGAAGATAAGTAATATCGAAATATTTATTAGCCGGACCATCTCTCCATTATATAGGTATTAGCAAAACTGAAAAAGCGTCTGATTTGTGTCCCGCTATCCTTTGTCTTTCGACCTAATATCTTATTTATTCTCCTGATGTATTTAAGTGAAGTTTATCGGTTTTCTCAACCTTTAGCTGGCAGCACATATTTTTATTTGTTATTTGACTGGTTATTGTAATTTATATATATATTGTTAGCTTAATGTGTTTTGTTTTTTAGATTATGTTGGTTATTTAATATATAAATATTAATTGTTAATGTTTAAGTGGTTTATGAGATGGGTATAATTACGATATGAAATACGAAAGGCGGAAATAAATGGCAATAAGGAAGCGGCACATTAAGGTAGCTGAGATGATAAAATCCCTCGGTCATCCTGATAGAATAAAAATACTTGAGGATATAGCCTCTAAGAGCGAAGGTGTGAATGTATCTGCAATACAGAGATCTCTCAAAATTGGACAATCAGCTGTGTCTCAACATTTGCTGAAATTAAGAAACTGCAAAATTATTGAGGCGAAAAGACAAGGTGTAGAAATATACTATTCCATTAAAGATCCACAAATTAAAAAGGTAATACAGTTTATTTTAAATTTTTAAATGATTATTCTCTACAAAATTATATTTGCGGTTCCCAGGTGCTTGGTTTTTATTCTTATCGAAAATGCAAAAGAACTATCTGGGTTCAATATATTGTATTACTTTTTTATCTTTTCAGGTAAACAAACTGCATGTTGATTATAGCAGCAGTTCTAATTATGAGTTTTAGCGCTGATAAACATTGAGTTCAGGCAATAAAGTATCCCTATTGGGATGATTATAATAGGGACGAGTCGCTCCCTATAACCCTAGACCAAAGGTGTTAATGCGA
>Ga0209000_1001154_pt1 | contig 18218 bp, 20 predicted proteins | sample RifGroD2_FD_183998 | JGI IMG/M metagenome (GOLD analysis project Ga0209000, IMG submission 183998) | Groundwater microbial communities from Rifle, Colorado, USA - Groundwater D2 (SPAdes) (version 2) | ecosystem: Environmental > Aquatic > Deep subsurface > Groundwater | place: Rifle, Colorado...
AATACATATAAAGGGGAGATATTCGTACGATTTTTTAGGACATTCTTTATTCTAGGTATACAGGTTTTGCTTTTAACATTAGTATTTGGAAATAGCGAAGTTTATGTAGGTTGGACCAAAGCAGAGGCATATCTTGTAATGGGTATTTGGAATCTTTTGAACTATTTTGGTTGGGCGTTTTTTGGAATTAATCTCGAACGATTAGAGAGTAGGGTATTGAGTGGAGAATTTGATTTTACGCTCTTAAAGCCATTATCTTCAGCATGGTTTTCCTCCTTCTATGATTTTTCTGTATACAGTGTAATCTCATCATTGTCGGGTTTTGTATTGGTAGGATATTATTTCTTCATTACATGGGGGACTCTATCCTTAACAAATGTCTTATTGGGAGTTGCAGGAATAATTGTTGGACTACTGTTTTGGTATGCCTTTTACCTTTTACTCTCTAGCTTTACCCTCGCAAATCCTAGGAATGGATTCTTGGCTTTGGTAAAAGAGATATTAGGATTAGCAAAATATCCTGTAAATATCTATTCGAGTTCTATACAGATGGTATTTTTTACAATATTGCCAATTGCTTTTGTGACTACTGTCCCAGCTAGTTTGATTATTGGAAGAATGGGGTATGCGTTTCTGATAATTGGAACGGGATTAGCAATATTGTTTGTTCGTTTGAGTTATTGGGTATGGAAACAAAATGTTAAGAAATATGTAAGTGCGGGAGGGTAAAAGGTAGTAATTTAATTCAAAAAACTTTAATATAATTGCATGGATTTTCTTAATCAACTGACATGGCAGAATACATCTTACCTTTGGGGAATAACATTATTGCTACCACTCTGGTTATATGGATTTATTAAATACAAAGGCTCGAGAAATGAGATGCTAAGAAGTGGTCTTATCTTTGGAGTGGGATCTATTTTAATTGGATATTTTTACGCTACAAAAGATTACTGGAATCCACCATATATATTCAACAATGTTCTGCATTTTGAAGATTTTCTTTATGGCTTTTTCTTTGGTGGTCTAGCATCTGAAATATTTGAAATCATCCTTGGAAAGAAAAGTATTAAAAGAGCAAAGAAACCACATAAAAAGTTTGTAATAATTGCCTTGATAATTACAATTGCAACATTTGTAATATGTGTAAATATCTTAAAATTAAACTCAATTGTAGCTCATATTCTTCCTCCAATGATTATTGGATTGATATGCATAGTTTATAGACGAGATTTCATTGTCCCAGCGTTATTATCCGGTCTATTTCTAGTGATCATTACATTCGCATGGCAAAGCCTAATTATGTTATTTTACCCCGAAGTAATTTCAAATATCTGGTATGTACAAAATCTAAGTGGAGTTTTAATAAGTGGAATTCCATTAGAAGAATTAATATTTGGATTTAGTCTTGGTTTTGGAGCTTCTTGTTTCTATGAACTTTTGATGGGATACGAATACACGAAAAAGTAGAATTGTTCTATATTACTATCTTATGAACTGCCTCTAATACCTTTTCTAATGCCTCTTCGCCAGTTTTCGCTTTCAATGGAGCAGCTGCCGCATATTCATGGCCACCACCACCTAATTCTTTAGCTATAATACCTACATCTTGATAACCCTTTGTACTCCTAAAGGATACAAACCAAGAATCGGGATAATTAAAATCTGGTTTAAGAACAAAACCCCAATGTACACCCTGTATAAACCGAATATATTTGTCTCTTAAAAATGCTTGTGCTTCATTAACACCTTGTTTGGTTAACCCATTTTTAACAATCATTTCCTCATTTATATATACATATGCCATATCTTTTTCAATTTGAAGAGTTTTCAGGTATGAAACTACAGCGGGAATAGATTCTCTCGGGAATTTCCCAAACTTGTAAGACATTTCCTCAATATCAATATCCATAACTTGCTTTGCATCTGCATAGACACGAAGGGTATCTGGAGTTGTACTGTCATACATAAATCTTCCTGTATCAGCAACGATTCCATATTGTGTTAATTGAGCTATATCTGGTGTGATTCTGAAATTCTTACCATAGATATCCTTAAATGTGGCAAACACCTGTTCTGTAGCCGAGCTTCTTATCTCATTAATAACCAGGTCTCCCTTGCTATTTGTTGTCTCTGTATGATGATCTATAACCACAATAGGTTTTGAAGTATCCTGTAAATTATCCTTCGCATAATCTAAACACTGAGCCATGCTTCCTGCATCAACGATAATGATTAAGTCTTCATCTCCTTCTTTAATCTCCTTCGCAACATGAATCTCCTTCATACATGGGATATTAATAGTAGGGGTCTGTCTTGCCTTCATGACTACATTCATCTTTGGGTATCCTAACTCAATGAATTTCTTAGTCATAATCATGCTGCAAAACGCATCCATATCTGGACTCTTGTGAGTAATGATTAAAATATTCTTTGATTTTTCAATTAACTGTTTAAATTCTTTGTTGTACTGTAACATAATCTTGATAATACCAAGTTTGGAGAATATAATAAACAGAGTATTGAAGGAGATTTTTCATAAATTCTTTGAATTAAATTAAGAAAACAGGTAGATGATAGATATTAAAAAAATAGTAGAAGAAACAGATGTTGTTAAGCAAGGATTACTCAAGAGGATGGATGAAGATAAACTAGATTTAAATGGAATCATAGCCTTGTATAAAAAACGAAAGCAGATACAAACTCAGTATGATAATAAACGAGGTGAACAAAATGGTTTCAATGAACAGATGTCCAAGGTAGAGAAGGGTAGTGATGAATTTAAAAAACTCATTGCAGATCTTAAGGCGAAATCAGAAGAAGTAAAAGCATTGGAAGTTGAGTTAAAGAATGCAGAAGCAGAACTCAAAGCAAAGATGGAAGTGTTGCCAAATATTCCTGAAGAGGATGTTGTAGCTGGAGGAAAAGAAAACAATGAGGTTATTAAAATGGTTGGAGAAAAACCAACATTCGATTTCCCAATTAAAGATCATGTTGAACTCGGTAAAAACTTAGGTATGTTTGATTTCGAAACTGCATCAAAGATTTCTGGAACTAACTTCGCAATGTACAGAGGAATGGGCGCTCGATTAGAGTGGGCTTTAGTCAACTTTTTCATATCGGAGCATAATAAATCTGGATATGAGATGGTTATACCTCCCAATCTTGTCATTGAACAATCTGCATATGCTGCAGGTCAATTACCAAAGTTTAAGGAAGATGTATATTGGGTACAGGATGGACTTTGTTTAATTCCTACTGCAGAAACTGTTTTAACCAATATTTATAGAGATAATCTTTTGGAAGAGAAAGATCTTCCTAAAAAGTTTTTTGCATATACTCCTTGTTACAGAAGAGAAGCAGGTACATACAGAGCATCGGAAAAAGGTTTAATTAGAGTACACCAATTCAACAAGGTTGAGATGTATCAATTTACAGCAGAGGATAAATCAAAGGAAGCATTTGAAGAATTAGTTGCGAAGGCTGAAGACTTAGTTAAGAAATTAGGACTTCATTACAGAGTAGTTAAACTTGCAGCAGGAGACTGTTCTGCAGGAGCAGCGAGAACATATGATATTGAGGTATATATGCCAGCTATGGATACCTACTATGAAGTAAGTTCTGTATCTAATGTTACTGACTATCAAGCTCGAAGAGGAAATATGAAATACAAACCAACAGATGGTAGTAAGCCAAAGTATATGCATACATTAAATGGCTCTGGATTAGCTACAAGTAGATTGATGGTAGCGCTAGTAGAAGCATATCAACAGAAGGATGGAAGCATTATTGTTCCTGAAGTACTTAGACCATTCATGGGTGTAGATAAAATAGAGATATAAGCGTATGAATTTTTTCTTAGGCTTTTGTCCTGATGAAAAGGCTAATTACAAGATACGGAAGGTGATAGTGGAGGTTGGAAAGGTTTTTGATGGATTACAAATACCTGTTAGATGGAGTGACCCTTCCTCTTACCATCTTTATATTCTTACCCTTGGTCATAGTCTTTCCTTTTTAAGATTGTTTTGGCTTAAATACAAGCTTAAGGGTTTTACAATTAAACCATTTAAAGTAGTATTCAACACAGTCCATATTGGTATTTCAAGAAAATACAAAGAACTTATCTATCTTGATTTGAAAGAGGGTGGGGAAGAGATGAGAAATATTCTTTTTGAACTTAGAAAACGCTTAACTATTAAAGATCAGGGTAAATTTATACCTCATCTTGTATTGGGTAGGGTGAGTGAAGATCTTAGTGCTCAGGAATATACCAATATTTCTAAGGATCTATACAGAGTTGCTAAGGATTTAGATATTAACAAGATTGAATTTGAAGTTATAGGGCTAAAATTGATTAAGAATTCTTCAACAGGTTTTCAGATTCTTTTAGAATTAAATCAAATTCAGTAGTATATATCGCATTTTTGTTTCTCTTAAACCAAGTTCTCTGCCTTTTTACATAGTGCATAGTATTGGTCACAATTTCATCCTTAACTTCCCCTATTGTTTTTTCATTTTCAAAATACCCAGCAAATTCACTATATCCAATAGAATTACATGCGGGATATTTATCCAATTCTTCTTCCCTTAATCTTTTGTTTTCTTCAATTAATCCATTCTTAATCATTTGATCGACACGTTTCTCAATTCTCCCTTTTAATACATCAGAAGGGAGACCTAGGACAAAATACTTACATGGGAAAGCCTCTTTTTTCTCCTGATTATCAGTAGACATACTTCCTCTTTCTATTATTCTTTGTAATCTCCTAGGATTATTCTTGTCACTATTATTTAATCTCTCCAGAATATCCTTTGGTATTTGCTTTTGTAATTCCTCGATTGAAAGTTTTGCTAACTTGTTTCTCCTCTCATTATCTATATCCATTTCCGATTGAGATTTCAAATTGTAATTGTATATTACACAGTCAATATACAGCCCCGTACCACCTACCAGTATGGGTGTTTGAACCTCTGGTATAGTCTCTAACAACTTGAATACATCCTTCTGGTATTCATAGATATTGTAAGGATCTTTAACTGAAACAGTACCATACAGGTAGTGTGGCACTTGTTGCACCTGTTCGTCCGATGGCCTGGCCGTTCCTATCCTCATCTCCTTGTAAATCTGTCTTGAATCAGCATTTATGATTACACCATTAATAGCTTTAGCTAATTTAATAGCTATATCTGACTTACCTGTAGCGGTAGGTCCTGCAATTACAATGAGAGGTCTGAAATTCATACTACTTTAAAAGCTTGCAAACTAAAAGATAGTTAATCCATATGATGACAAGTGAGAGTCCTAATGAGAGTAAAACAGGAAGTAATATGGAAGGTGTTAGTAATGCAAAAGCAGTAAAAAGAAGTATACAAGATATTGTTAGTCTAAACGCATCATTAAATGCCTCGTTTTTTACTTTTGTCATATCAAATTCTCTTTGCTTATGGTTTTGCATATAGAAACCGGTCATGGTTCCAATACACAGAATGGTAATGAAGAATACGATGAAAGGGATCAGCTTGTATGTATATGAAATTGCAATATTAAAGAATTGATTTGTTATTAAAAGGGTTATTAATGTTAGAAGTCCAGCTATTACTAATGTATCAAAAGAAATGTGGGCTAACTTAGCTTGTTTAGTAAATATCCAAACCAATCCAGGGATCACAATTAGGATTATTAATATGAGGATCAAGGTATTAACCTTTTCAAAAGTTGTCCAGTTATTAAAAAGATTTATTATTATTTCCATAGTTATATTTTCTTTACTTTATTAATATACCAAGCCGAGATGACCAAGCATAGCTTTGAGAGTGCAGTGAGTATTAACATATCCTGTGCAATGATACTTATGAACCCATTCCCAAGGAATATTACGCTAGCAAGAACTATTAGTAAGAACAACTCAATGTAGAACACAGAATCTTTTCCTTCTGCAATTATTCTCGTAACCATAATTGCGAGTATTGCCTCTATTGAAAGCATAAAGGTGTCAACGGGGATTTGGAATATCTTAAGAAATGCGAGGTAGAGTGAAATTGTTAAAGTGGTTGCTAAGAGCGATTTTAAGAGAATCTCTGAAGATGTGGTTTTTGAAATGAAAAGATAGAAATACAAGACGACTATTGCCACAAGAATGCCCAAGGTTATTTGTATGTAATTAACTGTTGGGACATTTACATCTAAATCCTTTTGTGAATCTATCTTCAAATTAGTTTTTACAATACCTGAGTTGTACAGGAGGCTCATAACTTTTAGTTGTTGTGGGTCATCGCTTGAAATTGGAATTGCGAATATCTGGCTTGTGTTATCAACTACATGAGGTGTTACAAACCCATCAATGTCTATACCGATAGAAATGCCGTTGTATTGTAAGAGGAATTTTTTAAATTTCTCTTCTCCTGCTGGCCAGAGTTTAAATATTGCGAAATTAGCATAATCTCCATTACTTGTTTTTAGTTTTGTAATGTATACATTTCTAAAATCACTTCGATCCCACTGCGTAGCATCGTAGTTAGTACCAAGCATATATGCATATGTGTTGTTGGAATCATCAAAGTTGACATCACTTTTTCTTGTAACAATCTTGACTTCGAATTTGTTGGAGATTAATTCTTTTACCAAATCTTTGTCTTGTGTAGTAGTTACATCTATTCTGATTTTGTCATTTTCAACATATGTAGATACTTCTTCTACTCCAAATCCTTTTAATCTTTTGTAAAAGATATTTCTGAGATCATTGAGTGATTTTGCATCGGTTTCTTCAGTTGAAACTATGAATTCCTGTGACCAATATGCCTTATCCTTAGTATTTAGGTTGTAGGTTGCTTTAGAAACATATTTCTCAGTGAGGGGAAGTGCGATGAATATTGAAGCAATGAAAAGTGCTGTGACAACAATGATTAATATGTAGTTTAGTAGCGGCTTAACATTCATGTTAAGCTTCAATTTTGGCAACTTCATTACTTTAAAGTAGGTCAGATATCTGTCCGAATATGATCATCTTATCCTTTTCTAAGATGTTCATCAAGAATGGTTCTTTCTTTTTTCTTGCAAAGTCAAAATCTTCTTTAGTTATGGCACTAAATCGAATATCTCTTTTTTGTTCTTTTTCTAATTCGCTCATTGCGGTCGAAAGATCTCTTACTTTCATTGTACCAATGAAAAGGAAATCTACATCTGTAGGATTCTCGTATCTGTTCTTAATGAAGCTTTCGGTTAACACTAATAGTTGTATACCCTCAATTTCTTCTGCGACTTTTAAGATTGCTCTCCCAATGTTAGATTCCTTGTAAAACATAGATCTAAGTTCTGGAAGTATTGGATACTTTTGATTTAATTTGTATACCAATTTGTTTCCATCCTTTTTAGAAGTTAGAAGTCCTGCATCTTGAAGATTTAAGAGCTCTCTTCTAACTGCATTAATTTCTTCATCTAAAATTCTAACTAACCCTCGAACGTGGAATGCTGCACTCAAATCAAGCATATACTGCTCAAGAATTCGCACCCTCACTTTTGAGATAAAAAAGTTTTTTAGCATAGTTCCCCAACCTGCTTAATATTATTGCTCAATTATAGCAAATTTCCCATCAGAAGTACCAATCATCTCGACCCATATTCTTCCTCTATTAAATTTCATCTCTTTTCCTTCGCTATCATAGTATGTAGTCCTGTCCGTTCTTGAAGTCTTTTTCCATGTACCATAGGTGATTTTTCCATCCATTAAATAGGTAGACTTGCCTTGACCGATAGTGGTTATAATCAGGTGGCCCTTGTCATCACCCGACTGAATCATAGAGACTTCTTGTATTACAATATTTTTTGCATACACTTGAGTATTCATCTCCTGGTCAATATCTGCTTGTCCACCAACTTTTCTCAGATATGTGTTTGTAGATGAATCATATGTCCAAATGACATCATACAATCCACTATTGGTTAATCTCTGATGGAACACCAACTTAACTTGTGTTTTCTCTCCACGTTGAGCTATATCTGCATCAGCTTTGAATTTCCAGCTTTTAAAACTATTTGGAAAACTGTCCCAATCCATTTTGGCGGCATATTCCCATGCATAGCTTATGGAGTTGTACTCATTGTGTGGTGCTACCCTTCTTCCATCATTCCATCTCCATGCACCAATGGTAGCAAGATCTTTAACACCATAGCTATATAGATTTCCACAAGAATTAGTTCTTGGATCATCAGATGATGCGCAACCGTCATGGATAATTAGAGGGTCATATCCTATTGCCCATTCTAAGTAGTACTGTCGAATACTTCGAATAGGGCCAACTTTTTCAGGTGCTGTACTCCAATATATTGCCATTATTCTTGTAATTCCTCCCTCTGCGTTTGCTTCTATAACTACATCTGCACTATTCATCCCTGAAAGAGGCCTAGCATCCGCATGATTATTCGTCATTACAGCAACTGGTCTGCGTTTCATCATTACGTCCATTTGTGTCTTAGTAAACAATACTCCATTAACTGGGCTTTCTTCTGTTCTTGGTTCTTCAGGAGCAGAAAGTAGTGCCAAGTTACCCTTGAAGATATTTGAAAGCGAAATTGAGGAAATGAAATCTTGGTTGAATGAAAGTACCTTGTTTAGCGGTTGAGGTTGAACTCTGTATATCCCAAAGTAGTAGAAACCTCCAATTCCAAATAAACAAATAAATGCCACTATTGGGAAGATCCAGTTTTTTAAGTTGAATTTTTTCTTTGTACTTATCTCTGGAAGTTTAACTTCAGGGATCTGGATGTCTGGGGTAATCGTTGGAATCTCAATGGGCTTTGTATCTACAACTTCTGATTTCCCTGTATCTGAAATATTGAACTCTTTGGACATGGCAGTTTTCATTAATATATATTCAATATACTAGCATATCGTTTTACAGATTTAAATCTTAAGAAATATTGTGGTAGTATATATATAAATAATATTTTAGGAAAAAGCTATGATAAAGAAAATCATATGGTACCTAGTATTACCTTTAGTAGTAGGTCTAAGCATCTACTTAATATTCTTCAACAAGAAAGCTACGCCAAATAATACGGAGACAAGTAATAATACTAACCAAACAGAAACAACCAATCCTGATACTCAGAATGAAGATACTGCCGATTCAGCAAATGATAACGAAGAGACAATAATGCCATTGACAGGATTCTCTACAGATGAACAAACTTCTGGTGTAGCTTCTGATGCAAAATTTACCATAGAAGAAGTTACCAATACAGCTCGAACTGGATATCATGAGTTTGTATTCTCACTTTCTTCAACAGGTACGGATGATCCATATGTAGTTGCTACATATAGAAGTGATTTGGGAGTAATTAGAATCGATTTAAATCAGATTGAAAAAGATAGCGGGGGCATTGGATATCAAAAGGCTGTTGCAATTAACAATGAAGGTATCTCTCAGTTGTATCACAATGTATCATCTGATCAAACAGAAGAATTGTATGATATTGGGGTAAGTAAGAGCACACCTTTCACCATTACGACATCTAAAATGTCTGATGGTTGGGATGTAATCGTTGGTGTTCAATATCCAGGGGAAGTTTCTACTGAGAATTTAGATTTAGGTAGTACTGAATTTGGGAAATTGGGACAAACCATAATGGGTGTGGATGCTACAAAGGGTTCGACATTAGCTTCGTATACATATGGTTCTAATTCCGGAGTATTAAAGTTTGTATGGAACGTAAGTAGTACGGATGCGAATCCAATTCCATCTGTAAGTGCAGCATATGATGCTGAGCACAAACTCGTTGTTACATTTGGTAGTGTAAAAACAGACAAGGTATATCTTGCAGTTGATGGTATCGCATTACCTGGAAACTTGGCTATGCAAACAGAGAGAGCTGCTGAGAAGAGTATGTATACCTTCTATGGCTTAACTGAAGATGTTGATTACAAATTGAGTGCAGGTTTAAGCCCCAACCAAGTAATAGTTGAGATACAGTTGTAAATGATTAAAAGTATAGTTTTTGATTTAAATGGTGTCATCTTAGACTCCAGTACGCATCGTATGGATGAGGAGATGGTTGATTTGTTGAGGTATTTGTCTGATACAGATTTCAAATTGCATCTTTTTTCCAATACTTCTAAACAAGCCATTAATATTCTTGATGCTAAGTATGATTTCCTGAAATATTTCCATAATGTAATCCTTGTTGAAGATACAGGTTTGTCAAAACCATCTGATGCTTCATTTGAAAACCTTCTTAAAGTAACAGGGGAGGCTGGAGAAGAGATGGTATATATAGATGATGGTAAGGATAATCTTAGACAGGCAGAGAGGTATGGGATGATAGCTATTCCTTTTGTAGATGCAGATAGGCTAAGGATTAGCTTAGCTTCTTTAGATATTTAAATTTTAATATATATAAATATGATAACTAGAGAAAGATGTGAGGCATTAATAGAGAAGTATGTGACTACCCCATGGCTTAAGCTACATATGAAGGAAAGCGACATCATTATGCAGGCTGTAGCCAATAGACTTGGTGAGCATGAGGAGAAATGGGGTCTTTCTGGTTTACTTCATGATTTAGATTTTGACTATGTTGGTAAGGATCCTGCTAGGCATGTGGTTGAGTTTGATGATATTTTGAAGATGGAGAATCTTGAAGTAGGGAAAGATATAGACAAGGATGTATATCATGCGATTAAGGCTCACTATGAAGAGAATCCCAAGGTACCAGAAAAGAGGGAGAATAACTTGGACTATGCATTGTCTGCTTCCGAGAACTTGTCTGGCTTTTTAGTGGCTTGTGCTTTGGTTATGCCTGATAAGAGGATTGCTACTGTTACTTCTGATACTGTTTTAAGAAAGTTAAAGAAAAAAGAATTTGCTAAGGGTGTTAGAAGAGATTTGATACAGGATATTGAAAAAACGGGTATATCCTTAGAAGAATTTATTGATATATCTTTAGATTCTATGAAGGCTAGGGCTAGTGAACTAGGGCTTTAATATTGTAGAATATATCTGCATTAACGGGGCGTAGTTCAGATGGCTAGAGCGCTTGCATGGGGTGCAAGAGGTCGCACGTTCAAGTCGTGTCGCCCCGATATTTATTTAATCAAAATAATCATGAAATTTACTCAGGACTCAGATCATATGATAGTGGTATATGTTACTTGTGAGAGTGTAGAGCAAGCAGAACAGATAGGAGAGCATATTATGAAAAAGAAATTGTGTGCATGCGTAAATATATATAAGGATATGCAGCCTATGTTTTTTTGGCCTCCAAAAACAGGAAATATAGATAAGAGTAAGGAAGTTGTATTACTACTAAAGAGTGTTAAGTCTAAATATGATGATATTGAAAAAGAGATAACCAAGATACATACATATGATGTCCCTTGTATATTTGCTATTCCTGTTATGGCAGTAGCAGATGGCTATTGGGAATGGTTAAATGGGGAGATGGAATAATTTCTTTTTGTTAATTTAAATTTCTGCTAGAATTAAACAAGGAGGATAAAATATATGAGTAAGCAAATAAATCAAACAAAATCAGGGAAAATTCGTGAGAAAAGGAGCGATACCTTGGTTAAAACCATTGAAAGAAAATATAATGTTGACCTTCAAGCAAGATCAGATATGAAACTGGGGAATCTTTTAAGAGAAAAGGGGCTTCCATCTTTGTCTAAGCTTATAAAAGAAACAAGAAAAGATTAATGGATAGTGAAATCTTTGGCTTTGTCGAAAATACATCTTTGCGAAATAGAATGGTTGCAACACTTGAACACGTGATTTTCTTAACGACTTTGTTAAAAAGTAAGCAGAGCAAGAAGGCTCAATCCTATATTTATAAAGATTGTATAGTTTATATAGCCTCCTTAATTGAATGTGTATTAAGATATAAAATCCTTAAAAATTTTCCAAACGAGAAATTTCCCATTAAAGATAAGGACTATAGGGATGTAAAAGAGATACATAGGTTATCTTCGGAGGAAAGCATTGTCTGGGGAATAGAGAAAAATAAAGAAATTAAAATCTCTGGTGGAACAGATTTTTGTAAATTAAATGAAATAGCGAAAGATAAATCTATTATTGATTTTTCTACATTTGAGAATTGTGAGGAAATAAGAAAATGGCGTAATACTATTCATATTGTTGATACAGAAGAAAAAGAAATTTTCAATGAAAAAGATTTGGAAAAAGCATCTAACACGTTGTTGAATCTTTGTAGTTAGTAATTTTATTTTAAAATTTTTATACATTAAAATGGAAAAAAACAAAAAACTGTTACTCATAATCATAGGAATAATCCTCTCCCTCCTCATATTCATCCTCCCAATAATCTTCCTTGTAAGAGTAACAATCTCAGGAGTTAGAAACATCGCAAGTAATAACAGTAAAACCATAACCAATTCAGAAGAAATAGAAAAGAAAGTCGAAGTATCCCAAAATGAGGCATACGTCTCTGCATTTAGTACCGAAGAAGTAAAAGATACAAAAGAACTCTCACATATAAAAATATGGGTAAATGCAAACCTCTTCCATATGGATGCAATAACCAGTTACACAGTAAAGAATATTAAAGTAGAAGGATATCGAAAAGGAAAAGTAGCAATAGTAAAACCAGGGCATGTAAGCAATACACTCTCCTCCTTAAACTATATATGGGGGCCATATGAAGATGAAATGAAATCAGCAGAAATAAAAGACAGTGGAAGAACAATAACCTTCAATGTTGTAGATGTAGCTCATTACTATGACGAAGTCTCAAAAGTAGGATCTGCAATGCCCACATGGGGTATCTTCCTTAAGGAACTTGGAGAATTTAACTACAGAAAAATAATGGATAGTGAAAACCTATTTGAAAGTGTTAATGTATTGAAATATGCAAGTGTAGAACCAAATGATGTAAATCTATCAATTTCATTTGATGTAGAAATGGTATTTGAAGATGGAACCAAATGGGTAAAAAGATTCTCTGCAGAATTAGATGGGGCGCAAATTGTTGAGAATAATAGCTATTCGGTTAAACTTAGCTACTAGGTTAACAAATCGTTGGGAATATCGTATAGTTAATAACTAAACTGTACCCAAGCCCAAAATGCAAAAAGAATATATTCAGATAGGAAACCCTAATGTTTTTAATGGCCAATATATGTTGGCAGTATTTAGACTCCAGGGTGAAGAAGGAATGACACTTGTAGATACTGCTAGCGAGGTAGCCGCAGAATCATCTACAGGATCATTCGTTAAGATAGGAACCGCAACAGCTTTTTCAGAAAGCTTAGATGCTTTAGTTTACAGAATAGATGAAAAGAACAACTTGGTATGGATAGCATATCCATGGAGAATATTTGATAGAGGTGGAAATGTGCAAAACATCATGACCTTCATTGCTGGAAACGTATTCGGTATGGCAAGTGTAAAAGTATGTAAAATTTTAGATGTATATTTCCCACCACAAATGTTAGTACAGTACGATGGCCCAGAATATACCATTGATGATATGAGGAAATATTTAAATATCCAAGAGAGACCCATATTTGGAAGTATCATTAAACCAAAGATTGGATTAACATCATCTGAATATGCAGAACTCTGCTATGACTTCTGGTCTGGTGGAGGGGATTTTGTTAAGAATGATGAGCCACAAGCAGATCAGGACTTCTGTCCTTACGACAAGATGGTACAGGATGTAAGACATGCAATGGATAGGGTAGAACAGGAAACTGGAAAAACTAAAGTCCACTCATTCAACATATCCTCATCTGACTACGATACAATGATTAAAAAGGCTGACTACATTCAATCCATGATGAAACCAGGGAGTTATGCATTCTTAGTAGATGGTATAACCGCAGGGTGGATGGCTATACAAACTATTAGAAGAAAATACCCAAATGTATTTTTACATTTCCACAGAGCAGGGCATGGAGCATTTACTAGAGATGAAAATCCAATTGGGTATACAGTTCCAGTATTAACTAAATTTGCTAGACTCGCAGGAGCTTCAGGAATTCATACAGGTACTGCAGGTATTGGTAAGATGGCAGGTTCTCCTAAAGAGGATGTCATGGCTGCAAGACATGCATTGAAATTATATTCTGAAGGCGATTACTTCAAACAAATATGGTCAGAAATACCAGAGAAAGATGCAGATCTTCAATTAGCCATACAGAAAGAAGCGGAAGGAGAAGACTACAGCAATCTAGGATATTGGAGAATTACTAAGAAAATGTGCCCAATTATATCCGGTGGTTTAAATCCTCTTCTAATTGGAAAATTCATAGATACCGTTGGTACTCAAGATTTCATAACTACAATGGGAGCTGGTGTACATTCCCATCCCATGGGAACTAAGGCTGGGGCTACAGCAGTATTGCAAGCATATGAGGCATGGAAGCAGAAAATATCTTTGGAAGATTATGCTAAGGACAAGGAAGAGCTTAGGGCCGCGATTCAATTTTACGATAAGCATGAAGAACCAAGTCCAGATAGACCTGTTTAGTCCAGAAGATCAGTTATTGATTTTCTTTGGTTTAATCTACTAATTGTATCTGCGAAATAGCTTGCAATTGAGATTTCTTTAAACCAAGGTGTAGATTTCAAAAATTCTTTAGAATGGTATGTGCTATCTGTCCCTATTACTAAATCCAGGAATCCTTTATCATATGCTTCTTGGAATCTTTCTACGGCAGGTCCATTGAGAAGTGCATGAGTACAAACAGCTATGACTTTCTTAGCACCCATATTTTTAGTCTCTTCCAGTGCTTTTACTAATGTTCCACCAGTACAGATCATATCGTCAACAATATATACATCCTTGCCATTAACATCTCCTAAAATGGACATCTTGTCTACCGTGTTTGCTTTGCAGTAATTTCGGGCTTTGTATGTGAATGCAATGTCAGTTTTCAAAGTCTGGGCATAGTGGTTAGCACGTTTCGCACCACCTAAGTCCGTTGGCATAATGACGGTATTTTCTTTGTCTTCAATCATTTTCTTTAAAACAGGGAGTAGAGCATATCCACCCATGAGATTATCTATTTTTGCTCTTCGGAAAAATCCTTGAATTGCTGAGTTATGTAAATCTATGGTAACTATGTGATCTACACTTCCATCACCTTCTAATTCATATGCTATTCTAGCTGCGGTAATCCCCTCTCTTCCAGATTGTTTGTCCTGTCGAGCATATGGGTATGATGGTAATACTGTAGTGATTCTTTCGGCATCACATCTTCTACAAGCATCTACCATTGTATACAGAGCTCTAAGATTTTCGTCCGTCGATTGTCCTTCTGAATGATTTTCACAATCTTGAATAATGAAGACATCTTTACCTCTAATACTTTCATTAATGATTGTTTTTAATTCGGTACTTGCAAAATGCATCTCTTCGGATTCTATGAGGTGTACTTCTTCTCCGTGTTTTTTCTTTAATTCCTTTTCTATTCTCTTTGCAAAACTTAATCCAGAACTACATGCTAATATGGAGAGTGGAGCTTTGGGAGTAGGAGTCATAGAATGGTTTTTAAATTTATTCTTTTTACAGTGTATATCCTATCCAAAGTTCTGTAAAATGAATTAATAATTTAATACATAAATATCATGTCAAAGACTTTAGAGAATTTAACAAAGGCATTTATAGGGGAAAGCCAAGCTAGAAATAGATATACCTTTTACTCTAGTATTGCTAGGAAGGAAGGATATATTCAGATTTCTCAGATATTTGAGATGACAGCTAACCAAGAGAGAGAGCATGCTAGTTGGTTGATGAAAATGATCCAAACTATTAAAGAGGATATGGGTAGTCTTAAAGTTGAAGCAGAAGCTCCATTTACACTTGGGGATACGAAGGAAAATCTTAAAGCGGCTATTGAGGGAGAGATGTATGAGAATAAGGAGATGTATCCTGAATTCGCTAGGGTTGCTAGAGAAGAGGGATTTGAGGATATTGCTAAGAGATTGGAATCAATTGCGATTGCGGAGGGTCATCATGCGGAGAGGTATACCAAACTTCATACTGTATTAACAGATGGAACGATATTCAAAAAAGATACTGAGGTAATATGGATTTGTTCGGAATGTGGTTATGTTCATATTGGCAAAGAAGCTCCAGAACTATGTCCATCATGTGGTCATGCTAAGGGTTTCTACTATCTAATGAATGAGGAGTTTTAGTATATTTATATCTATATTATACTAAAAATAATTTTTGTATACAATATTGACTCAAAATGGGGTTGGGTGCTAATATTTGCCTTATAACATAAGACTTTTTGAAGTATGAAGAAAAAGAGCGATATAACGTTCAAAGAGTATGTAAAAATTTCTTTATGGTCAATGCAGTGTAGTTGGCAAATTTCTAAAAGTGCCACAATTATTGCACTGATTACCGAGATTCTTCGTAGTCTTCGTCCTTTAGCAAATACTTTCATTACTGCAAAATTGATAGATAAACTTTTGTCTTTTGCCTCTGGCGGCGATGCTCAAATTGTAGATCTAATTCCATTCCTTCTAATCCTTTTTGGAGTTAATCTTTTCTTCTCTGGTGTTGATGAGTTAAGAAACTATGCAAGTAGAACGATGCGAAGACTTTCCTCTCCATTTCTCAATAAAATGGAATATGAAAAAATCAATTATCTTGGAGTGCAGACTTTAGAATTCCCAGATGTTGCGAATGCTAAACAGAAAGTTAATGATTGGCTTGGTATTGTAACTGATGTCGGTAATAGTGTGGTAAGAATTATTGCCTCAATTGCAAAGGTTATTGTTTCAGGAATAATTATCTTGAAGACGATACCTGTTGTCGTTCCTTTAATTATGTTGACCTCAATAGTTTTCTATATACAGAGGAGATATTTCTTCAAGAAAGAGTTTGAATGGCAAACAAATGATAAGCATCTTACAGAGAGGAGGAGAAATAATTGGATTGCTGGAGAACTTTCTGAGCCAAAAACGGTTGGTGAAATATCTATAACTGGTGCATATCATTTCTTAGATAACAAATTCACGGAGTTCTTCAAATATTACAATAATGGAATAATCAGTATTATTAAGAAAGATGCAGCAAGTGGCTTCCTTGTATCAATATTAAGTAGCGCGGTCACATTCTTGGGATATATTCAAGTCTTTCAATTATTTTTGGAAAAGAAAATATCCTTGGGTAACACAACTTTCTACATGAGTACTATTAGTAACTTCTACGATGGAGTTGAATGGTTCTTTTCTGAGTTTGTAGCGTACAGAGATTTCATAATGAAGGCAAAGGATGTATATGGTTTCTTCCAGTTGGAACCAAGAATCAAAGATGGTGAGTATAAATTAGAGAGATTAATAAATCCTCCTGCTATAGATATTAGGGATATCTCTTTCCACTATCCTAACAATGAAATAGATATTCTGAAAAATTTCTCGCTTAAAATTAATAGTGGAGAGAAAATCGCGATAGTCGGTGAGAATGGAGCGGGGAAATCAACCTTAGTGAAGATGCTTTCAAGGATTTATGATCCCCAAAAAGGAGAGATCTTAATTAATAATAGAGATCTAAAGGACATACAGATAAATGATTGGTACAAAAACTTGGGGGTGTTATTCCAAGATTTCAATTTCTATGAGGAATTAAATACCGAGGATAATATATATATTGGGAGATCAGCGAAGCCAATGGATAGAGAAAAAGTTTTGGAAGCTTCTGAAAGTGCGGATGCTCATTCTTTCATAGAGAAATATCCTGAGAAATACAAAACAATTATGAGTGAAAGATTCAAAGGGGGGATCCGTCCAAGTAAAGGACAGCAACAGAAGATAGCGATAGCTAGATTCTTTTACCGAGATGCACCTTTAGCAATTTTTGATGAACCTACGTCAGCAATAGATGCTGAGTCTGAGTACAAGATATTTAATAAGATATATAAGTTCTTTGATAATAAAACAGTCATTATTATTTCCCATAGATTCTCTACAGTAAGAAATGCTGATAGAATCGTAGTGTTGGATCAAGGAAGAATTGTTGAAGAAGGATCTCACCACGAGCTTCTAGCAATGAACGGTAAATATGCCAACGCGTTTAAGAAACAAGCCGAAGGTTATTTGTAATTGACCAATCCTTTGTTATCTGCCAGAATATACCTATCTAATATTTAAATATATTCGTAATGAAAGTATCTATAGACAAGACAAAATGTGTAGTATGTGGATCATGTGTAGCAATATGTCCTGAAGTATTTGAAATGAGAGATGAT
>Ga0209000_1001156_pt1 | contig 18184 bp, 19 predicted proteins | sample RifGroD2_FD_183998 | JGI IMG/M metagenome (GOLD analysis project Ga0209000, IMG submission 183998) | Groundwater microbial communities from Rifle, Colorado, USA - Groundwater D2 (SPAdes) (version 2) | ecosystem: Environmental > Aquatic > Deep subsurface > Groundwater | place: Rifle, Colorado...
GAAAGAGCATCAGAAAAAACTTTTTGCATCGTTCTTTCCGTTAATTTTCCTCCTCGGTCACTTTCGAAAAGAAAATCATTCCCACCTTTGTTTTTTGTGTATTTTTTCAAAACAGGGCACATTTTTTCCGAAAGAATAGTTGTTCTATCCTTGGCTCCCTTGGCGTGGCAAATATGAAGCAGTCTGCTTTCGAAATCTAAGTTCTTCACTTTGCAATTTATGACCTCCGAAACGCGAAGTCCTGAAGAATACATAAAACCCAGCATTAATTTATGCTTAACATTTTGAATTGTTCCCAAAATTTGATGAACCTCTTCTTTTGTGAGAGTTTCTGGAAGTTTTTTCGGCTGTTTGGCGCGTGGAATGTTAGCAAAAAATCTCCGATTAAGTATTTTTTCAAAATATAACTTGAAAGCACTGTGAGCTATATTCAAGGAAGAGGAGGATAAGCCCTTGTCTGCCAAATTTTCCAAATATTTTCGAATATCATCAGTATTAATCGTCTTGGGATTTTTGTTTGATATTTCCAATAAATCCGTGATATAATGCAAATAGGATTTGACGGTCTTCGGACTGAACTTTCGAAGTTTCATTTCCTGCTTAAATTGATATATTGGATCCTTGCTTGGATATTGATAATTTCCATTCATAAGACTTTATGATTAGAAGTTTACACTAAAATTATATCTAATTTTAGCCAAAATATCAACGAGTTCGCATATAAGGAGATGTGACGAAATTTCATTCCGCTCCGCTTCATGAAATTTCTAATGTCACATCGTGCGCGGATATGCGATTTGGGCTTAGAAACAAAGAAAGATTTAAATAATGAGGGAGCGAACTGAAACATCGCACATCAGCGGATATACGGCTGTGCCCAAACCCCGCCTTGGGGGCGGGGCATCGCATATCCGCGCACGTTAGGTGAAATAAATTTTTATCTTAGTGGATATTTAAAGTTCTGGTGCGTTGATTAAAGACGGGAATTTTGATTTTTATTTATTTTAAGAGGGGTATAATGTGTTTTTCTGCTTTTTGGGAAGCAGAAAAAATTAATTCATTTTTTAAAACATTATGGAGAGATATTCATTTGAAAATGCGCAAGATGAGGCTTTGAAAATGCAAGAAAAAATTAAAAATGGTGCAGGAAATTATTCCGAGGCTGAAAAATTGATTGATAAGGAAATAAATAATTCTGTGCACAACATGGGGGAATTGCTTGAACGAATGCAAAGTGTTAAAGTTGGCAGTCTAGAACATGAAATATTGCGAAAAGAATATAGAGAAATTGTTGAAATAAATTTTCAAAAATTTATCAGCGAACATGGTGCTGCCAAATTTGATAATCCACAACAATTTTTATTTTATGTAGACAAGCTTTATGAATTTTTGAAAAAAGAAGAAATTTCTCCAAAAGCCGTAATGGATATGGGTTTTCGTTTTAATATCGAAACAGCTCTAAGTAATTCAAATATTTCAGAAGGTAACAAGCAAATACTCAAAGACTATTTCATAAACGCTGGCCCTTACAATGGAATGGGCTTTGAAAATGCTGATGATTCAAGCAAGAAAGTAGCAGAACAATCAGAAGACAAAAAGGTGTTAATTGATGATTTGAGTGCGGTCATTAAAAATAGCCAAATACTAGACAAGATAGCAAGAGGGCCAAGAAATACATTGCTGACATTGTTTGCATTACGTGGCGAAAGCACTTTGAAAGTAAGCAAAACAATAAATGAAAAAAATATAGACATATTCAAAGGTGCTGATTCTCAGCTCGTTAATATTTGGAAAGAAGATCGAGGTGTATATAGAGGTGCGGTAGAGCATCCAAATATATACAGCTCCGAAGTTGTTGATTTTAGAAGATATATATCAAAGACCTACAAAATAGACTATAATTTTGAGGAAGAAGATGAAGAACAAAGCGCACAAGAAATGGTTACAATCTTTAAAAAAGATTTTGGAATTGATTTAGAGGTAATTGTGCAAGAAATATCAAAATAAGGAGTTTCGTTTCAAAAAAATTCACCCCTGACCCCTAATATAGCAAAGTAAGATATAAATATAGTGAATTTGGCATTTGGCACCTTGAAAATTATTTGGTAAAATTTCGTCGATCATATCTGGATGGAACGCTTGACCCCGCGCACTTTCATGTGCCTAAAAGAGTCTTTCTGTTCAGATAATGGCCGGCGAAAAGAGTCAATCAATAGGTTGCGCTTTATGCGCCAATAACCGATTAGGCTACTCTGTGCGCGCCATGGCTGATCAATTTAATTCATTAAATTAAAACGCTATGCAAAACGCAACTGTAGTCGGAATTGGCATTGACGTATCCGGTGCCAAATTGGATTTAGCAATCCGGTTTTCCGATTCAAATTACTTTGACGACACTTTTGAAAATGATGCCGAAGGTATCAAATCTCTCGTGTCTGTGTTGAAACGACAAGAGACGGCCAAAGCCGCCCCTCTAGTCATTGAATCGACTGGAAACTGCCATCTCCAATCTGCCATTATGATAAAGCGAGCAGAATATTTGGTCAAGGTTATTAATCCTGTGCTAACAAAGAAGTTTCAAAAAAGCTCAATACGAAATGCCAAGTCAGATAAAATTGATGCCAGACGTTTGGCTGATATTGCTTGCATCGAGCCAGACCTGCCTGATTTTAACGGAAGCATCGAGGAAATATCAGCAAAGAAGTTAACCTCGTATTTATCTCATCTGGAAAAGACTAGACAAAAAATGAATTCGAGTCTTGGACAGTTGGAAAAAACGAGTAAGCTTTTGAAAATCAAGATTGATCTGAAGCCAACCAAAAAAGCCATTGAAAAAATTGAAGAGCAAATGGAGATATTATCAGAATCGCTAAAAAGCAACTTACCTGAGCGAGCTAAAAAAATTGTTCAGGAAACCAAGGGAATATCGGAAAAACAAATGGCAATATTTCTAGCCCTGATTGGTGAGAAAAAATTTGCCAACAGGGATAAGCTCGTTGCATATGTGGGTTTCGACATCGCATTGAGGCAAAGTGGGAGCTGGAGGGGAAAACAAAAACTCTCAAAACGTGGCAGCGGTTATGCTAGAAAGATTCTTTATCAAATAGCCTGGAGCCTGAAGCAAAACAATGAGGAATACAAAAGTTTTTTTAACAGATTGAAAAACGAAAACAAAAAACATTACAACACTGCCATGGTGGCAACTGCTAGAAAGTTTTTAAGGTTTATGCACGCTCATTATTTCAGAGAAATGCAAACAGTATAATTTGACAAGTTACTATAATAGGACTCTCGCTTTTTCCGAAACAAAGTCAAAATTTTCTAGATGAATAATATAGTTTAACTAAATAAAAACGAAGATAAAAATTTACATCACTTAACATCGAGTATGAGGCAAAAATATTTTACCTTTTAGTAATTAAATAGAGGATCGTAAAATATTTTTGACCCAAATTCTGTTTCGTTTCACTTCAGCAGAGCTTCTCATACTCGAAAACGTTAGCTGAAATGCCTGACAATTTTTTTCAATAAATTCAATGCCATGATTATAGAGGATATAATACAAATAGGTAATCCTATACTAAATAGACCGTCTAAATTCGTTGCCAAGATTGGTGATGAAGAAACGAAACGAGTAATAACGAACTTGGTTGATTCTGTGCGTCACCATAGTTTAATCGGTATGGCAGCTTCTCAGATAGGCGAAAAGCTTAGAATATTTGTGACCGAGGTTCGTAAAACTAAGTATCGTAATCTACCTACTGACAAACTTCGTATATACATTAATCCTGAGATTGTTTGGTCATCCAAAAAGCAGGTTGTGATTTATGAGGGCTGTGGTAGTGTTGCCTACGCTAAGCTTTTCGCTCCCGTCCGCCGTCCTGAAAAAATAATTATCGAGGCTTGTGATGAAAATGGCAATAAATTTAGACTCGAAGCTAGTGGCATGCTTGGGCGTGTAATCCAACATGAATATGATCATTTGAATGGCATTGAATTTACTGAAAAGATAACCGACATGCGTAAAATCATGAGCTCCGAAGAGTATCGAAAGATGGTGGCTTCGAAAGGCTAAAAATTGTCAGGCACATCAGCTAACACCCGATATCCGTAAAGGCTAAAGCCACATCTCAATTCGTTTCACTCCATTGAGACGTCCGATATTGGTATACGTTGTCGGAAATATCAAAAAACAAATTCATTAATAATTTTTTTCAAGCCCTTTTGAAATGCAAATAAAAAAGACCTGCCAAAGGAAATTAATCCCTAGACAGGTCATTGTGCAAACTTTTTTATACTATCCGGATATATTCGGATATTGATTGATGTGATTTGGAAGGTACAGTTCTGCTGCTTCCTGAGAGAGTGAGAAAAGAAAATATGGAAACATTGTGCCATCAAGTTTTATCGGCCACTCCGATTTTGTGAAAGTCCTGTGATCGTAAATATCAACGCCGCCTTCATGCGGCATACAGCGTTCCCTTCGCCGTTCCGTTCTTGGAATACGACCGAGCACAGCTCTACAAATAGGGGCGTAGAAATTTACATCACCTCTTGTTGCTGCGACTAAAGCACCGTCTAAAGCACCGTCGTCAAAATAAATGATTTTGCCGCTCTCAGCGCACTTCAAATTCATAATTGACCTCCCTAGATATTTTGTTGAAATCAGTAGCTTGCCTTATTTTAAACATATTTCGCCAAAATAGTCCATAGTAAGGAAAATTTCAAAAGGGCTTGAAAAAATAGGGCTCATAATATGGAATATTTGTTTTTAACTACATCCTACAACTAACCATATCCCACTTAAATATATTTTAATACTTGCATGTAATGAAAAAGCGGATTCTGCTGAGGCCCGCTTTTTGTTATTGGTTTTTTGATATATAATAAAGAAAGAATAATTTCAAAAATATAACTTAGATGTCTTGGATTTTTGTTGCTGTCAGTGCATATTTTTTGGGAGCTTTTGCGGTCTTGATGGACAAGTTTCTTTTGGGCTCTAAAAGAATTTCATCTCCGCAGGTGTACACTTTTTATGTTGGTATTTTTGGTCTTGGAGCTTTTTTGTTTGCTCCTTTTGGATTTGATGTCCCATCTGGTTGGCAGATTGTTGTTGCTCTTGTTGGAGGTGCTGTGTATGTTGGAGGTATCTTTGCACTAAATCTTTCAATAAACAAAGCCGAAGCAAGCAGGGTAACGCCAGTTGTTTTCTCGGTTGTTCCCATAGCTTCGTATCTCATTTCATATTTTTGGGGTCATGAAAATTTGTCATTGGCTCAATTGGGAGGAGTTTCTTTGTTGATTTTGGGTGGACTGCTCATTTCTTTTGATTTACCTTTAAAGATTAAACCGCAGACCTTGAGATTGATGAGAAAAATAAAATTGTCATTTGTGGAAAATGTTGTTTTTGTTGCTGATGATGGTGGTAAAAGTAGCAACAAGTTTTTTGATGGATTTTATGCTGCTTGTGCTTCCGGAATTTTGTTGGCTGTCTCGTATGTTATTTTTAAGGTTGTGTATGCTGAACAGGAATTTTTCAGTGGTTTTATCTGGACACGTCTGGGAGGTTTTTTGGCGGCACTTTCACTTTTGATTGTTCCTGGTTGGCGCAAGGCTATTTTTAAGAGTTTTTCACATGCAAAAAAACCATCCAGAAAGCATGTTAATACTGGCGGAATGTTTGTCGTTAACAAAATTCTTGGCGGAACAAGCTCAATTTTATTGAATAAAGCTTTTCAAATGGGAAGCGTCACTCTTGTGAATTCAATGGTGTCGTTGCAATATGTTTTTGTGCTTATCTTGGTTGCGATTGCCGCCAAAAGACATCCAAAAGCTTTTGCAGAAAAATTATCATTTTGGGATTGGGCGCAAAAAATTGCAGCTATTTTTATTATTGCAATTGGTATGATTTTAATTTCAAAATAAGGCATTTTTCCTAAACTTTATATAAATATTATAAAAATGAAAAAAAATAAAACAAGCAAAAGAAGTTTTTCCCAGGGTTTGAAAAGAGTTTTTGAAGTTTTTCTTCAATCGCTTGGGTTTTTGCTGTCAGTGGTTGTGATTCTTTTTATCTATGCTAATTTGCCTGCAAAAGTGAATAAAGATGATGTTGCAATAGGTGTAACATTTTCTTCGATATATGCTGAACAAATAGGGCTAAATTGGAAAGACGCATATATTGCAATGCTGGATGATTTGAAGATTAGAAATGTGCGATTGCCAATATATTGGGATAGGGTTGAGAAAGTTGAGGGAGAATATGATTTTTCAGATATTGATTGGCAATTGGATGAGGCTGCCAAAAGAGGTGCAAAAATAACTCCAGTTGTGGGACAAAAAGTTCCTCGTTGGCCTGAATGCTATGTGCCAAAATGGGTCGGAGAAGATCCGAGCAATCTTGATCAACCCAGACTCAAAGAGAAGTTACTGGCATTTGAGGAAGTTGTGATTAATCGTTATAAAGATGGTCATCCTGAAATTGTTCGTTGGCAAGTTGAAAATGAACCTTTTTTGAATTTTGGAATTTGCTCAAAAGTTGATACTGGATTGCTTGATAGTGAGCTTGCTAAGGTTAGACAGCTTGATTCAACAAGACCAATTGTCGTTACGGATAGTGGAGAATTGAGCTTATGGGTTAATGCTGCCAAAAGAGCAGATGTTTTTGGGACCACAATGTATCGCGAAGTGTATAGCGCTGAAATGGGACACTGGAGATATCCTATTGGACCAAATTTTTTCAAGATAAAACAATTGATAATAAAACTTTTTGCCAAGCAGGATAATGCTATTGTGATTGAATTGCAAGGAGAACCATGGGTTGGCGGTTGGACAACTGATGCTCCAATTGACGTGCAACTTGCCTCAATGAATGCTGAAATTTTGAGAGATAATGTTGAATTTGCCAAGAAAACTGGCATGAAAGAAATTTATATCTGGGGAGTTGAATGGTGGTATTGGATGAATATTGCTCAAAATAATCCTACTGTTTGGGAGCAGGCAAAACTTTTAATTGAGGAGAATAATACGAAATAGTATTTGTAAGCGTTTATATAATTGTAGAATTTTGAAATATGAAAGAAAAACAAAAAATAGCCATATTTGATATAGACGGAACAATTTTTCGTAAAAATCTTCAATTTGAATTGATTAATGAACTTTCTTGGATGAATATTTTTCCAAGAAAAGTGAGAGATCAAATTGTAACGTTGTATACAAACTGGCTTGAACACAAGGGGACATATGAACAATATCGCGCAGGTCTCGTGGAACTTTATGAAAAGTATATTCGTGGATGCAAACTTTGCGATGTTCAAAGAGCAAGTAAAATGGTGGTGGAATTTCATCAGGATAGAACGTATATTTTTGCTGAAGATGTTATTAAAAAACTCAGAAGCGAAAACTATCACTTGATTGCCATATCAGGATCTCCAGTTGAAATTGTGAAAGAATATAACAAGTCACACTTGAAATTTGATGCGGTATTTGGAAGTGTGTATTAGTTGAATGAGAAAAAGGTGTATACTGGACAATCTGACTATGAGCCAGTCAAAAACAAGGGAAGTCTTGTTAAGCAATATGTGTATGAGCACAATCTTACCTTGGAAGGATCATATGGAATGGGAGATACTGAATCTGATGCAAGTTTTCTTGAATTGGTAGACAACCCTATTGCGTTTAATCCAAATGATAATCTCAAGGAAATTGCGCAGAAAAAAGGATGGAGAATTGTGGTTGAAAAAAAGGATGTGGTGTATGATATTACTCAATGCATTAATATGAATTTGATTTAGAAAAAAGACGTTCTTGTTGGAAAATTTTTTGATAAATAATAAAAAAGCATAAAAACACCGGATTATTTCCGTGTAATTATGCAGAAAACTTATGGCCACATTTCTTATTATATTTTTTGGAATTCTTTTTCTTGTTGTTGTTATTGTGATTGTTAATTTATTTCGTTTCTCTCTTAATGATTTTTTGGAAAAAACAATAAAAAAGTTTTTGTGGCTCTGGCTTCCTTTTCATGCCCTTGGTCGACTTTCAAAAGAATTTGGTAAAAAATATTTCAAGTAATTGTAGCTTTGAAATTTTTGTTTTTGTCTGTTTCCTTTTTCGGCACGCTTCGCAATCGAAGAACTATGATTGCTCGCAAAGAGTTCGCTGTCGCTCTCTGTTGCCTCAAAAGAAAACAGGCAAAGCAAAAGGCAAGCTCTTATTTCTTGAAACCATGTGTTGCGTATAATCGTATTTTTAGGAAAATAAAAAACCTCGCTGCAAAGAGCGGGGTTTTTTATTGAATGTTTTTGTTATTTCATTTTTTCCATAAATTTGGAAAAAATTGTTGGGTTTTCTGCTGCCAATTGAGAAAGTACTTTTCGATCAATTTCCACATTCTTTGATTTCAAAATAGCGATAAATTTGCTGTATGTTGTGTCAAAAAGGCGAACTGCATTGTTGAGTCTAAGAATCCATAGTGCTCTATTTGTGCGTTTTTTTGCACGACGATCGCGATGCGCATATTTTCCAGCTTTCAAAATGGCTTCCTTGGCTGCAACATAATTTTTGCTTCGTCTCCATCGAAAACCCTTGGCCATCTCTAAGACATTCTTTCTTCTTTTTGATGCGGCAACACCGCGTTTTACTCTACTCATTTTGTCTATAAGGTACGAGTAGCTACAAAACGAAGCACCCCGCACCAATTCTCTATTAAGTTCTTAAATTATATTAAAATTTGTGTCGTAAGTGTTTTTAAAAATATTTCTTAAACTAGTACCGGTAGTTTAGTTATTTTTTTATGACACTTATTCCATCTTGGTTATTTTCCAATTGCGTATGGCAATGCTGCCACGATATTTTTTTCGTCTGCTCTGAACATGCGTTTATCTTTTTTCTTGGCTCGTCCTTCAGCACCTGTTTCTTTTGAGTTGTAATGGTTTTGTCCAGTTGACCGTCTGAGCACCTTTCCGTTTTTGGTAATTTTTACTTTTTTAATGACTGATTTCTTTGTCTTAATCTTCGGCATAAAATTTACTTACAACATACAACCTGCAACTTTCAACAAATCGCCGTCTTGCATTTTGTTGAGAAGCTAAGTTGTTTGTTGTTTGTTGTTAGTTGTTAGTTGTTAGTTGTTTCTGCTGGAGCTATAATTACATTAAACCCTCCTGGAAAACGCTTTATTTGATCTTCTATCTTATATGCAACAGTTATGCCACCTAGAAATTCTTGTAAATTTTTTCTGGCCAAATCTTGATGCGCTTTTTCTCTCCCTCGTAGCACAATGTCAATCTTAACTTTATCTCCTTGACGTAGAAATTTTTCTGATTGCGCTCTTTTAAATTCAAGATCATGAGTGTCAGTTCGTAGGCCTAGTCTTACACCTTTTATTTCAATTTTCTTCTGTTTTGCTTTTGCTAATCGTAACTGTTTTGACTGTTGATATAAATGTTTTCCATAATCCATGATTCTGCAAACAGGTGGAACCGCTTTCGGGGAAACTTCAACCAGATCAAGCATTTGTTCTTTTGCTAGTGCCATAGCATCAAAGGTGGACATTTCTCCTAGTTGTTTTCCTTCATCATCAATAACAAAAACATTGGGAACACGAATTGCTTCATTGATGCGAAGTTGTGCTGGCCCGGTTTGTTGTTTTGGTTTGAATCTAAATCGCTTTCTTATTTTTTTGGTGGTTATTTTTATTTCCTAAAAATAGAAAATAATAAAATAACATTTATGGCTGTGCCGCGTGATTATGGGCGACACAATTTTATTATGTACCCCGTAAAATAATTTGGGTACAAATTATCACGGGGCGCTTCAAATTATTCGCTAAAGCTCATAATTTTACGCGGTGGAGCTGATGGGAATTGCACCCATGTCCAAAATTGACAATCCAAAATCCTCTACAAGTTTAGTTTGTTTCATTCCACCTTGCGGCAGATGCGACAGTTTGAAGTAGGAAACAAGCAAAACCTTCAAGTGCCGTCTTCAGAATTATTTCATATGTTGAGTCTGAAAAACCTCAACACACTATTCTCATGTTTGACACCGAGCTCTGCTTACGAGAAATCAGCAGTTCGATGGCTTCGAGCCTAAGCTAAAGCAGGTGAGAAACCAGCAAATGCTTGCGCAAATGTGGCTTTCGCCTTTGATATGAAGTTTGCACTTATATCTTCCACAGCAGTTTAACGATATGTCTGTGGGTGATCGACTTGCATATTTTAAAAAGTACAACCTGTCGAAACTAAACAACCCCCAGCCGCAACTTTGCAAAAAGTTAAGGGTGGCGAATGTTAAATCTAGATATAATACAATTACCCTCTATGCTTATTGTGTGTTGCGGAATTTATAATTTCCAATTTTCAATTTCTAATTTCTAAACAAATCCTAATGACTAAATTTCCAAATGTTTTAAAGCATTAAATCCTTGAGAAATTGAAGATTGTTTGAAAATTGTGAATTGAAAATTGAAAATTACAAAAATGCCTTAAGCATTTTTGAGGGCTCTGTCTATATTCCGTTTTGCCTCATGTTTTGCTATATCTGAGCGCTTGTCGTGAGCCTTTTTTCCGCGTGCTATAGCGAATTCCAACTTAACCAGGCGTCTCTTAGTATACACACGAAGGGGTACTAATGTCAAGCCTTTAGTGTGCAATTTTCCCAGTAAAGACTTAATCTCAGATTTTTTTACTAGCAGCTTTCTTGAGCGAGTTGGATCGTAGGCCAATTTTGGATCAGAAAATGGATATCTTGATATGGTGGCGTTTGTGAGATAAAGTTCACTTTCGTGCATGGATACAAAGCTTCCTTTTAGGCTCATGTGACCTGTTTTCACTGATTTTACCTCTGCTCCAGTCAACATTAAGCCGGCCTCATACTTGTCTTGAAGTTCATAGTCGAAATGGGCTCTTTTGTTGGTAGCTAAGGTTGGCATGGAAAAATATTAATTTTGATAAACTCTTGTGGTTTTAGTTTAGCAATATGCTATAATAAAGTAAATAACAAAAATTAATATAAAAAAAATAAGTTAGAGTTCTCTGGATGGAAAACTTAAGACTTGTTTACGAAATAAATGATTGATGAAAATAAAACGATCTTAATAGCTGAAGATGAAGATGATTTGCGTCAAATGTATACAATAGCACTTTCAGCAGCAGGATTTGAGGTTATTGAAGCAAGCGATGGTGCGCAAGCATTGTCATTGTTAGAAGAAAAATATGAAGTAATAGACTTGATTTTGTTGGATATCGTTATGCCAGGAATGGACGGGTTTGAAACATTGGAAAATCTTAAAAAAGATGAAAGATTTAAAAATATTCCCGTGCTTGTTTCCACAAATTTGGACAATGATGATGATAAAAGAGAGGCTTTGAAGATGGGTGCAAAGGATTATTTTGTGAAATCCAAGCACACCCCATCAGAGTTGGCAGCCAAGGTAAAAATGGTAATTTCCGAATAGTATATTTCTTGTAAGTCAGAGATTTTTTTTGAATGTTTTTGAAAAGTGCTTGTCAAAGCACTTTTTTTATTGTTCAGTTTTCTTGTATTCTAGCGATATTGTAAGTTTTACCTAAACCTTTATTTTAATTGACTAATGGCTCAAAAAAGGGTAAGGTATGATATGCATAAAGAAAATATTATATGAAGAAAAAAATCAAAGTTGAACTATTAGCGCCGGCGGGCAGTCCGGAAAAACTTAAATATGCCATCAAATATGGGGCAGATGCTGTTTATGCTGGAGTGCCGGATGTTTCAATGCGCGCCAGGGTCAATACTTTTACAGAAAAAGATCTCTTGGAGGCGGCAAAATTTGTGCATAGTGAGGGTAAAAAAATATTTGTAACATTGAATATTTATGCCCATAATTATCATCTTGCAAAAATAGAAGCGCATTTGAAATTCTTAAAAAAGGTTAATGTTGATGCGGTGATTGTGGCGGATCCAGGCGTGATTATGCTGGTGAAAAAGCATCTGCCAAAAGTTGCCATTCATCTTAGCACGCAGGCTAACACGACAAATTGGCAGGCGGCTAAATTTTGGTATGACTTAGGTGTGACAAGAATAGTTTTAGCCAGGGAGGTTACACTAGAGGATATTGCTCAAATAAAAAAACATGTGCCGAAACTTGAATTGGAATATTTCGTGCACGGTGCAATGTGCATGAGTTATTCCGGACGTTGTATTTTGAGCAAATGGATGAGCGGAAAAAGTGCAAACCTTGGAGATTGCACACAACCATGTCGCTGGGCATACCGCCCAACTTGCAACACACAACTTACAACTAACAACAATAAAACACAAAAAATAAGAAAGGCGTTGTCAGTTGATAGTTGTGAGTCGTCAGTTTTTAAAACAATGGAGGTTGAGGAGGTTCAGAGTGGGAGGCCGATTTTGTTGGAAGAAGATTCGCATGGAACATATTTTTTTAACAGTAAGGATTTGAATTTGCTTTCGCATTTGCGAGAACTCAGAAATGCGGGCGTGACATCGTTTAAAATAGAGGGGCGCAATAAGAGCGTGTTTTATGTGGCAAACGTTTGCAGGGCATATAGAAGCGTTCTGAGTGCAATTGAGAGCAAAAAAACAGCTCTGGAGGCCAGAAAAATTGAAAAATGGGCATCCAAAGAATTGGATAAATTGGCAAATCGTGGCTATACTAAGGGATTTTTGCTTGGAAATGAACCCGAGCATGGTTTTGAGGGACAACAGGCTAATGGCGATTTTCAGTTCGTGGGCGAGATTTTGGCTAGTTCTGGCGCAGAAATAACCGCCAAGATTCACAATGTTGTGAAACCTGGCGATAAGTTGGAAATCATTGATAAAGAGAAAAACATTGCTATTAAAGTTTTAGCAATTTACAATCAAGATAGAGAAGAAGTTTCTTCAGCACACGGCGGACACGGCAAATTGTATTTTTTGAAAATTAACAAGAAAGATGTTCAGCCGTATTCGTTGTTGAGAAAAATTGGCTAGAATTTTTGTTTTGTGTGTTGGTCGCGAGAATACGTTTTTGTTTTTGTCACGGAGAAATAATTGCAACTTTTGACATAACACCAATGTGACTTATTTCTAGTGAAAAAACAAAAAGTATTCTCACTCCCTTAATTTAATTTGAATTATTTTAGAAAAATGAAAAAAGAATTATTTGAGGAATTGAAGACTAGTTTATTGGAATTGAGTCATATTGGTAGTGCTATGGCGCTTTTGCATTGGGATCAGGAGGTTTATATGCCAAAAAATGGTGCAGAATTTCGTGCAAAAACTCTGGCCAATCTTGCAGGTATTATGCATGAAAAATTTGTTTCAAAAGAATTTGAAAAATTATTAAAACAAATTTCAAAACTTGAAAAAAATAATGAATTAAATAAAAATGAAACAATTATTTTTAGTGAAATTTGGAGACAATTTTCTAGAGAAAAGAAATTGCCTTTGGAATTTGTTAGAGATTTAACCGAAACATGTTCTAATGCTCAATCCGTATGGGCTGAGGCAAGAAAAAAATCTGATTTCAAGATATTTCTCCCATTTTTAGAGAAAATTGTTGAGCTAAAAAGGAAAGAAGCTGAATTGGTTGGTTTTGAAGACTCTCCTTATGATGCTTTGCTAGATGAATATGAACCGCAAATGACATCGCAAGAAGTGTCTATTATATTTTATGAATTGAAAGAATTTTTAGTAGATTTTCTTAAAAAAATAAAGAAAAGTAAGATTAAAATAAATCCAACTATTTTGAATGGAAAATTTGAAACAGAAAAACAGAAAAAATTTAATGAATTTGTTATAGGTAAAATGGGGTTTGATTTTGGCTGCGGAAGATTGGATACAAGCACGCATCCATTTTCTACGAGTTTTAATCCAGAGGATACTAGAATTACGACAAGTTATGATGAGAAAAATTTATTTTATTCACTTTCCAGCGCAATTCATGAAACTGGGCATGCGCTATACGAACAAGGGCTCTTGTCTGAAAACTTTGGAACGCCGCTTGGCGAATCTATTTCGCATGGAATTCATGAATCACAGTCCCGAATTTGGGAAAAAATAGTAGGACAGAATATTAATTTTTGGAAATATTTTTATCCTAAGTTAAAAAAAGAATTTTCACAGCCATTTGAAAAAATTAGTTTGGAGGAATTTTATAAAAATATAAATTATGTAAAACCTTCACTAATAAGAACTGAATCAGATGAAGTTACCTATAATCTGCATATTATCTTAAGATTTGAAATTGAAAAAGATTTAATAGAGGGCACAATAGAGGCTAAAGATTTGCCAAAAATTTGGAATAGTAAAATGAAAGAATATTTAGGTGTAAATGTTCCAAATGATGCAAGCGGAATTCTGCAAGATGTCCATTGGTCTGGTGGTTCAATTGGATATTTTCCAACATATGCTTTAGGGAATCTTTATTCTGCGCAGATTTTTGATGCTGCTAAAAAAGATATTTTAAATTTAGAAAAGGAATTTGCGTTAGGAAATTTTGAACACTTCAGAGAATGGCTTAGAAATAAAATACATATTCATGGAAAAAATTTTTCCGCTAATGGATTAATAAAAGAGATAACAGGAGAAGAATTGAATAGCAAATATTTTATTGATTACATAACTGATAAATATAAGAACATCTATGAATTATAAAAAAACAACTTTAAAAAATGGACTTAGGATTTTGACGATTCCGATGAGTGGAACTCAGACTGCAACTGTGATGTTGATGGTCGGTGTTGGTTCTCGCTATGAAAATGAAAAACAAGCGGGAATCTCACACTTTATTGAGCATATGCTTTTCAAGGGAACAGAGAAGCGTCCAACTGCGCAATCAATTTCTGAGGAACTCGATTCAATTGGTGGAGAATTCAACGCTTTTACTGCCAAGGACAAAACTGCATATTATGCAAAAGTTGATTCTCGTCATATTGAAAAAGCTTTCGATGTTGTTTCGGATATTTTTTTGAATTCAAAAATTGAGCAAGTTGAAATTGATAGAGAAAGAGGCCCTATTTTGCAAGAGCTCAGTATGTATGAAGATGAACCGCGCAGAAGTGTTGGGGATGAGTTTGAAAAAATGTTATATGCAGATCAATCATTGGGACGAGGCATTGTTGGATATAAAAAAACAATTTCTGATTTCAAAAGAAAAGATTTTATTTCTTATATGAAGAAATATTACAATGCCAGTGAAACTGTTGTTTGTGTGGCGGGAAAGTTTGATGAAAAGAAAATCGTTTCGCAAATAGCTTTGTGTTTTAAGAAATTTCAGACAGGTTCGAAAGCACAATTAAAAACAGTAAAGGAAAAGCAAGCTCTTCCAGCTGTACATTTGAAGTTCAAAAAAACAGATCAAACTCATTTTATTTTGGGTAATCGTGCTTTTAAGCAAAATCATCCTGATAGATATGTTCTGGCTTTGATGTCGGTAATTCTTGGTGGAAACATGAGTAGTCGTCTTTTTATTGAAATTCGTGAAAGAAGGGGGTTGGCATATTTTGTCCATACTAGCGTGGACACTTATCAGGATTGTGGATATATTGCTACTCAAGCTGGTGTGGAACATGGCAAATTGGAAGTGGCTGTCGCAGAAATTTTGAAAGAATACAAAAAAATCGCAACAGAGAAAGTTGATCCAAGGGAATTGCAAAAAGCAAAGGACTACGTTAAAGGACGAGCAGTAATGGGTTTTGAAGCATCTGATGATGTGGCAATGTTTTTCATTGATCAAGAAATGCACAAGGAAAAAATCATGACTCCGCAAGAAGTTTTTGCTGAAATTGATAGGGTTAGTGTGGATGATATCTTGAGAGTTGCAAAAAATATTTTTAAAAATGAAAAATTGAATTTGGCAGTGATTGGACCTCACAAAAATAATAAAAAACTTTTGGAATTGATGAAAGCCTAGTTTTTTCATGGCTACTCAATATCCTTTATTAATCTATGGATGTTCAACGAATTGATGTTTCGACGAAAACAATCTTAAAATTTTTTGCAGTCATTTTGGGCTTGGTGTTTTTGTATTTGGTTCGTGACGTGGTGGCACTTTTTTTTCTTTCTGTTATTTTGACGGCAACATTAGAGCCATTGATAGATTGGTTTTCCAAACGTAAGGTCGGAAGATCTTTTTCCGTGATTATTATTTATGTTGCTCTGCTTTCGGTTGTTGGTATCATGCTTTCTTTTTTGGTTCCCCCACTGGTAAGTCAATTCAAGGATTTTACCCAAAATCTTCCTTTGTATAGCGAGACATTTTCCAAGACATTTGCAGGCATAGAGCAGTATGCATTTTCTTATGGAATTCAATTTAATAGTCATGAATTTTTGCAAAACACTGTTGATGGGCTCTTTAAATCTTCGAATCAACTTTTTTCGACAACTGTGGGAGTTTTTTCTTTCTTCATTTCTCTTTTGGTTATTTTGGCACTTACATTTTATATGTCGGTTAAAGAGGATGGAATGAATAAATTTTTGATTTCAATAATGCCACAGTCAAATCAGGCATACATTATTTCATTGGCAAATCGTGTCAAAAGCAAAATTGGAAAATGGATGTTTGGACAGATTATTTTGATGCTAATTATTTTCGTGCTTGATTTTGTTGCCCTTTCAATTTTTAATGTCCCATATGCTTTGATCTTGGCACTTTTGGCTGGAATTTTGGAGATAGTGCCATATTTGGGTCCAATTATTTCTGCAACGCTGGCCTCACTTGTTGGTTTTTTGATTTCTCCAATGACTGGATTGATCATTTTGATAGTGCTTACGACTATTCAGCAAATGGAAAGTCATATTATTGTTCCACAAGTCATGAAAAAAGCCGTTGGTCTGAATCCAGTTTTTGTTATTTTAGCACTGCTAACGGGGGCGCAATTGGGTGGAACGCTTGGAGCAATTTTAGCAGTACCTATTGCAACAGCACTCAGTGTTTTTGTGGGCGATTTTGTGAACAAGGATACTAATTCTTATTCTGGGAAACAAAATGTGTAAGTCATGCCTGTTTTAATTTTGTATGTCTGATAAATTAAATAAAAATATTTTGGCCACCATCACATATTATGACGGATTGAATTTTCCGCTCACTGCTTTTGAGGTGTGGAAATATTTAATTAGGAGTGATTACTATACGCTAAATAAGGATGAAAAAATAACAATTGCGCAGGTTGTTCAACATTTACATGATAAAAACATAATTAAATTTATTGACCACCTGAATGGATTTTATTTTTTGGTTGGACGCAAGGAGTTGGTAACAAGGCGCATTGGAAATGCAAAGCTTTCTGCAGAAAAAATAAGAAAATTGCATTTTGTTGCCAAGGTTTTAAGATTTGTTCCATTTGTCAGGATGATCGGAATCACTGGCGCCCTTGCCATGAAAAATGCTCGGATGGAAAGCGATTGGGACTTGTTGATTGTAACTAAGTATAAAAAAATATGGACTTGTAGAACATTGGTAACTGTTGTTTTGCACTTGCTCGGGAAAAGACGACATGGTAAACATGTTGCCAATAGGGTTTGTTTGAATTTTTTTGTTACAGATCAATCCATGGAGATTATTACTAAGGATTTGTTTTCAGCAAATGAATATATGTTCCTCTTTCCTTTGTATGGTCAAGAAATGTATACAAAATTTCAAATAAAAAATCGTTGGATTAAAAACATGAAGCCATCGTATGCTTTGAGCGACATTGAACCATTAGGAACGGTGGCGGATTCTTTTTGGGCAAGACTTTTTCGTGATATTGGCGAAAATATTTTGCTTTGGGATTGGATTGAACACTGGCTAAAGAAAATTGAAAGCAAGCGCATAAGCCTTAATCCCAAAACTCATCAGGAAGGAAGTTTAATATATGCAGATGATGACGCCTTGATTTTTTTGCCAACTCCTCATGGACCGAAGATTTTTGAAAAATTTAAAGAAAAAATAGAGCAGTTAAAGGGTTAAATTATACACATTTCGTCGGCCGACGGAATGTGTATAATCTGTGAATGATAGCTTGGAGCAAAATTTATAAAAAAGCTGTGTTTAAAGCAAAAATGACGAGGCAAGGTTGACTTAATATCATTTTGGGTGTATACTGTTTAACCAGTGAACTGGTCTAAAGTAATCATAGATTTTTCCCGAATATTGACCGAAAGTTAATCATAGAAAATGCCAGATAATGAAATCCTAGAAAAGTGCATTGTAGTTTTTCAT
>Ga0209000_1001157_pt1 | contig 18173 bp, 15 predicted proteins | sample RifGroD2_FD_183998 | JGI IMG/M metagenome (GOLD analysis project Ga0209000, IMG submission 183998) | Groundwater microbial communities from Rifle, Colorado, USA - Groundwater D2 (SPAdes) (version 2) | ecosystem: Environmental > Aquatic > Deep subsurface > Groundwater | place: Rifle, Colorado...
GGCGCGGCGTTTCCGGCTCGGTGGCGCTGGCGCTGTTCTTCTACTGCATCACCGTGCTGCCGCTCGCCACCGCCGTCACGCTCAACTACACCGCGCCGCTGTTCCTCACCCTGCTCACCATGCTGGTATTCAAGGACAGGTTCCACCTGTCGCTGACCACCGCCATCGCGCTGGGATTCTGCGGCGTGGTGTTGCTGCTGCAGCCGACGCTGCAACAGGACCAGCTGTTGCCCGGCCTGCTCGGCCTGATCTCCGGCTTCCTCGCCGGGGTCGCCTACCTCAACGTCAGGCAGCTCGCCATGATCGGCGAGCCGGATGCGCGCACCGTGTTCTATTTCAGCCTGACCGCCACCCTCGGCAGCGGCATCTGGATCCTGTTCGGCACGGTGCATGCGATCACACTGGAAGGCTTCGCCATCCTGCTCGGCTTGGGCGTCTCCGCCACCCTCGCGCAACTCGCCATGACGCGCGCCTACCGCACCGGCAACACGCTGGTGGTCGGCGGCCTGGCGTACAGCACCATCGTGTTCGCCAGCCTGTTCGGCATGCTGTTGTGGGACGAGACCCTGAGCCTGAGCAGTTGGCTGGGCATGGCGTTCATCATCGCCGGCGGTATGTTAAGCTTGCGCCTGTCACCCAAACACTAAAGAAGCGCTGATTAAGCTCCTCTGTTCGTGGTGAGCCTGTCGAACCATGAATGGAGGGGCTGATAGAATAATGCGCCAAATCGTTCACCCTTCGACAGGCTCAGGGCGAACGGCATGAATCCAAGCAAACAACCTACGAGACAGACCACATGATCACCATCGAACAAACCAACAACCTCGTCAACGCCGCCGTCATCGGCGAATTCACCCTCGCCGACTTCAAGGAATTCGAGGCGCAATCGCTGTACAAGCTCCAATCGCCCGGCCCGGTGAACCTGCTGTTCGACCTGCGCGGCATGATCGACTACACCGTGGACGTGGCGTGGGAGGAGATCAAGTTCTTCAGCCGCGAACACAACCACGACTTCAGCAAGATCGCCGTGGTCACCACCGACCAGTGGATCACCTGGCAGGCATGGCTGTCGCGCATCTTCATCGATGCCGACATCCGGGTGTTCACGGATTACGATGAGGCGCAGGTTTGGGTGCAAGGCTAAGGTGCCTTTGCCGGCGTTTTTTAGGGTGTCTACTTCACGTTAGGAGTTCCTTAATGCTCCAAGTGTCACCATGGTTTTCTGTGATCTCACTATTGGTTTCGATAGCCAGCTTCGCATTGTCCTTTCATGTAATGAGATCGAATGGGAAATTCTTGCTTGCGAAAACTCGTAGTGATCTTCTTACCAAGATTCAAGAAACTCGCTCTCGATATAATGAATTGAACCAACGCTACCGAACGCTTACCGCAAGGTCAAAGCAAATATCTGCTCAAAATATAGCTTCGTTGGCCGCGTTCAGCCAGTTCGAGAAAAATACGGAGCGCTACTATGAGAAAGTTCAAGAAAAGAATTACAACGTTACCGTACTTGAAGGTATGCGCCACCATATCGAATCAATGCTTATACATATAGCCTCTGATATGAAGCGCCTTGATGAATGGGAGCAGAAATTAGATGAAAGCTCCGGGAAGAACTCCTAACCCGGCAGTCAAGCGGGACTGCGCAAAAGCGAATTAAAGAGCGAATTAAAGCATCGAATTAACATGGTCCCGATCCACCAAAACAAAAACCCGCTTTCGCGGGTTTTTGTTTGCGCTGCGAAACCGGGCCGGATTACTTCAGCTTGGTTTCCTTGTAGGCGACATGCTTGCGAACCACCGGGTCGTATTTCATGAATTCAAGTTTTCCCGGGGTGGTGCGTTTGTTCTTGTTGGTGGTGTAGAAGTGCCCCGTACCGGCGGAGGACTCCAGCTTGATTTTTTCGCGTGCGCCTTTTGCCATGATTGCTCTCCTTAAACTTTCTCGCCACGGGCGCGCATTTCAAACAGCACCGCATCGATGCCATTCTTGTCGATGGTACGCAGCGCCGCATTGGTCAGGCGCAAGCTGACCCAGCGGTTTTCATTTTCAACCCAGAAGCGGCGGCGTTGCAGATTCGGCAAAAAACGACGCTTGGTTTTGTTGTTCGCGTGGGAAACGTTGTTCCCGACCATCGGGCCTTTGCCCGTCACTTGACATACACGTGCCATGGTTCTACTCCAACCGATTTCAAAAGAGCGCGGATTCTACCGAATGAATGAGGAATATTCAACTTGAATTTGACATGAAGCGGAATAATGCGGGCGATATATCTCCCTGCTGTGCGCCGCAAAAGGCGGCGCAACCAGAAACATCACGAAAAATTTGCTGCGATGATGGGAGATTCCCCCAGCTAACGACTCGCCGGTTTGGCCTCGGTTACGGCGGAAACCGATGACGGCGGCCGGCTCTCGATGATCTGAAAAAACACTTCGTCGCGCTTGACCATGCCCAACTCGCTGCGGGCGCGTTCCTCGATCGCCTCGGTACCCTGCTTCAGATCGCGCACTTCGGCATCCAGCAAGGCATTGCGCGCCTGTGCCTGCTGGTTGGCCTGCTGCTGCGATTCGACTTGGCGGTTCAGGTCCCAAACTTTCAACCAGCCGCCTTTGCCCAGCCACAGCGGGTACTGCAACAGCAGCAACAGAATCACCAATATCAATGTGACAACACGCATCAAGGGCACCCCTGACCCGGATTGTCCATTAGAAGAAAAACCGTTCACCCTGGGTCTGTCGAAGGGCCGTTCATGGTTCGGCAAGGCCTTTAGTCCTGAGCGAAGCCGAGGGATCGCCACGAACGGCCTTTTTTGCTCATTTTCGCCTAATGGATAATTTGGGTTTATCTCAACTGGTAGTACGCCTCGCGCCCCGGATAGGAGGCGGCATCACCCAGGTCTTCTTCGATGCGCAACAGCTGGTTGTATTTCGCCATGCGGTCGGAGCGCGACAGGGAGCCGGTCTTGATCTGCATCACGTTGGTGGCCACCGCGAGGTCGGCGATGAAGGAATCCTCGGTCTCGCCGGAGCGGTGCGAGATCACGGCAGTATAGCCGGCGCGCTTGGCCATTTCGATCGCGGCAAAGGTTTCGGTCAGTGTGCCGATCTGGTTAACCTTGATCAGGATGGAATTTGCCAATCCCTGGCGGATGCCTTCGCTCAATATCTTCGTATTGGTCACAAACACGTCGTCGCCCACCAGCTGGATGGACTTGCCGAGGCGCGCGGTAAGCTGCTTCCAGCCCTCCCAATCATGCTCGCTCATGCCGTCTTCGATGCTGATGACCGGGTACTTGTCCACCCAGGCGGCATATAAATCGGTGATCTGCGCCGAATTCAAGGTCAGCCCATCTGCCTTCAGGTGGTACTGGCCGTTCTGGTAGAACTCTGAAGCGGCAGCATCAATGCCGATCGCCACATCCGCGCCAGGCACGTAGCCGGCCGCCTCGATCGCTTCAACGATCACCTTCAGCGCGCCCTCGTTGGAGCCCAGTGCCGGGGCAAAGCCGCCTTCGTCGCCCACGGTGGTGCTGAGGCCGCGGTCGTGCAGTATTTTTTTCAGGTGATGGAACACCTCGGCGCCGCAGCGCAACGCCTCGCGGAAACTCTGCGCGCCCACCGGAATAACCATGAACTCCTGGATGTCCGCACCGCCGCTGGCATGCGCGCCGCCATTGATGATATTCATCATCGGCACCGGCATTTCCATGCGCGCGGCACCGCCCAGATAGCGATACAACGGCAGACTGCTTTCTTCGGCCGCGGCGCGCGCTACGGCCATCGACACCGCGAGGATCGCATTCGCGCCGATGCGCGACTTGTTTTCCGTGCCATCCAGTTCGATCATGGTCTGGTCGATGAAGGCCTGCTCGGCGGCATCCAGCCCGATAATCGCCTCGGCGATTTCGGTGTTCACGTATTCCACCGCCTTCAGCACGCCCTTACCCAGATAGCGTTGCTTGTCGCCATCGCGCAATTCCATCGCCTCCTTTTCACCGGTGGATGCGCCGGACGGCACGGCGGCACGCCCCATCACACCGGACTCCAGCAACACGTCCGCTTCCACGGTAGGGTTGCCGCGCGAATCCAGAATCTCACGGGCGATCACATCGACAATTGCGCTCATAATTTTTCCTCAGTTTTTCTTAAATATTCTTCAAATCGAGATTTTCTTCAATCAACCCCTGCCGCTTGACGGTTTCATCCAGCGCCATCAAGGTTTGCAGCAGTGCCTTGAGATGTCCGAGCGGAAAGGCATTCGGCCCATCCGACAATGCCTTGGACGGGTCGGGATGTGTTTCCATGAACAATCCGGAAATCCCCGCCGCCACCGCCGCGCGCGCCAGCACCGGCACAAATTCGCGCTGCCCACCACTGGCCGTTCCTTGCCCGCCGGGCAACTGCACTGAATGGGTGGCATCGTACACCACCGGGCAGCCGGTGCCGCGCATTACCGCCAGCGAACGCATGTCCGACACCAGGTTGTTGTAGCCAAACGACGCGCCGCGCTCGCACACCATGATGTTGTCCTGTCCGCCGGCCTCGCGGGCTTTTTCCACCACGTTTTGCATATCCCAAGGCGACAGGAACTGCCCCTTCTTGATGTTCACCGGCTTGCCCGCGCTCGCGGCGGCCTGGATGAAATCGGTCTGGCGGCACAGGAATGCCGGGGTTTGCAGCACGTCCACGACCGCCGCGACCGCCGCGATCTCGTCGATGCCATGCACGTCGGTCAGCACCGGCACGCCGAGTTGCGCCTTCACTTCGCCGAGGATCTTCAGCCCTGCATCCAGGCCGAAGCCGCGAAACGATTTTCCGGAGCTGCGGTTGGCCTTGTCGTAGGAAGATTTGTAAATGAACGGCAGCTTCAATTCGCGGCACATTTCCTGCAACTGTCCGGCGGTATCCAGCGCCATCTGCTGCGATTCGATCACGCACGGTCCGGCAATCAGGAATAGTGGTTTGCCCAGGCCGGCATCAAATCCGCACAGCTTCATGCCGCCTCCTTATGACGCAATGCCGCCTCGATATACGACTTGAACAGCGGATGCCCGGCGCGCGGTGTGGAAGTAAATTCCGGGTGAAACTGCACGCCGACGAACCACGGGTGCATGGATTGCGGCAATTCCATCATCTCCGGCAGATCCTCTGAGGGGGTGCGCGCGGAAATGATCAGTCCGGTTTTTTCCAGCGCAGCCACATAATGATTGTTCACCTCATAGCGATGGCGATGCCGCTCGTTCACTTCGTCGCCATAGATACGCTGCGCCAGCGTGCCGGGCTTGACCGGGCAGCGCTGTGAACCGAGGCGCATGGTACCGCCCAGGTCGGAATCGCTGTTGCGCGTCTCCACCTTGCCGTCGCGGTCGAGCCATTCGGTAATCAGCGCCACCACCGGGTGTTCGGATTCCAGGTTGAATTCGGTGCTATTCGCGTCAGCCATGCCCGCAACATGCCGCGCATACTCGATCACCGCGAGCTGCATCCCCAGACAGATGCCCAGATAAGGTATCTTGTTTTCGCGCGCAAAACGGATCGCGGCAATCTTGCCTTCCGTGCCGCGCTTGCCGAAACCGCCCGGCACCAGGATCGCGTCGAAGTGCGCCAGGCCCTGTGTGCCTGAAGTCTCGATATTTTCCGAATCGATGTACTCGATATCCACTCTGGTCGCGGTATGGATGCCGGCGTGGCGCAGCGCCTCGATCAGCGACTTGTAGGATTCGGTCAGATCGACGTACTTGCCGACCATGCCGATGGTGATTTGATGCCGCGGGTTTTCCAGCGCGCTCACCAGCTTCGCCCACACCGACAGATCGGCGGGCGGCGCATCCAGTGCCAGCTCTTCGCAGACGATGCGATCCAGGCCTTGCTGGTTAAGCATTTGCGGAACCCTGTAGATACTGTCCACATCCCACATCGAGATCACGCCCTCTTCGCGCACATTGGCGAACAGCGAAATCTTGGCGCGCTCGTCATCGGGAATCGGCCGGTCGGCGCGGCACACCAGTGCGGTGGGGAAAATGCCGATCTCGCGCAATTTCTGCACGCTGTGCTGCGTCGGCTTGGTCTTCAGCTCGCCCGCGGTGGCGATATAGGGCACCAGCGTCAGATGCACGTAGGCGACCTGGTTGCGCCCCATGCGCAGCCCCATCTGTCGCGCCGCTTCGAGAAACGGCAGCGACTCGATATCGCCGACCGTGCCGCCGATCTCGACGATCGCCACGTCGGCGTTGCCGTCGTGCGAAGCCGCCGCGCCGCGCTCGACGAACGCCTGGATTTCGTTGGTGATATGCGGGATCACCTGCACCGTCTTGCCCAGATACTCGCCGCGCCGCTCCTTGCGGATCACGCTGTCGTAGATCTGTCCGGTGGTGAAGTTGTTGGCCTTGCGCATCTTCGCGGAAATGAACCGCTCATAGTGCCCCAGGTCCAGGTCGGTTTCCGCGCCGTCCTCGGTGACGAACACCTCGCCGTGCTGAAACGGGCTCATGGTGCCCGGATCGACGTTGATATAGGGGTCGAGCTTGAGCATCGTCACCTTGAGGCCGCGCGATTCGAGGATGGCCGCAAGTGAAGCGGCGGCGATGCCCTTCCCCAGGGAAGAGACAACGCCACCGGTAATAAAAATGTACTTTGTCATGGGGCGCGATGATACCGTAAAACGTCTTGCCCTCAAAATTCAGATTGGCCGGAAAATCACGTTTTTGCGACCTATGCTCGGCAGCCACACGGGGTTCATCAGCGCCAGGAAATCATGGCTGGGCGGGTTCCGCGTTGCGCGCAAAAAGCTCCTGCAAGGTCAGGTCGGTACTCTGCTCAAACTGCCCGACACACCCGGCGACCCATTGTTGCACCGGATCGTCACTTTGCTCAACGGGCAATGCGCTGCGATCCAGCACGAACAGGTGTAACAATTCGACGGCGCGAATGTGGTTTGCATCACGCATCAACAGCCAGCCTTGCCCCTCTGCCTTGCGCACCATGTTGGCACTTGCCAGTTTTTCAAGAATTTTTTCCAGCACGTCATAGCCGAGATGCAACGATCTGGATAATTCCGGAAAAGTGCTCACGCTGCCTTGTTGCAGGCCATTCGCCATGATTTGCAGCACGCGCAACGCATTCAACAATTGTGTGGCCGGCGACAAGTGTTGTGTCACAGGAGTACGCCAATGCGACAATGATGCCGCAATCACCGCACCGACCAGGATGGTCAGCCAGGACAAATAAATCCACATCAGGAAAATCGGCACACTGGCAAATGCGCCGTATACCAGTTTATAGGTAGGAAAATGGCTGACGTAATAACCGAACACGCGGTTCATGGATTCGAATATGAGCGCAGCCACGATTGCTCCTATCAATGCGTGCGTGTGCGGTACATAACGATTCGGCATCAGCCTGAACAGCATGGCGAATGCCAGCGTGGTAAACAGCAGCGGCAATATCTTCAGCACGCCCACGCCGAATATCGGAACATGTTTGGCGTAACCCATCGACAATCCGACCAGCCATGAGGTCAGCGACAGGCTCGCGCCAATAAGCAACGGGGCGAGCGTAAGCACCGCCCAGTAAACAACCAGCCGCTTGAGCAGCGGGCGCGGGCGCGCCACCCGCCAGATGGTATTGAATGCCTGACCGATGGTGATCATCAACATCATCGCCGTCATCGCCAGAAACACGACACCGACTGCCGTCAGGCGCATGGCGCTTTCGGTGAACTGCTGCATGTATTCCGTGATGACTTTTCCCGCCATCTCCGGCATCAGATTTTTGAGCAAATACATCTTGATCTGAAGGGAAAAATCCTCGAACACCGGAAATGCGGAAAACAGGGTCAAGGCAATGGTAATCAATGGCACCAGCGACAACAGCGTGGTAAAGGTCAGGCTCGCGGCAATCTGTATGCAGCGTTCCTGGTTGAATCGCATCACAATGAAGCGGATGAAATTCAAAAAATCCTGCCAATTCTTTTGCATGGTTAGCCACCTCACACCGGTAAAAGACTTCCTGATTAGCCACCAAGTTCAGTTGCACATTATTGAGGATTACATAATTGAAGACATGATCTCCGTATCTCGTAGGTCGGGCTACGCCCGACGCGGCGGGCAAAGCCCGCCCTACGGTAAATCACGTAATCGTCATGAATTATGTAAAGCCCAATAAGTTGTGCGAAAGCCCTTGCAATTTGCGTATGATAATGGAAAAACAAAAGGGCACGCGCTGCGTGCCCTTGCTCTTCAACCCCATCTGGCTGAATTATTTGTTCCTGGCTTTTACTTTTTTCACGGGTTAAGCCGGCTTGGCTTCCTGCACAACCGGTTCGATTTTCACGGATTCGTTCTCACTGGCTCGCCGATTGTTTCCGCTCTCTCAAACCTGCAACTGCTGTTATTTACCGTGCCGTTGGGCATGACTGTATTGCACAAAGTTGCACCGGACAGCGCGGCGTCGGCAATATTGGCGCCACTCAAGTCGGCATCGGTCAGGTCGGCATTCAGCAGAATCGTGCCGGTCAGATTGGCGCGTTCCATTTGTGCGCCGCGCAGCGTCGCCTTGCTCATGTTGGCGTCGGTGAGATTGGCTTGCGACAGATTGGCGCGGGTCAGGTTGGCGCGCGCCAGGTTGGCTTCCATCAGATTGGCCTTGCCGAGATTGGCCTTGAACAGATTGGCCTGCGCCAGATTGGCCATGAAGAGTTGCGCGCCGGACAGATTGGCGGAGCCGAGATTGGCCTCGGCCAGCGCTGCATTCATGCACACGGTGCGCGGCTGGATTGCGCAGCCATTGATGGAACCTTCCACAGCATCGGCCTGATCACCCCTGGCGGTTTTTCTGGCGGGACAGTTCGCCCCGCTGTTCACGATGCCGTTGGGCATCGTCGTGCGGCAGAAGATGGCCTTGTTGAACTTTGCATTGTCAATCTCTGCATCGGTCAGATCGGTATCGGTCAAATTGGCGCCAGTGAGATTTGCGCCCTTGAGCTTGGCGCGTGTCATATTCGCTCCGGTCAGGTTGGCGCCGGTCAGATCGGCGTTATACAGCGTGATGTCGGTCATGTCGGCTTCGGTGAAATTGGCCTCCGTCAGCTTGCCGTGATAAATGTTCGCTCCTTTGAGATTAGCCTTGGTCAGGTCGGCCCGCGACAGGTCGCCTTCAAGAAGGTGCGCCCCCTGCAAATTGGCATTCGCCAGATTTTTTCCGGCAAATTGCGCGTGCGGACATTGCGACTTCGGAATAATGGAGCACTCAATGAAGCCTGCATTAGCTCCCAGTGAGGACAACAGTAATACGGAACCCAACAATATTTTCTTCAAAACAATCTCCTGTGAAATAGACAAGAGTGGAGAGGATTCATAAAATCCCCGCAACTCACGAGACAGAATTATGACTGGGTATCCGACCGTATGCCCCAAAACAATTGTTTCAAAATGTTAGGAAACCTGAGGTCTTCAGGGTTCGCCCAAAGGCCGGGCGCGAGGCGGATGCTCGCAAGTGTGGACTGCCCTCATAACTGCGGATGCGCCCGCTCTCCGGCACTGTGCAACTTGTTGAGCGCATTCAGATAGGCCTTGGCGGAAGCCACCACGATATCGGTATCCGCGCCATGCCCGTTGACGATCCGCCCGCCCCTGGCCAGTCGCACCGTTACTTCACCCTGGGCATCGGTGCCGCTGGTGATATTGTTCACCGAATACAGTTGCAACTCGGTGCCGCTGTGCACGATTTGCTCGATAGCCTGAAAAGTTGCATCCACCGGCCCGCCGCCGTGCATTTCGGCCTCATGCTGCCCTCCACCGACACTCAACACCACTTTTGCAACCGGCAACACACCCGTTTCGCTGTGCGCGCGCATGGACAACAACTGGTAATGCTCACTGACGCTCGACACACTCTCTTCGTTGACCAGCGCTTGCAAATCCTCATCGAATATCTCGCTCTTGCGGTCAGCCAATTCCTTGAAGCGTGCGAAGGCGGCATTCAGTGCATCCTCACTGCCCAGCACGATGCCGATTTCCTGCAAGCGCGTACGAAAGGCGTTGCGCCCGGAGAGTTTGCCCAGGGTCAGCTTGTTGGTGCTCCAGCCGACATCTTCGGCGCGCATGATTTCGTAAGTCTCGCGATGCTTGAGCACGCCGTCCTGATGGATGCCGGATTCATGCGCAAACGCATTCGCGCCGACGATCGCCTTGTTCGGTTGCACCGGATAGCCGGTAATACTGGAAACCAGTTTTGAAGTCGGCACGATCTGCGTCGTATCGATGCGCGTGTCGCAATCGAATACGTCGCGGCGGGTCTTCACCGCCATCACGATTTCCTCCAGCGCAGCGTTGCCGGCGCGCTCGCCCAACCCGTTGATGGTGCACTCCACCTGGCGCGCGCCGTTCATCACCGCGGACAGGGAATTCGCCACCGCCAAGCCCAGATCATTGTGGCAATGCGTGGACCAGATCACCCTGTCCGAATTCGGCACGCGCTCGATCAATTGCCGCATGCGCTCGCCCCACGCGGCGGGAATGGAATAACCCACCGTGTCCGGCACGTTCAGTGTCTTGGCGCCGGCCTGAATTACCGCATCGAACACGCGCACCAGAAAATCCATTTCCGAACGCACCGCATCCTCGGCAGAAAACTCCACATCATCGGTATATTCGAGTGCCCACTTCACCGCGTTGACCGCGCGCTCGACGACCTGATCCTCGCTCATGCGCAACTTGTGCTGCATGTGGATCGGGCTGGTGGCAATGAAGGTGTGGATGCGCCCCGCCTTCGCCGGGCGGATCGCTTCTCCGGCACGGCGCACATCGTTCTCACTGGCGCGCGCCAGCGAACACACCGTGGAATTTTTCACGATTTCGGCAACCGCCTTCACCGCTTCGAAATCGCCCGGGCTGGCGGCGGCAAAGCCCGCTTCGATCACGTCCACGCCCAGCTTTTCCAGTTGGCGCGCAATGCGGATTTTCATTTCACGGGTCATCGATGCGCCGGGGCTCTGCTCGCCGTCGCGCAAGGTGGTGTCAAAAATAATCAATTTGTCTGTCATGATAAGAACTCCAATGCGAATAGGTTAAACCTGCGTAGCCGGTATCCGGTCAGCGCGTTTGTTTCGGATTATGAGGTATGTAGTTAGCGCGCGCCGCGCAGCAGCAGCGCAGCCAGCAGGCTGAACGTGGAATGGAGTGTTGCGATGTGCGTGGAGAAATGCATGGGGCGGAATATAATGGCTTTCACCAAACCGTGCAATATGAATCAACCAAGGAAGGTCTAAACAAGTAACAACAAATGAAAACGATGAGAGCACATTCTGCTGCGGATGTTTCAAAACTCGATCAACTCCATTCCATGGCGCTTTGCGTTCAAGCTATTGCAGTTCCGAGAGGGTGTCCATATGACGGCTGCTGAAAATTCAGGACACCCTCCCTTTGTGAATAAAAGCACCCGGACTGCCACGCCCCTGCGGGACTCGCAGTGACAGCTTTTATTGGTAATTTCGGTCTCCCTTACCGCTCTCCCATCGACTCCGAAATCGTTTTGGTGATCGGTTTGGTCAAATAACGCAGCACGGTCTTTTTGCCGGTCTTGATGTCCACCGTGGCGGTCATTCCCGGTTGAACATCGATGCGCTCGTTGTTTTTGCCGGTAAGGCCATGAATGCTGGTCTTGATTTGCACCCGGTAATAGGGTTGCTCATTGGCACGCACGTCTTCGTTTAATGTGTCGGCGCTGATATAGACCACTTCTCCTTCCAGCGTGCCATAAATCGAATAATCGTAGGCATCGAGCTTGACCGTCGCCGGCAGTCCCGGTTTGACGAAAGCGATGTCGGCGGGCTTGACCTTGGCCTCAATAATCAGGTCGTCATCCGCCGGGACAATCTGCATGATTTCCTCGCCCGGTCTGGCCACACCGCCCAAAGTGGTCAGGCGCACGTTGCGCACGATGCCGTCCATGGGCGAGTGTATTTCGGTAAAGTCGAGTTGCTCCTTGCGCTGCGCGACGATTTGCGTGACACCGGCCAGATCCTCCTGCGCCTTGCCCAATTCGGCCTGGCACTCTTGCAGGTATTTATTGCGCCGGTTGGTGATCTGGCCTTCGATGTCCGCCACCTGCCGCTGTAGCCTGAGTATGTCCGACCTGCTCACATCGCCGGTTTTCAGCAGCGGCATGTTCATCTCGAGCTCTTCCTTGATCAGCTTCCTGGATTTTTCCAGCGCGGCGATTTCATCATGCACGGCGCTTTGCCGTTTGTTGAACATCGCCAACTGATTGGTACGAAACTCCGGGTAATTATCCAATTCCGGCGGGAAATTGGGTTTGCCCCCGAATATCTCGGCATCCAGCCGGCTGACCGTCGCTTTGAGCGCGGCGGCCTTGGCCAGGCTTTCCAGATAGCCCGCTTCGGTCTTGGTCTTGTCGAAACGCGCCAGCAACTGCCCGCGCTTGACATGCGCACCTTCGCGCACCGGCAGCTCGGCCAGCACCCCGCCTTCCGGAGATTGAATCACCTGATTGCGCGAGCTGGCGATTACCTGCCCGCTGGCACGCGTGATCTGATCCAGTTCCGCCCAGTGAGCCCAAAGCAGAAAACTGATGACAGCAAACGCGCTACCCCAGATCAGCAGCCGCCCCGTGCCTGTTTCTTTATGCATATTCATCCTATATTTCTCTGTTGACGAAGAGCAGTCTGGTATTCCAATGGATCATGCCGCTCTTGTAGGTGCGAATTTATTCGCACGCTCACCGAGTTATGTGCGAATAAATTCGCACCTGCAAACCCATCAATTGAGATTTTTATCATACCGCCCCCAAAGAAACCGGTTCAGGCCGGCCGGAAAGTTTTGCCAGTACGGCATCGCGAGATCCGTCGAGCAACAAGCGTCCGCCTTGCAACACGATCAGCCGGTCGAGCAGCGGCAGCAATGCAGTCTTGTGCGTGGTCACCACCAGGGTCACGCCCTCGGCGGCCAGCTCGCGCAGCAACCCGACTATGCGCGCCTCGGACACCGAATCCATCGCGCCGGTAGGTTCGTCCAGCAGCCAAACCTTGGGGCGCGCGAGCAACAAGCGTGTCAACGCGATAAGCTGTTTCTGTCCGCCGGACACGCCGCGTCCGCCTTCGGTAATTTCCAGCGCCAGCCCTTTGGGTTGCCCCATGACCAAGTCGATCAGCCCGGTGCGCCGCGCCGCCTCCAGAACGGCGTCTTCGCCCGGATCGGGCAAGCCCATCAGCAAATTGTCGCGCAGGCTGCCGCTGAACAGGCGCACATCCTGCGGCAGATAGCCAATGTTCTCGCGCACCACCAGCGGCGCGAGCAGTGCCATATCCATGCCACCAAAAAACACCTTGCCTTCGGCAGGGCGGTACATTCCGGAAGCCAGTTTCAGCAAGGTGCTCTTGCCAGAACCGATCGCCCCGACCAGCCCGATACGTTCGCCCGGCTTGATCTCCAGCCGCTCCACTTCCAACGCCATACGTTGTGCCATGCCGTATGCGAAACGCATGCGCTCGAAGCGGAAGCCGCCTTCAAGCGATTGCGGCATGAGGACTTGATGCACTTCATCCGCTTCGTTGGGCAAATTGATGACCTGCTCAAGCCCCTCGATCGCAGCGCGCGCAAGCGCCCACTGCACCATCACTCCCGGCAATTGCACAATCGGCATCATCGCCCGGTTGCCAATAATGGAACAGGCCAGCAAAGCACCCATGGTCAACTGGTTTTCAGTCACGAAGTAGGCTCCCACCGCCATCAGCGCGATATAGCCCAACTGCTGCAGGCCCACGGTCGTGTTCTGGGACAGGGAGGAATAATTCCGGATGCTCTGTTCCGCATGGCTCGTTTCGGCGACCAGCTTGTTCCAGCGTGCCTGAATCATCCATTCCGCACTATTCGCCTTGAGCGCTTCCGCGCCGTCCACTGCTTCCACCAGCAGGCCGGCCTTGCGGTTGCTCGCGGACAGGTTCTCGCGGGTATGCCGCTGAATGACGCCCTGGAACATCAATCCCGCCACCAGGGCAATGGGCAGCGTAATCAACGGCACCACCACCACCCAACCGCCGACCAGCGCGATCACTACAATGAAAAATATGGAAAACGGCACATCGGCAATCACGAAAAGCGACGTCGAAGCCAGCACGCCGCGCACCATCTCGAAGCCTTTTATTTGCGAGGCCAGCGTGCCCACCGAGGCAGGACGCGCCTCCATGCGGATGCCAAGCATGCGGTTGAAAAACCATTCGGAGAGTTGATGGTCGATGGCATTGCAGGTTTTATCGATACTATAGCTGCGCACCTGCTTGAGCAAAAACTCCAGGCAGACCGACAGCGCTACCCCCACGGTCAGCACCCACAGGGTTTGAAAGCCCTGATTCGGGATAACCCGGTCAAAAATTTGCATGGCGTAAAGGGACGTTGCCAACGCCAACAAAGTAACCAGCCCCGTTGCCAACACCGCATCGACGAAGATGCTCTTGCGCGCCCACATCGCATCCCGCACCAGACGCATGGCGCCGGGCACGCTCCTCTCGACGCCGGAACGGCGAGGCAGGGAAATGCATTCCGTATCATCAAAAGATGCCATGGACAACGCCATGCCGTCCACGCCCTCGCCCTGCCAAACGCCATCGGCGCCGCGCGTTTGAATCAGCCCCCAGCCGGCACTGGGCTTGTAAACCGCAAAAGGCAGGTCCGATGGCATCGGATGCTGCAACCTGGCGGGTGTACCCTCCAGACCAGCGGTACGCCATACCTCGGCCAACAAGGCCAGCGCGCTCATCCCGTCGTCCATTCGATCGAGCAGGCGATCGACATCGCCAAGGCGTGCGCCCTCGACACGCTGACCGGCCAACCGTGCCGACTTGTCAAGCAGCGCGGCGATATTGTTCTTCATTGAATCATTCAAGGTTTCAATCCTTCACTATGCGTTCGTAGGTGCGAATTCATTCGCACATTGCTCGCTGTTAGTGCGAATGAATTCGCACCTACAAAACCGCCAACTGCCAGATTCATGATCATCTGGAATTCGCCATGCCCGCTAACGTCCCGGCCTGCGCGCGCAGGCGCAGGCTGGCGGCAATCACCTGCGCGCGCGCATCTTCCAGCGCAAACTGCGCCAACGTCGCTTCGCGCACCGCGTTCAGCACATCGATCCAGCTCTTGCGCCCGATGACATACTGGCGCGTATACGACTCGAACACATCGGTGGACATGGTGCGCGACTGGGCGGCATTTTCCTGGCGCAGCCGGGCGGCCACCCATTCGTTCCAGTCCAGTGTGACACGCTCATTGGTGCTGCGCTCCGCCGCCTCGCGCGCCATGCGCGCCGCCTCGCGCCGGGCAATCGCCGCATCCACGCCGGACAAGGCGGAAAACCCCGCGCCCGGTTGCGCTTGCAGCACCAGCATGGCGCTGCTGGACTGCGTCTGCCCCGTATTTTTCTCCAAGCGCAAGGACAGTTGCGGCATATAAGCAGAACGCTTGAAATCAATATCCGCATTAGCCGCTTCTTCTTCGTAAATCAGCCTGCGCAGTGTCGGCGAATAGCCTAGCGCCTGCGACAGCGCCGCATCCAGACTGGACGGTGCACCCAGCGCGCTGACTTCCTGTTCGGAAATATCCGCCACCGGTTTGCCGCTCAACTGCGCGAGTTGCGCCAGCGCGTTGTTATATGCTTGTGTGACTTGCGACAGGTCATTGACAGCCTGGTACAGGCGCGATTCGGCCAGACGCTGGTCGGTCAGCGAACTGACTTCCTGCTGCACACGACGGCGGATCATATCAAGCAACTTTTCATGCTCAGCCACGCCAGCCTGCGCATGCTGCTGCCTGGCTTTCTGGCGCAATGCCTCGATGTAGGCGGTGATGACCTTGATGGTCAAATCCAGCTCTGTCTCAATCAATGCCGCATCGGCAGCGCTGAGCCGGCTGCCCGCCGCATCAATCGCAGCAGTAATGCGCCCGCCGCTCCACAACGGCTGCTCGATACGCAGCAACCCGCTATCTTTTCCGCCGCCCTGCGTGGCCGCCTCAATACTGGGCGTAGGATAACGCAGCCACTCTGCCCCCTTCTGGTCGGCCCGCGCCGCAGCCTGCCCGGAACGTTTGCCCATTATCGCCGGATGGCTGTCCAGCGCCGATTGCAGCACCCGCTCGAAAGTCCAGGCCGACTGCGCCTGCGCGGAGCCGGCTATGAGCAACAAAACGGTTAATGCTAGTGCTTTGAATTTCATTACGGTTTTTCTGCTGACCACATAGACGCATCGAGTACGACGATGCTTGATTAATTATCCTAAAAACCTCAGTTGATGGGTAGGTGCGAATTCATTCGCACCTACCCAAACAACAAAAACACCAAGATTTCTCGCTTCGCTCGAAATGACAATCCTCTTTGGCTATTCGCCAAAGGCGAACCTCATTTTTCCAACGCAGTCTGGGAAAATGCCTAGTCTCTTATCAGTTGAATGATGCCAAAAAATGACAAGAGTGTAACCTGTAGCGGATGTCATTGCGAGCAAAGCGCGGCAATCCAGTTAATCAAAAATGCCTTTACGAATAGAAGCATCTGGATTGCCACGTCGCTGCGCTCCTCGCAATGACCGTCTTTTTGGTTCCGGCTCGTCCGGCTTAGGATAAATACAACTGTCATTACCAACCATGTTTTTGGCGGATTATTGAGCCTTACCTGATCCGGTCGAGCAGAAGCCAAACATGTAATTTTTGCAGGGCAATGGCAGACACAAGAAATCGTGCCCACCCTACGCAGCTGTAGGTGCGAATTTATTCGCGCATAGCTTGGTGTTCGTGCGAATAAATTCGCACCTACGGAAATCTGCAACCAAAAATTGGAGCGCCGGCGAACGGAACACTCTGCTAGTGAACCACCCGGCCCGGCTGCATGTTCTGTTGCGCCTCATGCTGCCCCTTGATCGCATTCAATTGCGCCTTCTGCCCTTGGAGGATGGAATTCATTTGCGCCTCATGCTGCTTCTGCACTCCCGCCAGATGCGCTTCATGTTGCTTCTTGATCGCCTCCAGTTGAGCCGCATGCTGCGCGGCTATCGCCTCGACCTGTTTCCTGTGTTGCTCCAGCATCGCCTCAACTTGGCGCGCCTGATGCACCTTCATTCCCTCTTCTGGAATCATGGCTGCCTGTGCCGTTTGTTCTGCCTTATCCATTTTCATTACCCCTCATTCAATCAAACCAACAACAAAAAGAAGAAACCGCCCGATTACGCGGACGGCTTCAGCGATACTGCGGCAAAGCCGGAACAACCAATTATCCTAAAATCCTCAGTTGAGGGGTTGGTAGGTGCGAATTCATTCGCACGTTCAACGAGTTATGTGCGAATGAATTCGCACCTACAGAAGCGGCATAACCCGCTAAAATACCTGATAACTCTTCGCCAACAGAGGAATGTAGGATTATATGTGCGAAATATAGCCATTCCAGACATCAAGCTGAGCCGGTGTCACCCCGCTCAACACAATACCGGTTTGCATCACACCGGCGGTTGCATCGCCGTCGTACACGATCAATGCATCGGTGCCAGTTACATTATTCTGGCCAAACACTCCGGTGCCCGCATTGTAGAAGCCCCCCACCATGAAAAAGCTCTGGTCGGCCACCAATCCATCGGCCGGCGGCTGCATCATCGCCATATCTCCATTTCCGTATAAACCAATTGACTCACCGCTGGAGAAGCCCGTGATAATGTCGGCGCCATTCCCAAAGGTAAAGTTGCCAGAACCGGAATCATAGGTCACCAATGGCGAATCGCCCTGCGCGAAACCGAACCAGTCCAGACCAAGGCCACCGGTCATCGTGTCCGCGCCGGCGCCGCCTTCAATGTCATCCGAACCGCCTGATCCAATCAGGACATCGTTTCCGCCAAAGCCGGCAATATATGCCCAATCCGCCTGCAAGCCGCTCATGTCGATGGTGTTGTCCCCGTCGCCGCCGATCGCCGCCTTGATGCCCGGCATGGTGGTGTTGCCGGAGGCATCGGCAAAGTCGGCTGCCGTGGTCATCAGCAGCCAGTCGGTCGGCACGATTGCAGCCGAAATCGTGATCGTGGCCACATTACCTATAACACTCACGCCACTCACAATATCGGTTCCCGTACCGTTCAAGAGAATCCCGCCATGCGTTGCCTGCAAGTCAACCGTCACATTCTCGGA
>Ga0209000_1001160_pt1 | contig 18158 bp, 10 predicted proteins | sample RifGroD2_FD_183998 | JGI IMG/M metagenome (GOLD analysis project Ga0209000, IMG submission 183998) | Groundwater microbial communities from Rifle, Colorado, USA - Groundwater D2 (SPAdes) (version 2) | ecosystem: Environmental > Aquatic > Deep subsurface > Groundwater | place: Rifle, Colorado...
CCGCCGCCGCGGCCGCCGCCGTTAAGCCCGCGCCCGCAGCGGTGCAGCCCGCCGAGGACGCCGCGGAGGAGCCCGGCCAGGTGATGGTGGACAAAGACTCCACCCCGCCCGCCCCGCCCAAGAAAAAAAGGGTGCTTAAAAAAAGGCCCCTCACCAAGGACGCGCCCCCCGTGGCGGAGTACTCCGAAAAGCTGGAGGGTTCCAAACCCGAGGGCCAGGAATCCGAAGAGGATGAGGAAGAAGAGGACGCCGGTTCTTATCCTTAGAAGCGGCATTTGACCCGGATTTGATGATTTTCTGAAGGTTGTATGCGGTACGGAGGGTAGAATACAAGCATGAGTATACCTGGTCTGAAAGAGCTGTGCGCTAGTGCCGCAGGCTATGCGAGCAGCGCGGCCTGGCGGCGGCGCGCCGGCGTCACGCTGGTGGAGCTGATGGTCGCTACCGTGATCATTTCCGTCGGCGTGCTGGGCATGGTGGGCTCATTCAACTATATCAACCGCGGCATCCAGGGGCCCAAAGGCAAATCCCTGGCTAACAACCTGGCCCAGGAAAAAATAGAGGTGCTCAAGAACAAGTCGTATTTCCGCGTGCTCGTGTCCACCGGTTTCGACAACGACGGAAATTTCACCCCGGCTTACAAGTACGACACCTACCCCAACGGCTCCGAGACCCTCAACGTAGGCGGCATAAACTACACCCGCCGCGTCCTCATAAAGAAAGTGGGCGAGGATTCAGACGGCAAGCTGAAGGATTTCAACTGGAACGATCCGGATACGGGCCTTAAGGAAGTGCTCGTATACGTGACCTGGCAGGAGGGCAGTTCCTGGAAGAAGGTGGAGCTGCGCAACCTCATCGGCAACCCTAACCGCACCAACCTCAGCGCCACGTTCTCCGGCACGGTGCTCGAAGGCGGCACGCCTATAGAGGGGGCCATCGTGCGGGCGCAGCAGAATCCCGCCAGGTACGACACCACCGACGCGGCCGGTGGCTACAATATCCCCATCGAACCGGGCCAGTATACCCTGCAGGCCACCAAGCCCGGATATTTCCAGTCGGTTTCTCCGCTCTACACTATAGAGACCACGAAGGACCATGATTTTACCCTGACCAAGATGGTCAGCGGCACCATTTCCGGCTCGGCCTGGCTGCGCGATCACCTGCTGATAAGCCAGATAGTAGGCAGCACCAATAACGCCTCCGGCCAATCCCAGGAGTGGATAGAGGTCTATAACCCCACTACCTGGACCTGGACCATGGCTTCTGGCCTAGGTACCGACCCTGCAAATAAGCGGGTTATAGTCGTTCATACCGAGGCCGGCGAAAGCGATATCCTGCCGAATTTCGATTACCGCAGGACCTTCGTATCGCCCGGCGCCTATTTCCTGTTCGCCAATACCGGCACGATCACCGCGGCCGGGGTCACCAGGACGGCCGACGCGGTGTACAGCGTCGACGCCGATTTCTCCAATATAGACGACATGATCGAGACCGGCAGCCCCAGCCCCGCCGGCTTCGTGAACGTGATAGACGTTTCGACGATGCGGGAACTGGATTGGGTCGGCTGGGACGCCACTGACAACGGCGCCTCGGAACAAAAGAATGCTCCCAGGTACGAGGGTATGGCTATACAGCAGTCTATCGGCCTGCAGCCCGAAGAGGAATATGTCCGCAAGACCAACAGCTCCACTTCGGCCCTCTGGTACGGGCGCTGTTACGACACCAATAATAACGAGAACAATTTCGAGGACCACGTCCCGCTTTCCCACCCGCCGCATTACAGCTACGATTCCGAACCCTGCGTTTCGGGTACGCCGGCGGCGGGCGCCGTGGTTTTCGCCAACGACAGCCTTTCCAGCTCCACGCAGGCCGCCACTTCCGGCAGCTTCTCGCTGAGCGGCGTGGCCACAGGCTACTGGACGCTGTACATCTCCAGCGGCGTGAGCCTGAGCTCGGGCGGGGTTTACGGCGGGACCACCTCGGGCTTCTCGGTCGCGGCCGGGAGCGTGCTGCTGAGCAGCAGCAGCTCCTACGGTTTTGTTTCCGGCCTGATCACGGGGGCGGATGGTGGGGGGCTTCCTGACATAAAGGTCGCGGCCGGCGGCCGCCAGACCACCACGCTCTCCGACGGCCGCTATACGCTGCCGGCCGACCCGGGAGAGCAGACCATCCTGGCCAATTACCAGACCGATAACCTCAACTACATAGAAACCTCTTCCGCCGGGGTCGTGGCCGTTCTAGGCGAGATGACTCCTAACGTGGATTTCGTCCTGCTGACCGGCGGCAAGCTGCGCGGCTGGGTCACCACCAACGGCACCGACCCGCTGCCCAACGTCCCGGTCTCCGCTTTCAAGGGCGGGGTGGAGCAGGGGACCGGCATCAGCGGCAGCGACGGCTATTTCCTGGTGTGGGGATCCGGCATTTCCACCGGCACCTACGAGGTGGTGGTACAGCTGGAGGCCGGGGAGACGCCCACGCCTTCCACCCACACGGCCACCCTGTCGGCGGGCGAGACCCTCTTCGTCGGCACGTTCACCGTGAGCGGCGCCATGGGCAGCCTGACCGGTTCGGTCCGGGCCGGCACCGCCGACATAACTACCGGCGTTCTGGTCTACGCCACTTCCTCCACTATAACCGGGACTCCCCTGCTGCCGCCCGTCATTAACGCGGCCACCAGGGCGGGCAGCGTTATCTACTACGCCGTCTCGAGCAACGCGCAGGGCACCTATACGCTCCCGGTAAGGGGCGGCTACACCTACAACGTCTACGCCTGGTATACCAATTGGAACGAAACCGTCCCTAACACCACGCCGCAGCAGACCACCGCCGCGGTGGCCGCGGGCCAGACGGTCACGAGGAATTTCTCATGGTGACCATACGCCGCAGGAAAGGTTATACGCTCATGGAGCTGATGGTCGTGGTGGCCATCCTGGGGGTCATCGTTTCCGCCGCGCCCCGCCTGCTCAACGGCATCTACCGCTTCAGCCGGCTGTCCACCGCCAGGCTGGAAATACAGAAGAACGCCAGGGCCGCCCTCTCCAACATCAACCGCGGCCTGCGGCAGGCGCAGGCGTCCTCCATTACCATAGACCAGCTCAACGGCATGCCCCCGCATTCCAGGATCACGTTTACGCGCTACAGGCCCAACGGCACCACCGAGGTCATCTCCTACTACCAGTCCGGGAAGGTCCTGTATATGTCCTCCGGCGGCGCCGGCGGCAAGAAGGTCGCCGACGATCTGCGCTACCTGGCTTTCACCTATCCCAAGAGCGACGACGCGGCCATCATCTCCATTTCCGTGACCTTCGAACGCGCCACCTACGAAGGCGGCGCCAAGGCCCTGCAGATGGCCGTGGAAAAAGTGCGGATAATGAATTAGCCGGCAGGTGTTCCTTTATGCACAGATCCTCCAGCCCTACCACCAGTTCCAGCCCGCGCCCGGGGCAGATGGCCATCACCATGGTCATCACCTCCCTGCTGCTGCTCCTGATCCTCATTCCCATGCTGGACCGCTACGTGAAGAACGAGGCCAAGTGGTCGGTAAAAGAAAGAAAGAGCACTATGGCTTTCCACCTGGCCGAAGCCGGCCTGGACCGGGCTTACTGGAAACTGAAAGAGAACGCCGCCAACTGGACCACCATCGCCGGGGGAGACCATATAGACGGCTACAACGACGACGTGGTCTACGAGGATATCACCGGCGGCAAATACAAGGTGAAAATGGAGCAGGGGGAGACCAACCTTAAGATCAACATCACGGCCACCGGCAAGGACACCAGCAATAACGAGTACCGCGCCATTAAAGCGGTTTACTCCAAGGAAGGCGTGACCGCGGCCCTGCAGGCCGGCTCCGTAGGGGCCGGTGGCAACGCCAATATCCATTGGGGCCCCATGATGTCCATCAGCGGCATGGTGCTCAAGGGCGGCTCCAACGAATTGTATCCCAGAAAATACGCCCGGGCTTCCATAACCTCCAGCGGCGCCGGCGGTTACGGCAGCAGGGACAGCGACCCCAACCAGGCCAACAAGGGGCCGCACACTACCGGCGACCACATAGAGTGGTGGAGTTATAACGAAGCGCCCGGCGTGCCGGACGTCCTCACCCCGGACACTTCCTATTATATGGAACTGGCCAAATCTCAGGTCTGCGTCCCGGCCGGGACCATAGGCTGCTATTACGAGGGCAACCGCACCGGCGGTTCGGCTATCAACGGCCTGGTGGACACTACTTGCACCGTGGGCGCGAACCCCAAGGTGCGGTTCTTTACCGGCAACGCCGAGTTCAAGAGCAACAAATATTTTTGCGGCGTGCTCATAGTCCTGGGCAACCTCAGCTTCGGCTCCGGCGGCAAATCCCCGGAGGGCGATATAACGGCCGACCCGCCGCCCAACGCCTGGAAAGAATACCAGTGCAACGTGCCTACCCATAGCGGCGAGACCGATGGCGGCGATATGTCTTCCTGGACCTATGAGGCGACCGGGTCGCCGCATCCTGGTTCGTGCGGCGGCGGCCCGCATGGCGATACGGACGCCGTGGATGAATACCCCGGCGACAACGGTATGCACCAAGTCAGCCCGTATAATTTTAAGACCGGCCGGCTTGCCACCGGTCACCTGGGGGGCGCCGGCGCCACGGGCAAGGAGCTGAGCTATAAAGGCTATATTTATGCCGGGGGCACCTTTGACAACTCGGGCAACGGCCGCATCTACGGGTCGGTGCAGGTGGCGGGCGCCGGCGGCATGTCGGGCGGCGGGGATATCTTTTACGACAGCGGCCTGAATATCAAGTTCCTCAGCAACACTATCACCCGCTCCTCCTGGTACGAGGTGATAGCGGTGCCGTTCTGATGCCGAAGGCCGGGCTGGAGCTGGCCGGGACCAGGCTGCTTTTTAAATCGGACTCGGCTGGTATCATTTCCGTTTTGAAGCGGCGCTACGGCCGGTTTTCCGTTCCAGGCGGGGGAGGGTACGCGTTCAGGACGGTCGAAGCTCCCGGCGCCTCTTTGCCCTTTAAACCGGCCGTCTTTTTGAGCGGTTCCCTGCTGGAGCTGGCCAGGGGGGACTTCCGGGCCGGCCTGCACCTGGCCGCCGCCAGCGGTGAACTGCATGCGGCGGCCAATGAGCAGTGCCTGGACGCCTTCCTGCGGGCTTTGCTCAGCTCCCTGCTCCTGCGTTCCGGCGGCTTTATGCTGCACTCGGCCGGGCTGGTGAAGAAAGGCCGGGCCTACCTGTTCTTGGGCAGGTCCGGGGCGGGAAAATCCACCCTTTCCAGGCTGGCGGCCGCGGCCGGGCGGGAAGTGATAAGCGACGAGGTAAACCTGGTTCGCCGGGAAAAGGGCCGTTTCCTGGTTTATGGTTCCCCTTTCTGGGGCGAGATGCGCGCGGACGGCCGCCCCGGGCGCTGGCCGCTGGGCGGGATCTTCCTGCTGAAAAAGTCCCGGGCCAACGCCGTCTCCCCCTGCGGAGGGGCCGAAGCCCTTGGCCTGCTGCTGCGCTGCCAGCTTAATTTCGAGAAGGGCCCGGACGTTTCCCGCCTGGTGATGGACAACGCGGCGGCGCTGCTGGCCAAGGCCGCGTTCTCGCGCCTGGAATTTTCTAAAAAGGACGCCTCTTTCCTGGAGCTGCTATGAAATTTGAACTGCGCAAGGACCTGGCCTACAGGCGCATAGCCGGGGAACTGTTCGTGGTAGACGCGGCCGGTTCCCGCCTGCACGAACTTAACGGCACCGCCGCGCTGATCTGGGACTGCCTGGCCGCCGGCAAGGGCCGCGACGGAGCCGCCGCCAGACTGGCCGCCGAATTTGAAGTGGACGCCGGCACGGCCGGCGCCGACGTGGACGCCTTTATAGAGGAACTGCTTAAGGCCGGCCTGCTGAGCGGCCGGGAACAATAACCATGAAAAAGAAAAAAACCTACGAAAAACCGAAGCTGAAGACCGAGAAGATCTTTGAGACCGCGGCCCTGGCCTGCGGCAAATGCCTCAGCGGCCCCATCAGCCAGCTGGCCTGCAAGACGCTTAGAAAGTTTTCCTGAGCCATGAAGGCGTTCCGGCTTGAAGGTTCCAGTATGCTGCCCGTGTTCCGTCCCGGGCAGGCCGTGACCGTTTCCCCTGAGCGGCCGCGCCCCGGGGATTGCGTGGTGTACAGCTACCTGGGCCGCGTTCTGCTGCACCGCGTTACCGCCGTTTCCGAGACCGGCGCCACCCTGGCCGACGACGCCGGCCGCCTGGAGCCGCACCTGGTGCCCTGGGGCGACGTTCAGGGCCGGGTGCTGAGCGGCCATCCACTTGCCGCCGGCGCTCCCGGCCTTATCTATTCACGCACCCGCCGGCTGTTCTCCCGGCTGTTCCTCAAATGCCAGCCTCTGCCGTAACCGCTAAACTTAATGCGCTGACGCTGGCCGGGAACATCCCGGTCTCCGTCACTATAGAGCTGACCCGCCGCTGCCCCCTCTCCTGCGCGCATTGCTATCTGCCCGAAACGCGGGGCCGCGCCGCCCGCGGCAAGGAACTGTCCGCCGCCGCCTGGGGAAAGATCCTGCGCCGGCTGGCGGACGCTGGCGGGTTGTACCTGGTCTTCACCGGCGGCGAGCCCCTGTTGCGGCCGGACCTGCCGGAGCTCTGCCGGCGGGCAAAGGCTCTGAATTTCGACGTGCGGGTTTTCTCTACCGGCCTAGGCCTGACCGCGCGCCTGGCGGCGGAGCTGAAAAAGGCGGGAGTGTCCGGTTTTGAACTCAGTTTTTATGGCCGGCCCGGTGTCCATGACTCGGTAACCGGGCGGAAGGGGTCCTTTGACGCCAGTCTCGCTTCGGCCCGCCTGCTGAAGAAAGCCGGGATAGGGGTCAAAATGAAGGTGCCCCTGATGAATCTGAACTTGGCTCAGTCCGGCTGGCTGAAAAAACTCGCAGCCCGGGAAGGGTTCGGGATCTCTTTTGACCCGGTGATAGCCCCCGCCAATGATGGGGATAAGTCCGCCCTTAAACACCGCCTTTCAGGCCGAGGCCTGCCTGCTGCGGTTAAACTGCTTGCCGGAACTCCCGCGCCCGAGCCGGAGCCCGCTGGGGCTGGTCCGGATTTCCTCTGCGGGGCGGGGCGAAACGTCTGTTCGGTCGGCCCGGACGGTACGCTTTATCCCTGCCTCCAACTGCCGGTGCGCCTGGGAAACCTGGCCAGCCAGGCTTTCAGGGATATCTGGAAAAATTCCTCCTGGCTGAAAAAATGGCGTTCGGCCGGGCTTAAAGACCTTAAAGACTGCGCTCATTGCCCTGATCTGACTTTTTGCAGCCGCTGTTCGGGGGTAAGTCTTCTGGAGGAGGGGGATATCTTTGCCCCAAATAAGCCGGCCTGCGCCATGGCCGCGGCCCAGAGGATAATACAGTCCAAAAAGGGTGTAACTTAAGTGAATAACTCACCCCTTGACTGCGGTAATAGGCCTGCTATACTATGATTGAGGATATCTATAAGACGGCACAGTTGTTGGGGCCGCTTATTTTTTCGGTTGCCATTGGATAGGTCTTGTCCGATGATTTGAATTATGAGAATGAACCGCACCTTAGCCTATGGCCTTGCCTGCCTGCATTACCTGGGGCAGAACAACGGCGGCTGCTGGAACCAGGTGGCTGATATCGCCCGCTTCCAGGGCCTGCCCGCGCCCTATTGCAACAAGGTGCTGCAGGCGCTGGTGCACGCCGGTTTCGTAGAGTCGCAGAAAGGCAAAGGCTATCGCCTGCGCAAGGAGCTCGGCAGGATAAGCGTATGGGAACTCATGGAGGCTTTCACTTTTAACGGCGCGCCCGAAGCCGAGCGCGAACAGATCCCCGGCAAGCTTTATAAAAAACTGCGCGAAGAGGTAAACCACTGGCTGGTAGGCCTTACGGTGCAGGATGTGGTGGATATGAGCGTGGAAGAGGAAAAGAAGACCTGCCGCGGGAAAGAATACGGCGGAGCGGCGGAAGATTAGGGGAAACGATTATGAAGAAAATCATCAACTTAACTTTAGGGTTGGCATTATTCGCGGCGATTCCGGCTTTTGCGGCCGTGCCGGGGCTGGTAAATTTCCAGGGCCGGCTGCTGGACACCAATAAACTGCCCAGGAACGGCGACTTCCTGATGAGCTTCAAGATCTGCAACTCGCTGGCCGCCACCTGTTCGGCGCCGTGCGCCGTGGGCAACGCCTGTCTGTGGACGGAGAGCCAGACCGTCACCGTGGTGAACGGCGTGTTCTCGGCGCAGCTCGGAGCTGTGGCCGCCATAGACGGCGCCGTTTTCGCCTCGGACTCCCGTTACCTGGAGATAGCCGTGGCAGGCGAGACCTTAAGCCCGCGCGAGCGGTTGACGGCCGGGCCTTACAGCTTCAAGTCCTCGGTCGCCGACGCCATGACCGACAACGACGGCTCGGCCCTGCTGAAGATCTCTTCCGTGGCGGTGGGGGCCATAGACCACGAGAACCAGATAGCCGACGGCATTATCGGCAACGCCGACATAAACCCCGCCGCGGCCATAACTATCAGCAGGCTGGCCACTGCCGGTGCGCTGGGGGCCAATGTTATCGTGTCCTCGGTGGCCGCCGGGGCGGTTTACGAGGGGGCGCTGGGCCTGTCCGACGTGGGCACCGGCAACGTATCCACCGTGAAGCACGGCCTGGCCCCTAAGGCGTCCGGTTCAACCACGCAGTTCCTGCGCGGCGACGCCGCCTGGGCTCCGGCCACCACCATGAAGTTCGTCATAAAGGAGGCCGACGAGAACGTGCCCAGCGGCACCACTCTGCAGAACGACGACGACCTCACCTTCGCGGTGGCGGCCGGCGAGACCTGGGTCTTCGAGTTCCGGCTGCTGGTGAACAACAACAACAGCGCCACGCCGGACTGGAAGGCGGCCATACAGGGCGCGGCCGGCTGGACCTGCCGGGTGGTGCAGTCAGGTTCGGAGCCTGTCGGCGCGGCTTTCCTGCAGGCAAACACCACCGACTGCGACGCCGCCCCCACGGCCATGGCTAATGCGGCCATAAACGCCGACGCGAATATCCCTTACAATGTCCACCTGCAGGGCTGGATAACGGCCAGTACAGCCGGCAACGTGGCCCTGCAATGGGCGCCCAATACCAGCGGCAGCCTGACCGTGCTGAAAGGCAGTTATGTGATAGCGCAGAAGGCGGGAGGCATATAAGGACGGGATCGGAACGGCTATGACCATCAGGGCAAGGCTGAACGCCGCGCGCCGCGGCCTGCCTGCCGGCATATTGCCGGCCTGGCTCTGCCTTGCCTTTTTGCTTCCGACGCACGCCTCGGCCGGCTCCTTTGCCGGCCCCACGCATGAAGTGCTGCCCGGGGCTCCGGACCAGGGCGGCGCCGCGGCGGCCTCGGCCGGCTACAACATGCTCTCTTCCGTGGGCGGGTCCGGCGGCGCTTACTCTTCCGACAATTATGCACTGAGGCCCGGCTTCGGCAACCTGGCCGCCTGGCCGGAGACCATACTGAACCTGGCCGCCTCCGGCGGGGTTTCGGCCGGCGGCCTGGCGCTGGCCTGGACCGCCCCCAAAGCCGACGGCTCAACCGGCACCGCGGCCGCCTACGAGCTGCGCTACTCCACCTATCCCGAAGGCTCCCCGGCTCTCGGCGAGGCGCAATTCCTGCTGGCGCGCTCAGCCACCGATTTTACCACGGTCCCTTCGCCGTCGGCTTTCGGCCAGCAGGAAGAACTCCTCCTCTCCGGGCTTGTGGGCGGCGGCACCTATTATTTCGCCATAAAAGCGCGGGCGCCCTGGGACGGCTGGAGCTATCTTTCCAACGGCGCCACTACGCAGGCCCGGTTGTACTCTCCGTCCTTCACCGCTTTTTCCGGGATAACCGAAAGTTCCATCGGTATTTCCTGGACCGTTTCCGGCAACGCGCCGGGCACGCGCTACCGGGTGCTGGTCTCCACGGCGCCGGACCCGCTTTCCCCTGCCGGCGCGGTGGTGACGGCGTCGGACACTTACAATACCTCGCTCAGCACCTCCGGGCTCGCCGCCAACACCACATACTATTTCCGCGCGGCCGCCCTGGCCGCCGCCGGCAATACCGTAAGTTACTATTTCGCGCCGCAGGGCGCGGCTACCCTCGCCATGATCCCCGCCCCGGCCGGTTTCTCCGCCGTGGGCGCGGCTTCCATGCTCTTTGCCTGGGGGGCGAACGGCAACCCGGACGGCACCCTGTACCAGGTGCTGGTGTCCACCGTGCCGGACCCTGCCGCGCCCGACGGGGCCGCGGTAACTTCTTCGGATACCTATTCCCTCTCGCTGGCCACGGCGGGGCTGACGGCCAATACCACCTATTATTTCAGGGCCGCCGCGGTCAACAGGGCCGGGCAGTACACGGCTTATTCCGCCGCCGCGTCCACCGCTACGCTGGCGCTGCAGCCGGCCGGCTTCTACTTTACCGGCGTCACGGATGACGCCATACAGCTTAACTGGGACGCCTCCGGCAACCCGGAGAACACCCTTTACAGGGTGGCGGTCTCCACCGCCGCCGACCCGCTCTTGCCTGGCGGGGCCGCCGTCACCTATCACGCCGTTTACTCGCTTTACCTGAGTTCGGCCGGCCTGGAGCCGTATACCGACTATTATTTCCGCGCCGCGGCCGTGAACCACAACGGTGTGTCCACGGCCTACGCCGCCCCTGTCGCTCAAAAAACGCTGAGCATGGGCGCGCTGGGCTCTCCGGCCTCCGGCTCGGTGACCAATGTCTTCGTCACCTCTGTCACTGCCTCCTGGTCGCTGGTCGGCGGCGCCACCGGTTATGTGCTGGCCGCTTCGCTCTCCCCGGCCAATCCGCCTGTCTCTGTTTATGCCTCCAGCGAGACCGTGGGCAACGGCGCCGTGAGCGCCGCCGTCTTCAACCCGGCGCTGGCGCCGGATACCGTCTATTACCTCTTTGTGCGCGCCGGCGCGGCCGGAGTGGCCGGCGGCTGGTACGCCTACCCGGGTGCGGCCACGCGCCTGCAGTTCGCGCCGTCGGCCCCGGCCCTGTCGGGGCTTTCCACCGACTCCATGCTCTTCGGCTGGAGCGCTAACGGCAACCCGGGCGGCACCCTGTACCAGGTGCTGGTCTCTACCGCGCCGGACCCGCTGGCGCCGGGCGGCGCGGTGGCGGAATCCTCCGATACTTATAACTTGTCGCTGTACGCCTCCGGGCTGGCGGCTGACACCACCTATTATTACAGGGTGGCCGGCCTTAATAAAGACGGCCTGGCCACGGCCTACACCGCCGCCATCGGTTCGGCCACGCTGGCCAACATGCCTTTCCTCTCGGCCTTTACGGATATCGCTTCTTCGGGGCTGCGTGTCAATTGGACGGCCAACGGCAACGCCGCCGATACCGTCTACAGGGTGCTGTTGTCCAAGTCGCCCGACCCGCTTAACCCGGAAGGCAACCCCGTGTTCTCGGCCGACGTCAGCGGTCTCTATCACGATTTTTCCGGGCTGGACCCGGATACCCGCTATTTCGCCCGCGTGGCGGCGCTCGGTAAGGGCGGCCTGGAAACAGATTACGCCGAACCCGCCGACGCGGTGACGCTGGCCAACGAGCCGGCCTTCTCCGGTTTCAGCGAGGTCGGTTCCGACTCCGCGCGCCTTGACTGGACGGCCAACGGCAACACGCCCGGTACGCTGTACCGGGTTGCGGTCTCCACGGCGCCGGACCCGCTGGCGCCTGACGGCGCGGCCGTCACCGTTGCGGACACCTACAACCTGTTCCTGACCACCGCCGGGCTGAACCCGGACACTTTCTACTACTTCAGGGCCGCGGCGGTAAATTCGGTGGGGGCCGTTTCGGGGTATACCGCGGCGCAGAGTACCGCCACTACACTTTCCGGCGCGCCGGTCTTCGACGGCTTCACCAGTGTCGGCGCCGAAAGCCTGCGTTTTAACTGGACGGCCAACGGCAACCCGGCCGGCACCCTGTACCGGGTGGCGGTCTCCACGGCGCCAAACCCGCTGGCCCCGGCGGGAGCCGCGGCTACCCTGACCGATACTTATGACCTGTATCTCACCTCGGCCGGGCTCAGCGTGAACACCACCTATTATTTCCGGGTGGCCGGGGTGGGCGTGGCCGGCGCGCTTACCGCCTACACGGCCGCGGCCGGCACCTCCACGCTGCTGGCCTTCGACCCTGTTTTCGCAGGTTTCAGCGAGGTGGCCGAAGGGAGCATGAAGTTCAACTGGGCGGCCAACGGCAACCCGGCCGGCACCCGCTACCGGGTGATAGCCGCGGCCGGCGGCGACCCGCGCGACGCGCCGGAAGCGGGTGTTTACGACACCTACGACCTGTTCCTGGCTACCGCCGGCCTGGCCGCCAACACCGCCTATTATTTCCGCGTCGCCGGCGTTAATAACGACGGGGTGCTCACCTCTTACTCCGCGCTGCAGGCCACCGCCACGCTGGCCAACGCGCCGCTGGCCGCGGGGTTCTCCGGCCTCACACCGGAAAACATAACTTTCGGCTGGACCGGCAACGGCAATCCGGCCGGTACCCTTTACCGGGTGGCTGTTTCCACCGCCGCCGACCCGCTGGTCCCGGGCGGGGCCGCCGTCACTTATTCCGACGTCTACGAACTCGGCGCCTCTTCGGCGGGCCTGGCCGCCAACACTACGTACTATTTCCGGACCGCGGCGGTGAACCATAACGGCGTGTTCTCGGACTGGAGCGCCCCGGCCGGCACCGCCACCCTGCTCTCCGGGACGCCGCTCTTCTCCGGCTTCTCCGGGATGGGCAGCGACACCGTGACCTTCGGTTGGACCACCGGCTCCCTGCCCGGCGGCCTGCGCTACCGCGTGCTGGTTTCCACGGCGTCGGACCCGCTGGCACCCGACGGGGCGCTGGTCAGTTCCTCGGATACCTATAACCTCTCGTTGGCCAGCTCCGGCCTCTCGGGGAACACCACCTACTATTTCCGCGCGGCCGGCCTCAATCATAACGGTTCCGCCTGGTCCTATTCCGCTCCGGTGTCCACCTCCTCGCTGGCCGTTACTCCGGTCTTCTCCGGCTTCAGCGACGTTACCTATGGCTCCATACGCCTCAACTGGGCGGCGGGGGATAACGCCTACCCGGATACGGCCTACCTGGTGGCGGCCTCCACCGCCGCTGACCCGCTGAACCCTTCCGGCGCGGAAGTGATCACCGGGGAAACGGAAGAGCCGAACCTGCTCCTGTCAGGCCTGGCCACGCAGACCACATATTATTGCCGCGTGGCGGCCCGCAATAATAACGGCCTGGTGACGGCCTACACGGCTGCGCAGTCCACCGTCACGCTGTTCGCCAACGCCGCCAAGCTGTATTTCCAGGATTCGGTCACCCCGGTAGATGCGCTCAATTCCAGGTACCTTACGCGCACCGCCGGCTCCGCCGTGGTGACCTATACCAAGAACACCTTCTCCGGCCCCGTAACGCCGCCCACCGCGGCCGCACAGTTCACGGAGACGGCCGGCGGCAGCGCGGTGACCTGGTACTCGCCGCCGCTCGACGAGGTAACCATAGCCGGCAATATCACCTTCAATCTCTGGGCGAGGGAGAGCAGTTCCCAGGCCAACGCCACCATCACGGCCGAACTGCTGCGCGCTGATAATGCGGGGGCCATACAGTCCGTCATCTCCTCCGTGGTGCTGGCCCGCACGGAGATCTCGGGTTTCACCCTGCAGCTGCAGAACTGGAGCAAAGCGCCTGTGTCGACCATGCTTTCCAACGGGGACCGCCTGGCCGTGCGCTGGCACGTCGACGACGGCAACGGCAGCACACTGAGGACGGGGTATACCGTTACCTCCACGCTGGGCGGCGCCAGCCCCGGGGTAAGCGGCGACGCCTGGGTGCAGACGGCCGAGCCGCTGGCGCCGGCCCGTCCGGCCATAGGCACGCTGAGCGGCGTTACCGCTACGGCCGCCGCGGCCGCCTGGTCGCTGGTGGAAGCCGCCACCGGCTACACTCTGGCCGCGTCCGTCAGCCCGCTGAACCCTCCTACGGATATCTATGTCTCCAGCACGGTGCACAATACGACCGGTGCCACCCTGAACACCCCCGCGCTGGCGCCGGATACGCTTTACCACCTCTTCGTCCGCACCAACGGTCCCGCAGCTTCCAGCTCCTGGGAGGCCTATCCGGCCACCTACACGCTGCTGGCCTACCCGCCGGCCGCCGCCGCCATAGCCGGCGTGGAGGCTGATTCCGTCACCTTCTCCTGGTCTGCCAACGGCAACGCCTACCCGGGCACCCTGTTCCGGGTGCTGGCCTCCACCGCGCCGGACCCGCTCGCGCCGGCGGGCGCCGTGGTATCCGTGCACGACACCTACGGCCTTATCCTCTCTTCCTCCGGGCTGGCGCCCGACACCACCTATTATTTCCGCGCGGCCGGCCTGGGCAAGGGCGGCACGCTTACCGCCTACACGGCACCCGTCGGCATAGCCACGCTGCTGCCGTATGTGCCGGAGCCGGCGGGTTTCAGTGAAGTGGCGGAGAGCTCCCTGAGGTTCAACTGGACCTCCGGCGGCAACCCGGCCGGAACGCGTTACCGTGTTTACGCCTCCACGGCCGCCGACCCGCTGGCCCCGGCCGGCGCGCCGGTGACCTCTTCCGATACCTATAACACCTGGCTGAGCTCCACGGGCCTGGCGGCCAACACCACCTATTACTTCCGCGTGGCCGGCCTCAACAAGGGCGGGGTGCCCACCGCCTACGCGGCGGCCGCGGGCATGGCCGCCAACGCCGCGCAACCCTCCTTCTCCGGCTTCTCCGGAGTTATCGCGTCGGAGGCCGGCTTCAGCTGGACCTCCGGCGGCAATCCGGCAGGTACGCTGTACCGCGTCTACGCTTCGCTGGCCGCGAACCCGCTGGACCCGCAGGGCCTCTTCACCACCTACGCCGACACTTATAACAGCCCGGCCGTCTTCACCGGTCTGGACGCCGACACCACTTATTACTTCCGCGTGGCCGCCATAGGCCATAACGGGACGGCCAGTTCCTATACCGCCGCCGCCGCCACGGCCACGCCGCTGGCCTACCCGCCGCTGGGCGCCGGCTTCGCCGCCGTCGCCTCCGGGGCGCTGACCTTCGACTGGACCGCCAACGGCAACGCGGACCCGGGCACGCGTTACCGCGTGCTGGCCTCCACCGCGCCGGACCCGCTCGCCCCGGCCGGCGCCGCCGTCACTTCTTCCGACACCTATAACACTTACCTGAGCTCCTCGGGCCTGGCGGCCAACACCACCTATTATTTCCGCGCGGCCGGCGTGGGCAAGAGCGGCGTGCTCACGGCTTACACGGCCGCCGCCGGCACCTCCACGCTGCTGGGTTACGCCCCAGCCGCGGACGCCTTTGCGGCCGTTTCCACCGGGTCCATGGTCTTCTCCTGGACCTCGGGGGGGAATCCCGCGGGCACGCGCTACCGCGTGCTGGCCTCCACGGCTCCGGACCCGCTCACTCCCGGCGGCGCGGCGGTGACGTCTTCCGACACCTACAGCTCTTCCCTGAACCTGGCCGGCCTCGCCGCCAATACCACGCACTATTTCCGCGTGGCCGGTCTGAATAACAACGGCGTGCCCACCGCCTACAGCGCGGCTGCCGGCACCTCCACGCTGGCCGCCCAGCCGGCCGGCCTCTACATCACCGGCGAGGCCACGCACGCGCTGCAGCTCAATTGGTACGCCGACGGCAACCGCGACGGCACTCTGTACCGCGTTCTGGTCTCCACCGCGCCGGACCCGCAGGCCCCCGGCGGCGCGGCCGTGACCTCGCATGACGTCTACAACCTGTTCCTCTCCACCGCAGGCCTGGAATCCAATAAGACGCATTATTTCAAGGCGGCGGCGATCAATAATAACGGCGTTTACACGGCCTACGCCGCGCAAAGCGGCGTTACCCTGGCGATAGGCCAGTTGGGTACTCCGGCGGAGGGCGCCATAACCGGTGTATTCGTATCCTCCATGACGGCCTCCTGGTCGCTGGTGGGCGGCGCCACCGGTTATACGCTGGCGGCCTCGCTCGCTCCCGACAACCCGCCGACGGTTATCTACGCCTCCAGCGTCACCGTGGGCAACGGCGCGGCGAGCGCGGCGGTCTTCAGCCCGGCGCTGGCGGCGGACACGGTGCACTACCTGTTCGTCCGGGCCAACGGCGAAGAGGTCTCCGGCCCCTGGTTCCAGTACCCGGCCGCGGCCACGCTGCTGGCCAAGGCGCCGGTCTATCTCTCTTTTGCCGATGTGGATTACAACTCGGCGCGGTTCAACTGGTCGGCCAACGGCAACGCCGACCCGGGCACGCTGTACCGCGTGCTGGTGTCCACCGCCTACAATCCGCTCGCCCCGGCGGGCGCCGTGGTGAGCAGTTCCGACACCTACAACACCTACCTGAGCTCCGCCGGCCTGGACGCCAACACCGCTTATTATTTCCGCGTGGCCGGCGTCAACAAAGACGGCGTGCTGACGGCCTACACCATCTCGCGCTCCACCACCACTCCGGCCCGGGCGCCGGCGGCAGCCGGCTTCACCGGCGTAGGGCCGTACGCCCTCACCTTCAACTGGTCGGCCGAGGGCAACCCCTTCCCGCGCACCCGCTACAGTGTGGCGGTCTCCACCGCCCCTGATCCGCTGACGCCCGGCGGCGCGGCGGCCACGCTTTCCGAGACTTACGACCTGTTCTTCTCCTCGTCGGGCCTGAATCCGGACGCCACTTATTACTTCCGCGTCGCGGCGGTGGGCAATAACGGGACCACCACCGCCTATACCGTCGCCGCCGGCACGGCCACGCTGCTGGCCTACCCGCCTGCGGCCGCCGGCTTCACCTATATAGGCCCCTCTTCGGCTACCTTCAACTGGTCCTCGGGCGGCAACGCGGCCGGTACGCTGTACCGGGTTTATTCTTCCACCGCCCAGGACCCGCTTAACCCGGGAGGCGCTGTGGCGGTGAGTTCGGATACTTATAACCTCTACCTGAGTTCCGCCGGCCTTTACGCTAACACCACCTACTACTTCACTGTGGCCGGCCGCAACCGTAACGGCGTGGCCACGGAATATACCGCGGCCGCCGGCACCGCCACGCTGGCCAATCTGCCGCTCACCGCCGTTTCCACTTTCAGCGCCGTGACCAACGCCGGCTTTACCGCGGCCTGGGAGCCCAACGGCAACCCGGCCGGCACCCTCTACGAGGTGCAGGTTTCAAGCGCCCAGGACTTCAACCCGGGCGTTCTATACCAGTTCTCGGCCGCCACCGCGCCGGTGTACGGCGCTTCCTACGCCTTTACGGACCTGGTCTTCTCCACCACATACTACTTCAGGGCGAGGGCGATAAACCGCAACGGACTGTACACGGCCTACGCGCCGCTGGGCGCCGTAAAGACCGCGGGGCTCGGGACCCCGTCTCCGCTGCCTGTGACCGCGGTCTCCGCGGAATCCATAACCGCGGGCTGGAGCCTTGTCGCCCAGGCCACCGGTTATACCCTGGCGGCCTCGGTGAACCCCGGTTCCGAACCGTCGCCGGTCTACGCCTCCAGCTCTACGGCCGGGCTGTCCGCGCTGCTGTCGCCGCTGGCGCTGAACTCCACCTACTTCCTTTTCGTGCGCGCCGACGGTTCCGGCGAGTCCGGCGCCTGGGCCGCCTATCCGGCCACCGCCACGCTGGCCAACCCGCCGGTCTCCGCGGCTTCCACCTTCAGCGTGGTGGGCTTTGAGGGCTTCGGCGTGAACTGGGGCGCCAATTCCAACCAGCTCGGCGCCACGCGCTACCAGGTGGAGGTCTCCACCGCCTATGACTTCAACACCGGGGTCACCGACCGCGTGAGCTTCTCTACCGCGCCGGCCGAAGGCCCGGCCGCGACCTTCTCGGGCCTAAATACCGACACCTATTACTATTTCCGCGTGCGCACGGCTTACCACAACGGCAACTTCAGCGACTGGGTGAACCTGGGCGTCAAGAAGACGCTGGCCCTGCCCATAGTGCACGCGGCCGGCGACGGCGTGATACTCTACGGCAAGGCCGGCACCGCCATGCCGCAGTTCCGTCATTATTCCTCGGCTTCCAACAGTTTCGGCGGGGTGGGCGACATGGAGATGGGCGGCAACGGCTCGCTGTTCGTCATCCGGACCAACCCGCTGACCACCAAGCAGGAGGCCGTGGCCGGCTACGTGAAGGACGGCACGCTG
>Ga0209000_1001161_pt1 | contig 18128 bp, 6 predicted proteins | sample RifGroD2_FD_183998 | JGI IMG/M metagenome (GOLD analysis project Ga0209000, IMG submission 183998) | Groundwater microbial communities from Rifle, Colorado, USA - Groundwater D2 (SPAdes) (version 2) | ecosystem: Environmental > Aquatic > Deep subsurface > Groundwater | place: Rifle, Colorado...
CAGAAGATCAACAACAATCAGATGCAGAAGATCAACAATCAGATGCGGATGAACAACAATCAGATGCGGAAGATCAACAATCAGATGTGGATGAACAACAATCAGATGCGGATGATCAACTATCTCAGTCAGATGCTGATGATCAACAACCTCAGTCAGATGTGGAAGATCAACAATCAGATGTGGATGAACAACAATCAGATGCGGATGATCAACTATCTCAGTCAGATGCTGATGATCAACAACCTCAGTCAGATGTGGAAGATCAACAACCTCAGTCAGATGTAGATGAACAACAACCTCAGTCAGATGTGGAAGATCAACAATTCGCACAATTACATACATCTCAACAACCAACACCACAAATTTCCCTCAGCAACACATGTTATGCCAATGCAACATATAGATTTATTAGTGCATTTCCGAATGATTTAAAACAAAAAATATTTTCAGAGAAAACTACTGATTCTCCAGAAATAAAAAATTTAAGAAATGCATTAAAGACTGTTGTTGATAAATTTACAGATCAAACGCGCACAGATGTTTGTGAAGCATTTGTTAAATTTAAATCAGACATAAAATTCCAAGGTCGACAAGAAGATGCATTTGAATATATATATGCATTGTTACAAATACTTGCACCTAATACAACCGTATATAAGAATAAATTAGATGATCAAATACCAATTGAGACTTTAAGTGGTACTGATTACGAAATTATTAAGGTGCATCATCATGATAATAATCAAATAGATACCAATTTGATTACACCATCCGGGATGACATTAAAATCTGTCATTATTTATCGAGGGACAGGAGAGCAAGGTCACTACTATACATATGAACTGAATTTTGACAACACAGGATGGACTAAATATGACGACAATCGTATTTCAAAATTACAATATACTAATATAATTAATGATATACAGACAAATGGGGTTATTTTTTTATTTGTAAAACCACCCAATTGGGCAGATGAAGAAGACATATATGGTGGAGTGCGTAATACAAATGTACGACGACCGGCACGACAACGTGCACCAGTACGACGATCAGCTCCGACTCAATCACGTCCAAATGTACGACGTACTTCTGCTCGACGTGCACGACCTACTCAACCACGTGCACCAGTACGACGATCCGCTCCGACTCAACAACCTGCGAATGTAACTTCTGGAAAATATTTAATTAATACAAGGTATAATTATCATTTAGTATTTTATACTACTGTACCTCCACCACCTCCACCACAACAATATTATTATGTAACAAAAATTAAAATAAATAAATTTAATGAAGAACCTATTGATGAAATAATACCTGAAAATTGTGGGGAAGGATATACATATGAAATTTTAATAAATAATTTTTTACGAAATCATGCACAAACTGATTTTGATCTAACAAAAATAATCAAAAAATTCGAACAAGGAAAAAATAATATTAATATGAAAAATTATAATATAAATACTGTAAACCATGATAAAATTAATTGTTTAGCAATATTATTTTCATTATTTAAAGACATATTAAAACAGAATGATATTTTTGAACAAAATATTGCAAAATTATATGACTTACAAGATAATGAGCATAAATATGATGCTATTAAACGATTAATTGATTATATAATTTATTTTGGTATTCGTTCGCTAATAGTTGCATATAATGAGTTTGATATTATTCAAAAAATAATTAATGAAATACAACGACAAAAATCAATATTTGAAACGTCATATGATATGATAATTTCATGTTTATTTAAAAATATACAAACAAAAATAATTAATAAAATACAAGAATTATTAAAATCGATTGAAAAAAATATTCATGATTTTATAGATGCGAATAATAAAATAATTGATTTATTAAATGAAAAATATGGTATTTCTTTTACATATTATAACACAATGGTTCAAAACAAATTACAAATCGACACTAATATGAATAATAGTGTTTATATTCCTCGAATTTATAATGGTAAATTTCCACCAATTCAACAATTTAATTATTCAATAAGTGATTCATATATTCAATTTATCCAACAATTAATGAATATTATACAAGGAAACATACAACCAATTGATTTTTATAATCAATTAATACCAAAAATAATTCCCAATGTAACATTTTATCAAGGTGGTACATATTATTTATCAACACCATTAAATGGAGCAGCATATGATGCTGATATACAAAGTATTATACCGAACCAACAAAATATACAATTACCTCAAAATTATGCTGCGACAGATAATAGTATTGGATATAATCAAGAATTATTTAAATTTGATAAATCAAAACATGCGTTAAATAATATATATCCAATAATTCATGATTATCTTGCATTAATTAAACAACGTTTGATTGAAAAGATATTTTTAGATAATAATGAACCAATAAAAAAACAAATAATTGACACAATATCTGATTATATAAAAGAATTATATGGGAAGAATATACAAAATAAACATTTATCTGCACTAACATATGTATTTATGGGAAAAATAATAGATGAGTTATTGATCGAATTCGGTCGAACCACGATATCAAAATTATCATCACAAATTGTGTCAAATATTCTTCAAAAAGAAAATCCAGAATTAAAAAAATTATTTAAAAATAATTTTCCAGTAATTGTTACATCAATGAAATCAAGTTTGAAATTAGGAGAAATAAATAATGAAATAATGAAACAAATTGATACAACTCAAGATATTGCATTATTTTCTTTAGATCAAATTATTACACAAATACCAGAAAAAAAAGATAAACATATAATACGCCGTATTAATTATGGGGATTCATCATATCCATATGAAAAATTATGTTATTATAATAAACCATCTGTAATTAAATCATTATCTAATAATTCATCAACAAACTTCCAATTAACAGATATAAAGGGAGATACTCCTATTAGTAAAGCAATATTTATATCATACGTTGATATAATAAAAGAACTATTACCACATTATAGTTCTCGAATGATAATATCAGATCCCAATATTTTTGGGCAAGCTCTTTCGATGTATCAATTTCACAATTCATTTATTTGTAAAGATGGCACAATTACAAAAATAATTGATAAATTAACTAAATCATATTATGATGAATTTAAAAAAGGTATTTATAATAATGAAATCTATGGAAATAATATTCTTAAATATAGTCATGTTGTTCTTCCAATGTTTGTAATATTATATAACCAATTAATATTTAGATATGGTTTAAAACATTTAAATAATTGGACAGCTGCCAATGTTGGAAATATTGCAAATATTTTAATTGATAATCAAATTATAACTGATGAAAATAAAATCTATCAGCGTGAAAAACCATTATATGATACTTTCATGGAAAACTCTGCTATAATATTACAAGAATCTCCAGACATAAATGTATTACAATATATGATAGTAGAATCAAAAAAAAAAATACAAAAATTCGAAGAAAATAAATCTAAAATTGATGCAATAATTGCAGAAAATGAAAAATATATAAAATCATTAGACAACGAAAATGAAATTGATGCACAATATATTAAAGGGTTAACTGACAAAAATGATGGTTATCGAGAACGATTAGATAAGATTGAAGAATTACTAGACGAAACTCAAAAACAATCAGATAATTATCAGAATAATATTAATATAAAAATAAAAACATTAATTGACGGTGGTAGCCATTTGAATGAATTTATGAATTTTTTCATTTTTTCAAAAGTATCTGTTTATTATCATCAATTTTATAGATTTATACATGAAAATGTTGAAGATACGTATAATGGATCATATGATAAATTATGGGATTTATATATTAATGACGATACTAATTTAAGACATCCACAAAATATTCATTTATTATTAGTAAGTGTACAACGTGAATTATTGAATTCATTGGAAGTAATATATAATGATATGCATTCTAAACAAAAATTATCAAACGAAAATAGAAATAGATTACAAGTTATTCGTAATAATTTTTTTGATATTCAAAAATTTTATGATAATGTAGCAACTAAATGGATAAATTCGATGGAAAATGATGACTATTATTTTGATAAATCTAAAAATATTCCAATGTTTGATACTATAGATATTATTAATCATGTTATTACAACAATGTTAGGAGGATCATTTTTAGGAATAATTTCAAAATATTTGACACAATATTTAATAAATAATATAAATCAAGACCAATTCAAAGATATTACAAATCCTAATTTTTCATATTTAGATGGTATAAATACAATTGTTAAACAAATACTTACATATGAAATTACACCAAACAGTTCGATAACATATTATATAAATAATTTGGTGAATGAAAATGGATTTTCAATGAAATTTATTAAATATATTTTTAATATTAAAAAAGATAATGATGAAATATTAACACAACCAACTGAACTATTTAAACCAATTACACAAATATTATCTTCGAATACTATACAAAAAATTAGTCCAGATTTAATAGCTCAATTAGAAAAAAATATTTATCCATTTATTAATCAAACATATTCTTCATTAATTAGTGCAATACAACATATTATTACTAATTATAATTCGTACATACTAAATGATCAAAATAATATTGAAATAATGATTTTATTGATCAATCAAATTATGAAATAAATAATAAATATTTTTAATATAAAATATTTATTATGTAATTTTTGTTCCTTTAATAACACCCGTACGAGTACTAATTCTTGTTCCAACTGGTCTAGTAATATCTTCAATAAATTCTAATGTGAATGAATGTTCTCTTCCATTAAAATCATATAATGTTCCATTTGCAGAATAGAATGTAAAATGAAGTTCTTCTAATAATGGAATAATATCATCAAATTGATATTCTAAAACAGTAAATTTATCATATATTATATCTCCTTCTGTTCCTTTTAATAATATTTTAACGAAAGAGTTTGGTATATTTATTCTACTATTTAAACTATTTTTAATTAATGGACAAGTTAATATTACATAACTTTCACCTTTGAAATTCAATAAATTATTTGTATAAGTTGTAGCATTACCAGATGAATCAATTGTTGGTTGATTGGCGTATGCTTCATTGTTTGAAATTTCATAACCATAATTTGTAATTGCAAAATCATTTCCGACATCTCTAAAACCAAGAATTGTTCCAAATGTATCATCTGCATCAAAAAATAATCTAAATTTAATTGGTATTGTAATTGTTGTTTCTACACCTCCATTTGATACACTCGTATCAGATAAAAGATTATAATTAGGAAGTTCTATTAAATAATTATTTTCATCAAGAACTTCATAAATAGTATGAGTAGTATTTAATATTTCGGCTGGTATACTGTTTGTTGATATTGCATTTGCAATAATTATTGTATCTCCTGCAAATAACGAATGAAGATAATGATTTATTTTAATCAATTGATATCCATCTGTACTGGTATCGATTTGTAATTCAATACAATTTTCAATAGTAACTTTTTGATATAATTTAAAAGTTACAATACTTGTTTTTGTATCAATTGTAATATTAGCAATGTGATATTGGTCGTATATTATTTTTTTATTAATATGATCATTTATAGTTCCTTGTTGAATCAGTGTGTTTTGTCTTGCAATTAATTCAATTTCATTTTGTATTTCTGTTGCAAATTCTAATGGTGTATAATTTCCAGGTGTAATATTAATCGTATACGTAATATCCCCATCTTCTAATATTTGCCAATATAATACATTATTTTGTTTATCTGCAGGAAAATTTTTTATTAATAATTCTGAATAAGGAAATTCTAATCCAATGAGATTCATTTCTCGTACATTTGATAATGATTTTGGTAATTTTATGATATAATCATTTGGATTGGAATAACCTTCAACTGTATTTAAAATTTTTCGTATAATGATATTATTACCACCGCCATTTGAAAGTGTAATTGACGCATTTGTATTAATATCAATAGCAAAATGATCACTATCAATAATATTAGATATAAACTGATAACCAAATAATTGATTTACATTCGTTGGATAATTTGAATTAATATAATTTAACGGTATTCCTCCCAAATTTAAAAATTGTATTGTAACATTTGTATTTATTGTATCTGTAAATGATTCATTTGGAACTAATGGAAGTTTGATAAAATAATAATCAATATTAACTGTATCGTAATCATTTATTTTGAGATATATTTTATATGTTTGATTAATTAAATTAACTGGAATATTATTTATAAATGTTTCATTATATGAATTACCAATAACACCCGATATATTTATAAGAATATCATTATATTTATCAATTCCTTCAACTAATCCATGATTGGGATGTGTAATTCTAACATATTGATTATTTGCAGACATGAATAAAGGATATTGTAATACTACTATAGATGATATAACATTTTGTATTATAATTTTATCATTTGTAACAAATGGATGACTTTGTTGATAAAAAATCAATTGGTTTGAATCAGTTATTAGTGAAACTGGATTTGATGATAATGAAAAAATAGGATTATCAAATTGATGTATAGGATTGATTATTCTATCTCTACTATCAATATTTACTCTGGTTTTCTTTTCACTTATATATGCTTGACTTATCGGCTGTTCAAATATTTTTTCATTTTGATCTAATATTTCATATGGTTGATCATCATTAATATGAAATTTTTGAGTTTGATTTTGATTTATAATTGGTTGTTGTTTAGTTAATTCAGATTTAATTATAGAAGTTAGATCATTTGCATTAATTTGTTGTATTGATTGAGTATTTAAAGTATTTATAAACCCAGGTTGTCGTAATGTACGAAGTTTTGCATGATTACTTGTATTTATTGCGGAAGGATCAAAATATTGTTGTTGATAATCCTGGCCAAGAATTTTGGGTTGTATAAAATTATTTTTATATTCAATGAATTGATCTGCCATTATAATAATTATATAGATTCATTTTTTTAAATAATAAACATAAATTGTAAAATAATATCTAGAATATAAATATATAACTAAAAAATGGCAAAACGTAGATTAGGACGGAAAGCTGCAGAAGGGGTTGAAGGAGAACGTATTATATCATCTATTGCCCAACAAGGAGGACGTAAATCTAAATCACGTAAATCCAAGACATCTAAATCACGTAAATCACGTAAATCAAAATCAGTAAAACGATCATTATCAATTAAACGTTCTGTAAAACGTTCAATGAAAGGTGGAGCAAAACGTAGTAAATCTCGTAAATCTACTAAATCCCGTAAGTCTACTAAATCACGTAAATCAAAATCAGTAAAACGATCATTATCAATTAAACGTTCTGTAAAACGTTCAATGAAAGGTGGAGCAAAACGTAGTAAATCTCGTAAATCTACTAAATCTCGCAAATCATCTCGTAAATCATCTCGTAAATCATCTCGCCAATCTGTGAAACGTTCTAAGAAAGTTATGCTTGGTGGAAAGAAACGTAAATCTAGAAAACCCAAGAAAGCTACCAAATGAATATAATATAAATTTGATATATTATTATAGTATACACATATATAAAGTATTATAAATCACTAAATTCGAGAAAACTATTATATTTCAATATAAAAATATTGAAATATCACTGTATAATATGACGTAAATAATAAAATTTTTATTCATAAAAATTGATAATTTAATTATTAGAGATATAAGCGATTAAATAATAATATAATTATAAGAATAGTATTTATAAATCATGCCACCAAAAATAAAACAGCCAAAAACAATTGAAAATAAATATCAGAAAAAAACACAACGCGAACACGTATTAGCTAGGCCAGATACTTATGTTGGTAGTACTACATTACATAATGAATTATTATGGATATTTGATGAAACGACAAATAAGATGGTTAAAAAAGAAATTTCATATCCTCCAGGTCTTTATAAAATATTTGATGAAATTTTAGTAAATGCCAGAGATCAAATCATTGATGATTCAAAATGTGATACAATTAAAGTAGATATAATTCCTGAAGAAAATAAAATTATAATATTTAATAATGGTGTTGGTATTCCAGTTGTTGAACATCCGGAACATAAAATGTTGATTCCAGAATTAATTTTTGGAGAACTTTTAACATCAACAAATTTTGATGATGATGATCGACGAATTACTGGTGGAAGAAATGGTCTTGGAGCAAAATTAACTAATATATTTTCTAAAGTATTTGAAGTAGAAACCGCATGTTGTTATGTTGATGAAGTAACGAAAAAAGTGACTAAAAAACATTTTTATCAAAAATTTTCTGATAATTTATTAAATAGAACAAAACCAGTGATTAAAACATTAACGTCTGATAATCCAAAAACATTTACACAAATATCATTTGTGCCAGATTTGGAAAAATTTGGATTAACTAATTTAACATCTGATATTATATCATTATTCAAAAAACGTGTTTATGATATATGTGCATGTACACCTCAAAATACAAAAGTTTATTTAAATGGAAATAAATTAGATACAAATACATTCAAGAAATATATTGATTTGTATTATTTAACAACAGAAAATGAATTCGCATATGAAGAATCTGATAATGGCAGATGGAAGATTGGAATTATTTATTCTCCCGATTGTGGATATGAGCAAGTTTCATTTGTTAATAGTATTTGTACTTATTTAGGAGGAAGTCATGTAAATTATATTGTTGATGAGTTAATAAAAAAATTAATTGCCGCAATTAAAAAGAAAGATAAAGATATCATAATACGTCCACAACAAATTAAAGAAAATTTAATAGTTTTTATCGATGCTATTATTGATAATCCATGTTTTACAAGTCAAACAAAAGAAGAACTTCGTATGAAAAATACTGATTTTGGAAGCACATGTGAACTTTCAGATAAATTTATTAATAAAATATTAAAATGTGGTATAATTGATAAAGTCATATCATTAGCAAAATTTAAAGAAAGTAGTGCAATGAAAAAAACAGATGGAAGAAAAGCAACAATAATTCGTGGTATACCAAAATTAGAAGACGCAAATGAAGCCGGAACAAAAAATTCATACAAATGTAAACTAATTTTAACAGAAGGAGATTCTGCAAAAGCACTTGTAATGGGTGCACGAAAAATAATCGGAAGTGATTATTATGGAATTTTCCCTTTACGAGGAAAAGTACTAAATGTGAGAGAAGCATCAATGAAACAATTACTTGAAAATCAAGAAATAATCCATTTAAAACAAATACTCGGATTGCAACAGGGAAAAGAATATAATGATATTAAACAATTAAGATATGGAGGAATAATAATATTAAGTGACCAAGACGCCGACGGATCTCATATTAAAGGATTATTATTAAATTTGTTTCATTATTGTTGGCCATCATTATTAAAATCAGATAATTTTGTATTTTCATTATCGACACCGATTGTGAAAGCAACTAAAGGAAAAGATACGATGACATTTTATAATTTAACTGATTATAATAATTGGAAACTTAAAACTAAAAATAATAAAAGTTGGACAATTAAATATTACAAAGGACTTGGTACAAGTAAAGACACTGATGGACAAGAATATTTTACTGATATCGATGATAAATTAATAAAATATATATGGGATACAAAAAAAGAAATTGAATCTTCTGAAATATTCGATGAAAAAGATAATATTTTAGAAGTTGAAGAAAATGAAGAAGTTAAAGAAAATAGAGAAAATGAAGAATTAGAAGAAACAATAAAATCTGAAGCATCTGCATCAAATAATAATTCATCAAGAAAATTAAAATCAAAGAAGAAAAATATGATTGGCAAAGAATTAGAACATAATCCAAATGATACATGTACAGATTCTATGACATTAGCATTTGCAGGAGATAGAGCAAATGATAGAAAAAAATGGTTATTAAATTATAATGGAAATTATGTATTATCAAATGATCAAAAAAGTGTTAATGTGACAGATTTTGTTAATAAAGAATTAATACATTTTTCATTTTATGATATTCAACGTTCGATACCATCGATTTGTGATGGATTTAAACCATCTCAAAGAAAAGCATTATATGGATCATTTTTAAAAAAAATATATAATGAAAAAACAGAAATAAAAGTTGCTCAGTTATCAGGATTTATTGCAGAAAAAACTTGTTATCATCATGGTGAAACATCCATGCAAGGTACAATTATAAATATTGCACAAGATTTTGTAGGATCAAATAATATAAATGTATTATTTCCAAATGGTCAGTTTGGAACACGAATGCAAGGTGGCAAAGATTCCGCAAGTCCTAGGTATATTTTTACATATTTAAATAAATTGACTCCAATGATATTTAATGAAAAAGATGATCCAATATTAACATTATTAGATGATGATGGTATTATTATTGAACCCAAAAATTATATTCCGTTAATACCAATGATATTAGTTAACGGAACAACTGGTATTGGAACTGGATTTAGTACAAATGTACCATGTTTTAATCCATTGGATATTATAAAAAATATTTATAATTATCTAGATGGAACTCCAATGAATGAAATGATCCCATGGTATAAAGGGTTTCATGGAACCATTACAAAAATTAATGATCATTCATATGAAACACGTGGAAAATATGAAATACAAAATAATAATACATTAATTATTACCGAACTTCCAATTGGTATGTGGACAGAACAATATAAAGAATTTTTAGAAAGTATTGAAGTTAGTGCTGAAAATAAAACTTCATATTTAGATGGATTTTCAGATCAAAATACAAGTCAACGTGTTTATTTCATATTACATTTTACTGGAAATAAATTACAATTATTCCTTAAAAATGGAACACTTGAAAAAGATTTGAAATTAATTCAAAATGTATCAACAAATAATATGCATTTATTTGATAATGATGGTCGTATTAAAAAATATAATACACCAGAAGATATAATTAAAGAATTTTGTAAAATACGTTTAGATGGTTATACTGCTCGTAAACAATATTATATTAAAAAATTAGATTTTGACATTGTATTATATGATTGGAAAATACAATTTATTGAAGACGTTATAGATAAAAAAATAGAAATATTCAGAAAACCAAAAAAAGATGTAATACAGCAATTACAACAACTTAAATATCCACAATTATCAACTGAAATTGGTGGATTGGTATCGTATGATTATTTAACATCATTAAGTTGGACAATTTTCACAACAGAAAAAATAGATGAATTTAATGAAAAATTAAGTGAATTAGAAAAAGAATTAGAAATTCTTAAAAATACAACCGAAATTGATATGTGGAAAAAAGAATTAGGTGATTTTACAAAAGAATATAAAATATGGTATTCTAATTTTGAAGAAGCAAATAATACCGAATTATCATTTAATAATAGTGATGCTAAAAGTATTAGTAAAAAACCGAAACCACAAAAAACAGCTGCTACTAAAAAACGAAAACAAACAAAGAAAGTTATCAAAACCAAAAATATAAAATCAAACAAAATCGACGAAGTCAAAGAAGTTAGTAGTGATGAAAGTGATGAAAGTGACGAAAGTGATGTTGAAGAAATTTAATTATTGATTTATATAAAAATTTATATATTATAAAATCTAATTATAATATATATTAAATGGAACAATTATCAAAATATCCATTATTGATTGTTGGTATCATAATTGTTATAGTTTTCTTTATGTTTGATTATAAAAAAATAATCAAAGAAGGATTCGATCCATTGTATTGGAGTCCAATCGAACCATGGTTAAGATATATTGGAACTATATTTTCATCAACTCTCCCCCAAAAAACATATTCATTATTTGCGCGTTATGATATTTTAACTGGAAAATATACTTATTTTTATCTAAAAGCAAATAATTTTTATGATCATGATTTTGTTGAATTAAAAATAGATTATGATTTATATGATGGAAGTAAAATAAAAATAGATGATACTGGTAATGAATATACAGTTAATTTACAAAATAGTTATTTAGGACAAATTCGAGATTATAATATATATTCTAGATATGCAAAAACATATGGATTTAATCCAGTATTAAATCTTTATCAACCAGATCTTTATACAAGACCAGTACACTATGGTGTTGGAGGAGAATTTGATACAACGATGGGAAAATATGGATTATTAGTTCCGATTAAGGATGAGAAAACAAAAGAAATAAATTCAGAAGGTACTAAATATGTCATTTTAGAAAAGGAAATAAGACCAGAATTTCATGAATACGCATATTATGTAATACATGATAATAAATTAATAGATCTAGGAGAATCTCAAAAATTAGTTGATGGTAATTTTGTTAAAATACCAAATGATAAACAATTATATATGTTAAAAGTTACAGAATTATTCTAAATATTAAGTTATAAATTTATAATTTAATATTAAAAATAATTATTTTTTGATGTATTATCAAATTTTTAAATAAATTTAACAAAATAGTATAGAAACATATTTTGTTAAATTATAATATTGTATTATGATCAGTAATATTATTATAATATATTTTATTAATATCATATTATTATAATATTTTATATTAAGTGCATTATTGCACATTTTAAAATTATCAATGTTTTATTTATATAGATTTTTATTATTATATTTCTAAAATATTATAGATTATTTTAATAAAAAAATATGTCTATTATATATATAACATAAATATGGCAGATAGCGATTCACCAAGAGATATTCCTAGTGTAAAGAAAAATTCTAGCTCAATTGTTGATAATGAGGTTCAAAAATTACTTAAGAAATACAATGGCACATTACCTCAAGATATCATCAATGAACTCCGTAGAAAATATAATGATGAAGCTATTGTTGATCAAATTCAATATGGACTAATGGAAGAATACAACGAAATTTTCCACAAAGCAGAGAAATTTGCAAAATATGTCGAACGTACTTTCAAAGATCAAAATTACCCTGTTAACAAACTTCTCAAACAGGCATATAAATATAAACAAAAAGAAAATTTATCTGATGCAGTATTTGACAAATTCTTCCAAATTTACAAAGAACATCTTCTAGGAGATCCATCTAATCTTGAGTATTCTACTCAAATTGTTGCACCAGCCACTAACATGAGCAAAGTTCTTGGTAAAATTACTATGGGATCAACTGAAGGCTCTCATCTTGAAGGAAAAGATATTGAAGAGTACAAAGAAATTGAAAAAATGTACGTTGAAACTAAACAACTACATTCTCAACTTATTTTACAATCGATCACCTATAAAGATTTAGATTATTCTGCTCTTACTGGTGAATTCAAAAAGGATAAACATAATGCAAACTTTTCTATCAGCCCAGTCATTGCTGCTCTTTTCTTACCAAAGATTCCAATTCTTGATGAACATATGCTCATTGCAAGTATTCCATACATTGTTCACGCCAGACAAAATCATCAACAACTCATGACTAAACCAGATAATGAATTATTCTATGATTTAATTTCTGATCCAAATGATATTGTTTGTTATGGAGATTCCCCAATGCGTGATCTTCGCAAACGTTCTGATATTCAACATCATCTATGGAATAATGTTTTACGTCTTCGCCAAGGTCAATATTATGATGCATCCGTTGCCGACTTTATCGTTGCAATAGATCAATGCAAATTTTCTCAAAGTGATGATCCAGATCTTATGTATACCAATGATGAAGGAACTGTTCTCCGTAGATTACTCCAATCATTCTCATTCCGTCCAATTATTGTAGCAACTACTCCATTGATGAATGTTGTTTCAACTGGTTATACTCGTGCAGTTGTTACTCCACCAATTATTAATACTCTTAATATGGTTACTCTTCGTGTTCCATATAGTCAAGCTGGAACTGAAGTTGTTCATCTTGAAGATTATATTAATCAAAATCAATGGTATGTTGAAGATGGCGCTATGATTCCAAAACTTCAACAAATCATTTATGCAAAAGGAGTTCTTATTTTCTATGTTAATCGTCGTTTCAATACAATTGATATCAGTCGTCTCAAGAATCCATTCAGTTTCAACCGTCTCCCATTAACTGTTTCAGGCTTTGAACGTATTAATGAGAAGAAAGTTAATTTCAATTATGATTTTGATATTAATGGAACTACTTTCCGTCTTAAATCCGTTGTTTGTGCAGAAACAAACCCCGCAATGCCAGAATTAATTACTCATTCTTCAACTCTTCTTCGTTATTTCGGGGATCCTTCAGCCGGATTTATTGAAAACAGATTCTATTGGTATAATCCAAAAGCCGCAGGTCAAGCTATTCAAACTGGAGCTGGTTATGCATACAATAAACCAGTTACTGTTATCCCAGGTGGCCATTCTGTGTCAGAGTATACTCCTGAAACATTCTATGATAAGGCATGCAAACGTGGTACTATTTATATATATGTATCAAGCAATTTTGAACAAGGATCAATCATTCCTGAACAAAGTTTAGTTATGCAGTATTAAATATTTATTTAAATAAATAAAAAATTATAAAAATAATTTTTTATTTTAATGGTGCGAGCCGATTGATCGGACCGGAAAGAGATCGATTTCCTTTAATAGATACATTTTCTGGACGATCAATTGGTCGCAATGGAGTTGTAGAATCATATAAATAGCCAACATATTGTTTTAATTCGGTAATCATATATGGTATTAACTCTTTAACAACTTGATTATTTAAATCTCTAATTTGTTGAGTAATATTATTAGGAAGATTTCTTCCATATCCTTCAAAAATATAAGTCATAACTGCATTTAGAGGTTCCGCTTGTTGATATTTTGTAATTTTAAATCTTTTATTCGTTGTGTTATAAATTGTTAATATTATTTGACGTTGTATTATTTCTATATTTTCTGGAGAAAAAAATAAATCTTTTAACGGATTAGTTTCATCTGGATTTGTATAAAGCATTTCTTTTACTTGTTCAGTATAATTAATTAATGGATGACTACTAAGAAATAATACTGGAAGATTATTCAATTGTGTTTTTTCAATATTATCTGGTACTTTCGTAATATTCATGTTGCCTATATATTAGATAAAGAATTTAATATATAATAATATTTTTATACAAATATTATTATTATGAAATTACATATGATTCTAGTTGATTTTCTGGTGTTAATTTAGTTGTTTTAGGAGAATAAAATTGTTCAACTGTTTCTGATATAACATAATTAAATAATGTATCTGTTCCAACAACTTGTTCTATTATTTTATTATCAAATAATGTTTCACCAGTTAATGAATCAGCTGAGTCATTCTTAGTTAATATTACTGACTGATTATTATCAGTAGGTCTAACATATACTGCCCATGTAAAAATATCATTCGCAATACTATGAACAACCAAATTTCCGCGTGTAAAACGTCTATTACCATCACGTATTATATATGGTTGTTCTAGTTGTTTAACATATGAACCTATTCTATTATTCAAAAATCCTGATAAATATGTATTAATATAATAAGATGGATCTGGATTATTATTTTTATTTATATCGTCATACATTTCTGTTAATAATGCCATTATATTTTCAGACGGTTTATTACCACCATAATTAATTAATATATTTCCAAATGCATTCGGATTTAATATATTTCTAATATTTTCTAATGCCATTGATTTGATGATTTCCTCACTATCACCAAACATTTTACTATAAATTTTATATTTATTATTTTCTTGTTTATTTACAGTATATGCATTATACTTAATATCTTGATATCTTGAATCAATTAATACTTCATAACCTTTATTCGGAATATAATAATTATATCCATTAATTCTATATTTCCAATATCCAACACCAATACTTTGCTCAGATGACATTAAATCTTTAATATAAATATTATCATCAATGCTAAAATCATTAAATGCTATTTTGTTGTTATATAATACTGTCATTCCTGCTAATATTTGGAATAATATTGAATACCATACATCTTCGGTATGATAACCAGTTTCTATCATTTTTTTCATTGGTCCATGAGCTTCATATGTTCTTGTGCACCAATTGTATAAACTATATGTTGGAGCTTCAGTTAATGCAATCAATGCATAATTTGTTTTATCATTTATATTCATCGATTCAAGTTTATGCATAATTTCATCTTTCGATGAAACTAATTGTGATGCTGATGTTTCTCCTTCAAACCCAATCATTTGACCAAATGGTTTTATTTGTGTTTGTGGTTGTGTTTGTAAAATATTAATTTGATTTGGGGAAATAAAAATCGATGGTTTACTGATAAGTTGTCTATTATAAATCGCTGGTTTTATATCTGCGATTTTTGTTGTAATTGGATTTGGTAATTTTATTTTAGAATCAGTGTTATATTGTTTAATTAATTCATCTCTGAATTCTTTATTTTGTTCATCATTAAATTGTTTTTTAATCATTTTATTTGGAACATCATTTTCACTATTAATTTGTCTAACTTTATTAAAATCAATACCTGTATTATCAGATAAGAAATAACAATATAAATTAACAAAATTTGGACATACTTTTTTCTTTAATATTTGTTCTCTAATAAATTCATAAAATGCTATTTCACGCCATAAATCAAATTTATCAAATGTCATAATACCAGCCAATTTACTTAAATATAATTCTCCAAAATTCATTTCATATACTCGTAAATTCATACCAATACTGTGTTTTCCACAAATTACTTTTTGTGTATAATTATCGTACATTACTGGGTATCCAGTTCGATATAATAACATGCCATCTGGTAAACTTTTATATGGATTATTTGTTGTTTTGCTATGATGATATGGATTAAGATCCATTAATTTCATATAACTAAATAAATTTAATCTATCCGGACTACTTTTAGTGCTCGAATTCATATCAACTTCTTCACCATCGTTGTGTTTAATAAATATTGATCTCATATAATCATACATTATTAAACGTTCTCCTAATGTTGTAAAACTATTTACAAATTGACCAGCTCCAATTTGTCCTGGAAGAACATCTTCATATAATGACGATACTTTTATATGATCTCCATCCGGACCAGGTAAACTAATATTATAATTTTTAATAAACGTAGGTTGTTGAGGTGTATTATATTGCCATGGTACTGTTGGGTTTTGCATGTATGGATACCATGGATTGGCAATTGGTACATATGGATATGGATATATTTCTGGTTTTGTTGATTGCACTTGTTTCGGTAATATATTATCATTTACTTTTAATTCTAATAATGTTTTTGGTTCTGGTATTTCATGTAATTGTTTTTGATCATTAATACGTTGTGTTAATATATTTTTGGTTTCTTGTGGTACAAATGGACTATTTTTAGTACCACTATACGCTGGCACTATTTTTTCAAATCCACCAGTTTGATTAATTTGTGGCATTTCTTGTGGCATTTCTTGCGGCATTTCTTGTGGCATTTCTTGCGGCATATTTTGAGGGAACATACCAGGAGGCATACCCATTGGCATACCTTGTGGCATATTTTGAGGGAACATACCGGGAGGCATACCCATTGGCATACCTTGAGGCATCATATCTGGTATATTTCCACCAATTATTGGTAAATTGTCTAAATATTCAATTGGTACTGGACCTGAAAAATTTGATGGAAGTTTTTTTAATATTTTATTTGCTTTTTCTGGATTATTAATTGGTTGTGAATGCATTTGTGATTGCATCATCATCTGTTGTGCAATATGTTGTGGAATTTGTTGATTGTTCGCAAAATTAATTGGTTCAGATCCAGCTAATAAATTTCCAATCGTGGTATTATTTGTTGGTTCTATTTGATTCGGATTATTTCCAGCTAATTCAGAAGTGGTTGCACCAAGAATTCCAGCTAATCTTGATTGAGAAATATTTTTTTCTGTTTTTTTGCGTGACATTTGTTTTTTGTGATGTTTTTCTTTAACTGGTAAATCAAAATCATCATCACTATCATTATTACTATCATCATTATCATTATTTTTTTCTGATTTTTTACGTGACAGTTGTTTTTTGTAATGTTTTTCTTCAACTGGTAGATCCTCATTTTTTTCATATGATGTTGAAAATTGTCGAGATAATTTGGCTTCAATATTTTTAGTAAATTCTGAGAAAAATTGGTTTGTTAATATATTTGCAGGCGTAAGATATTCATCTGTTTTAT
>Ga0209000_1001163_pt1 | contig 18107 bp, 20 predicted proteins | sample RifGroD2_FD_183998 | JGI IMG/M metagenome (GOLD analysis project Ga0209000, IMG submission 183998) | Groundwater microbial communities from Rifle, Colorado, USA - Groundwater D2 (SPAdes) (version 2) | ecosystem: Environmental > Aquatic > Deep subsurface > Groundwater | place: Rifle, Colorado...
AGAAAGGATATACTTGGAGAGAAATTTATAGAGATTTAGTAAAAGAATATCCAGATCAGGTTGAACCAGTTAGAGCAGAGAAATCTATTAAGGAGTTAAAGAAAGCCAAGAAATTTGCTATTGATAGCAATGAGTTTAAGAAGTTAAATTGATGTTAAAACGAATTAAATTTGATGAGCAATAAATAAATTATAAATAAATAAATTAATAAAATAATAACAAAGACATTGCTTTAGTGTGATGTCTTTGTTTGATATTGGAATATTAGGAGATGTTAATTATAATTAATAATCAAGTTTTAATTACTTTAGATAAAAATACATTAGATGAATATAATAAATACTATTTTGCTAAATATCCAAAAAGACGTACTCCGCCTATTATTAAACCAATACCTCCGTCTTTAAACGCATATATTGCAATGATTCGTATGGCACAAAGTAATTTAAAGAAAAAGTATAAAGAATTTTCTATTTGGCTTGCAGAACATTATAAGATAAATAATTTAAACTTAGATAATTCAGTTATTACATATACTTTTTACTTTAAAGATCATAGACGCAGAGATTTCGATAACCTTATGTTAACGCCAAAATTAGTGAATGATGGATTTGTGAGTGCTAATGTGTTTATAGATGACTGTGGTGAATATTTAAAGTTAGAGTTTAATCCATTTCAATATGATAAATTGAATCCTAGAGTTGAAATGTTATTAGAGTGGTAAATATATAAATAATTTAATCAATTATAGAACTCAGGCACTTCATTAATATGAGGTGCTTACTTTGTGTGATTGATTAATTGGTTACACAGTAAACAGACTAGGGTAGCTCCTGAAAGTCACAAGTCCTAGTGATTGTCTGTTTATTACTTTTTATATGTTAGGACAAATAATATGAAGGACGGTGTTGTAATAATGGGTAAAAAGAAAACACAAGAAGAAGTAAAAGAAGTTATAGAAAAAGAAAATTATGTTTTATTATCGGAATACACAGATGCACATGGAATTTTAATTACTCAATGTCCAAAGAAACATATTTATCCTGTATCATATAGTAATTTTAAACAAGGCAAAAGATGTCCAGAATGTGCAGGAAATAAAAAACATAAAGGAGAATTCATTTTTCAAGAGTTTATAAATCATGGATTAATACCTAAATTTGATTTTAGTGATTATAAAAATGCAAAGACATTATTACCTTTTATTTGTCCAAAACATCCTGAAAAAGACATCCAGTATGTTAATTATGATAATTTAAATCATAATAGAGGGTGTCATTTCTGTTCCATAGAAAAGAGGAAGGGTAAAACACACTATAAATGGAATAATGGAAAAACATTTTTAAATTTGTACTTAAGAGAATCTTTAGATGATTGGAAAACAAAATCTTTAGTTGCTTCTAATTATAAATGTAAATTAACTAATTATAGTGGAACAGTACAAATACATCATGTATATTCATTTAATAAGTTAATTAATGATATTTTAACAAAATTAGAATTAAATAATAAAACAATTGGTGAATATTCTGATGAAGAACTTAAACATATAGAGAGTTTATTTAAAGAACATCATGAAAATAATTTAGGGATTTGTTTACATCCTTGTATACATAGACTTTATCATAAATTATATAAAAATGATAATGATGAAATTCAATTTAATGATTTTAAAAATAGACTATATTTAGGAGAATTTAATACACATTTAAATGAAAATAAAATAACTTTGTTAAAAAAATAAAAGGAAGTGATTTAAATAATGGCAGAAGTAGCGGATAAACTACCACCAGTTACAGACGAACAATGGCAGAAGTTAAATAAATTCAATCGTAAAATTACAGAGGAGTTTTTAGAAGAATCAACCTCACTGAGCCCCAAGACAATTCGGCAATACAAATCAGCATTAATGATTTTCTTTTACTGGGTTTATGAACATTGTGATGATAAATCTCTACTAGAAATTAAAAGTAGAGACTTTCTTAAATATCAAAACTTTCTTGTAAGAAGAGGAATGTCATCTTCAGGAGTTAGATTAAAACGTGCGGCAATTAGTTCATTGAACGGATATATAATTACATATTATGAAGATGAATGGCCTACGTTTAAAAACTTCATAACTAAGAAAATTACTGCACCAACTCTTAATGATTTACATACAAAACAACCAATGAATGCAGAGGAATGGGATACGCTTTTAAAAAATCTTGAGGAGCGTGAACAATGGCAGAAAATAGCGTATTTAAAATTTACTTATAGTTCAGGCTGTCGAAGGGCAGAATCGAGACAATTGCTTAAAGAAGTTGTTAATTATCTTCCTATAATAAAAGAAAAGAAAATAAAAAATGAAGATGGTGTTGAAGAAATGAAAAATATTAAATTCTATATTACCCACGATATAAGATGTAAAGGCAAAGGTTCTATAGGTAAAATAAGAAAACTTCAATTCGATCAAGACGCTTTAGATGCAATCAATAAATGGTTAGAAATGCGTGGTGAAGATGATTGTCCTTATGTATTTGCTGTAAAGCGTCAGGGGATATACCAGTCAGCAGGTGAAGGATTATTTAATGATTGGTGTAAAGATGATTTTTCAAAAGTGATAAATAGACGCGTCCATCCGCATCAGTTGAGAGAACAACGTGCCACAAATATGGTTTTACATCAAAATAAAGATATCCGTGCAGTACAAGCCCTTCTAGGCCATGCCTCATCGTCAACTAGCGAGATTTATGTGATTAGAGATGGTTCTGAGGATGTTGAGGATGCTTTTACTGATTAATGATTTGACTGCGAAAGAGAGAAAATGGAAAGGTTTAGATAAACTTAAAACTTATTTAGATAAAGACAAAACTGAAACAAATAATAAAGTAATCACAGAAGAGGAAACAAACCCAGAATAAATTCCTCTTCTCCTCTCCTCCAAACCAAATCAAAATCACATTTCATCATATTATCCCCTCCCCAACCCCCTATACAGCAACACTTTTCAAAATCCCACACATTTGGGATTTTATTAATTTAAATAAATAATTTACATCAGATTGAAGACATTTTAAATAAAGATGTCTTTTTTGTGTTGTAAAGCACAATTTTACTAGTAGGGATAATGGAAGTCGCGATTCATTATTAAAGGTAAACTCTCCACCTTGTCCTACTAGTATTTTAATAAAAACAATGAAATGAGAGTAAATAAGAAAGAGAGATGTATTAAAAAATGATTAATTACAAAGAATTTCTAGAGAAAATGGAACTCGAAACAAAGAAAAATCATGTAATAGAAGCAGTAAATTTGACAATCAAGGACTTAGCAGAATATAATGTAATAGTACCAAATGATGGAGAATATTACAAAGGACTTAATCAATTATTGTACTATATTATGTTTTATCCAATAACATCCAAAAAAGCAATAATAAACTTTCCTACTGGATGTGGAAAATCAACTGCCATGAACGCAGGAATTTCCTATATGTTAATAAATAAAATATTACAACCATATGCAGGAACAATAATATTAAAACTTACAAAAGAAGATTGTAATGAAACTGTTAGAGAAATTAATAAGAAAGCAAAATTAGATTTAGCATACGCATTTCACAGTGGATTTGATAAAGAAAACAATAGAAAAAGAAGTGATATTCCTAACGATGAATTAAAAGAATATCCAGTAATTGTATTAACTCATAGTGGATTTCTTCATCTTATTGATAAGGATGAAGTAAATAAATTATGTGAGTGGTCTGATAAAAGAATTAATACAAAGCGTGGAAAATATAATACTTTTTATAGGGAGAGATTGATTGTGGATGAAGCTATAAATAATGTTCAATTCATGACAGTCACTATGAAGTCAATTTCTGATATGGAAAATGCTATCATGAACATGGGAAATGAAGACATTTATGATAAATTCAATGGTTTTGTTACTAAGATAAAGAAAGAATTTCTTAAACCATATGACATAAAAAAGAACAGTGTATTCTTTTGTGAATTTAACGATATTGAAGTTCCAGAGGGTCTAGATGAGTTATTTTTCTCTTGTAAAGACAAACAAGCAAAGGACTCATATATGGCAATAAGAACAATGTTAGCAACTGGTGGATATGTAAATATTCATGAGGATATCAAATATAAATCTATCATCACTTATAAATACATAGATGTTAATAATCCTTATTTCCATAAAGTAACTCTTGATGCCACATCTGGAATTAATTACTTGTATGAGATTGATGATAATTCAGAAGTAAGAGATTTGCCACAAATAAAATCATATAAGAATATGCATTTGAATATTTTCAATGGAGTTACAGGATCTTCTGCATCAATGAAAAAAGGATTAGAAGATGGTTTATTAGATGCGATCATTGAAGATATTAAAAGTAAAATAGCTGGAGATGAAAAGGTATTAATTGTAACTAATAGTGAAGAAAGAGATAAGATGATTATGGACGCATTAAAGGGATATGAAAAACTAGAGCAAATTGATGTTACTCATTATGGGAGAACAATAGGAAGTAATAAATGGAGTAATTTTGACAAAATATTTGTATTAGGAATTCAATTGTTGCCTGATGCAATATATCCATTAATGTATTTTACTAGTTCTGTAAAAGAGGACGAATTAACAGCAGAGAAATTTAACTCATTAGATACTACTCTTGTTCCAGTGAAAGGAAATAGAAAATATAAACAAAAGGAGTTCGAGAAAGTTAAAATTTCTACGATTTCTGCAATGGTCGTACAAACACTCAATAGAATAAAATGTAGAGGTTATGCCAATGGAGAAATTCCAGAAACACACGCCTATTTTATTAATAGAGACAAGGAAATAGATGCCCTTATTGCTAAAGCTATGCCTGATATTCAAATAACTTATAATTGGGGAATAGAATATAAGTCTAAAAAGAGTGGTAAACAAGTAGAGAATAAGAAAGATGTTGTTGAAACTTTAATTGAGTTCTATGAAAAAGTTAGACTTGATGAGAATTATAGAAATGAATTAGTAGAAAAGGAAATATTACTTGAACAAGGGTTGAACAAAGCAAAAGTAAAAGAATTATTAGATATAGTAAGTATTACATTTAAGAAAGCAATGAGTAAACCATTAATGTTGCAATATATCAAAGATAATAATATCGATGTTGAATCTAACAATAGATATATTAAATTTATATAAAATATAAAAGGATATATCACTATACTTATATACAGTGAGTATCCTTTTCATTAATACAGTGAATCATACTTTATAACAAAACAATTCAAAACAATTATAATTACAATCTCATGAAGTAATTTTGGGACACCAAAATTGCTGAAATGACTTCCGCAGGATAAATATCAAATCAATTATAAATATTTCATTATAAAAATAAATCATTATTATCTTATACTATGTCACAAACAACCCAACGAGAGCAAGGTCTTGTATTGCTATGTCGCAATACGCTTCTAGCCATTTCGCTATCGCTCAATGACTAGGATTGATTATTTACTTAAAATTTGTTAAATTCTAAAATGATTAATCAAATATCTTCTCTTATAAAATTATCCTCTATAATTAAACCAATAAATAAAATAAATGTCACAATTAATCACAATAAAAATCTAGCAATTTCCTCTTTTTACATATATACTTATGTACAGATAAGTAATAATAAGTAAGAGGAGGAAATTCATATGAAATTAAAACTTAAATCAAATCCAAAAACAAAATTCCCCAAAAAACTATTAACCACAATTTCCACAATCACATTATCTCTATCCCTATTATTAACTCCCATCCTAACATCACCAACATTAGCATCAGAGGTAAATACATCACCTCAAGTATCAAATTCAAATACTATTTCACAAACTGCATCAACAAAAACAGTTAAACCAACAAAAGTAACTCTAAACAAGAAAACAACAACCATAAACATAGGTTCAACTGAAACCTTAACTCCTACTATCTTCCCATCTACAGCAACAAATCAAAATGTGACTTGGAAATCAAGTAATACTAGAATTGCTACTGTAGATTCGGGAACTGTGACTGGTATTAAAAAAGGAAGAGTAATTATTACAGCAACCACAGTAGATGGTAAAAAGAAAGCGACTTGTAGAGTAACTGTAAAATCTGTACCGATTCCTATAATTTTATCTATTTCTGATATTGAGCAGACTATAAATCAAGGTGATGATTATTCACTTCCTGAAACAATTGAAGTTATGATGTCTGATAACTCTAAAAAACAATTGCCAATTACTTGGAAACCATCAACAGTTGATACGAGCATAATAGGTGCATATTGGTTTTATGGTAAAGTTTCTGGATGGAGTAAAGATGTTAAATTAACTTTGATTATAAACTCTTCTCCTTCAGAACAAACTATTAGTTCTATTGCAGATATATCTAAAACTATTAATAAAAATGATAGTTATTCTTTACCAACAACAGTTGAAGCAACAATGAAAGATGGTAGTAAAAAACAAGTATCAGTGATTTGGAATACTTTAAATGTTGATACGAGCAAATCAGGAATATTTATTTTTTATGGAAATGTTCAAGAATATAGTAAACAAGTAAAATTAACATTGAATATTTTAGAAAAACAACAAACAATAGAAGAGGTACAGGGATTACTTGTTGGTAATTGGGTAATACCATCTTATAAAATACAACTTGAATTTTCTAATAACGGATCATTAATACAATCTTATTATTATACTACGTCATGGTATTCAAAAGAAGAAATAGAGTATACTGTAATAAGTCCTACGGAAATGAAATTCGATTATATTAGGTGGTATGACAGCAATTTCGACAAATGGTTTATTAGTAAAGATGCTGATAAAATATTTAATTTTAAAGTTAGTGGCAATGAATTAATTATTTTTAATTGGAGCGAATATGGGAAATTGACGTTTAAGAAATGGTAGATAGTTTATTATTATAATATAGGAAAAAGAGATTTCATTTTTAACGAAGTCTCTTTTTTGTATTATTTTAATTTATATTTTAGACCATCGTGGACTAAAAGTAATTAAGATGTCATGATATCTTGTTATCACAAGTGTGAGGATTGACTGTGTTGAGTTAGAATTTATTGTTGGTGTAAATATTAAGATCATCTGATTGTTTTGTGGTTGGAATTGGGTTTTATTTATAATTGTTAAATTAATAAATAATACTTGCAATAAATAACTTAATATATTATAATTAAATAAGGAAGGGTAGGTGAATTTATCTATGGCAGAAAAAGGTTATATGTTTAGAATTTATCCAGATGAAAAGCAGAAAATACAATTAGCAAAAACATTTGGTTCTTGTAGATTTGTTTATAATAACTATTTAGCAAAAAGAATAGAATTATATAAAACTGAACAAAAATCTATGAATTATAATGCTTGTTCTGCTGATTTAACCAATCTCAAAAATGAAAAAGTATGGTTAAAAGAAATAGATAAATTTGCTTTACAGAATTCTTTAAAAGATTTAGAGCAAGCATACCAGAATTTCTTTAGAGAAGTTAAAAAGGGTAATAAAGATCAAGGTTTTCCTAAGTTTAAAAGTAAACATAATCATGAATATAGTTACAGAACATCATTTACAAAAACTACGGCTGGTGGGAATATTCGTATTGATGGCAATAAAATTCAACTACCCAAACTTGGTTCAGTTAAATTTGCTAAATCAAGAGAAATACAAGGAAGAATATTAAACTGTACTATTACTAAAACTTGTTCTGGAAAGTATTTTGTGTCTGTATGTTGTACTGACGTAAAAATAGAAAAGTATGAAAAAAATAAAAATATTGTTGGAATAGATTTGGGAATCAAGGATTTTGCCATTACATCTGAAGCAGAGATTGTTGACAATCCTAAATACTTATCTAAATTAGAAGACAAATTAAAAGAAGCGCAAAGGAATCTCTCTAAAAAGAAAAAGGGAAGTAAAAATAGGAATAAAGCAAGAATTAAACTTAATATTATTCATGAAAAGATTGCCAACCAACGTAATGATTTTTTACAGAAATTATCAACAAGAATGATAAAAGAAAACCAAATTATCTGTCTTGAAGATTTAGCTGTAAAAAACATGGTTAAGAATCATAAGTTGGCAAAAGCAATTAATGATGTATCATGGAGTGAATTTGTTAGGATGTTGGAATATAAATCATTGTGGCATGATAGGATTATTCAGAAAGTAGATAGATATTTTCCTTCCTCTCAATTATGTAATGTTTGTGGATATAAGAATGTTGAAGTAAAGGATTTGAATGTCAGAGAATGGGAATGTCCTGAATGTAATTCACATCACAATAGGGATATAAATGCAGCGATTAATATTAGAAATGAAGGATTGAGATTATTGGGTGCTTAAAATATAATTAAATATTACAATACGGTAGGGACTATCGGAATTTAAGCCTGTGGAGATAGAGGTTGCAAAGTCGATGAAACAGGAAACTCTAATCGTGAGGTTAGAATCACGCGAATTCATTCGTGTGAGGTTCAAACAAGTAAATCTGGAATATTTACATTCTATGGGAATGTTGAAGAATATAACAAACAAGTAAAATTAACATTAACTATAAAAGCAATTAGCTATGTAAAGTTTTTCCCATTATTATCTGATGTACCAATGCCAGTAGGGTACAATTATAAGAAAGTTTCAGTAAGTAGTAGTGGTACTGTATTTTATTATTATGATATGAATGCTTTTAGTTTTTTGACTTTTTCAGAATCAATAAAACCTTATGGATGGACATATTATGATAGTGATGTCGATTATCAAGGTTATTCTATTTTCTATTTTAGAAAAGGAAATTCTTTAATAGGAATGGCATGGATCGGCTATGATAGAGTAATTTATGGGAAAATTCGTTAATAGAGAGTATTGGAAATTTGACCTCTGATTTGTTTCAGGGGTCTTTATTATTTATCAGCAAGCGCTAGGATTGCTTGTGTTGAGTCAGAATGTGTTTATGGTGTATTTGTATGGGTCGGATTGATTTTGTGGATTAGAATGGATTTATGATAGGAATGATAAGATGCATAAAGAAAAGAGACTCTAGTGGAATTAGAGTCTCTTTAATATTATTTATGTATTTATATTATATATTATAAAATCAAATTATCCCATAACAACTAAATTCTTTCCTTTTTCTTTTCTATCTAATAACACATCATAAATATAATCAATTCCAATAGTTTTAACTCTTGTTAATTCTGTATCAATATCCTCCCTATCACTACTTTCGCAAGAAATATTGAAGTAATTTTCAAAACCCTTATTTGGCAAATTTTTATATCTTCCTTTGATTTTGTTTTTGCTAATAATACCACAATCTCTAAGAATACTCGGCAAAGTTTTCTTATTGACTTTGATTTTACTCCCTTCTTCTTTACTTCTGGTGCTTAACATTTTAGAGACTTGTTCAAATGTATATGTACCTTCTGCATCAAGAAATACTCCATATTTATCTAGTTTAGGTTGTGCTTCTTTTAATTGTTGCTCAATTAACAATCTTTTTTGACGTTCGGTCTTTAACTGTGTTGCCAACTGTATAATAAAATCGGGATCTGTAAGAGTTTTCTCAATTATTTCTTCTGTCATATAAGCACCGTACTTTTGAATTGTAGGAAGAACTACATTTGTTACCCATTTTCTAAATGCTTTACATTTTTCCGTTCTTGCTTCTAACATGAAATCATACAACATCTCTTCAGTTAAATAAGTTAGTCCGTTGTGGACTAATGGCTTTATACCAGCATTTTCAATGGTTTTATCAACTCTATCTTTTCTACATTGGAGATAGGTCTTTCCTTTAACTGTGTTACTTTTTACATATCCTAAAGCCATACCAGTTGAATATATTTCAAATAAAGCATTGCCATTTTCGTCTGTGATAATTTCTACATTAATTCCTTCAAAATTATTAAATGCTTGTAAATTGTTTGTCATGTTTTTATTTTCCTTCTTTCTTTTAATTTAATTATTTTTGTATTACTATGACTTACAAAGTTATTGGGATTTTTACCTTATGTATCTATTTCTCAAGGCCCGTCTCGAATAATAATATCACATCCTTTCTATCCTTATATAGTATACCATAATGTGGTTGGATTTGTAAAGTATAAAATAAAATTATTTTAGGAGGTTCCAAATGAAAGTTGGAAGAAAAGTCACAAATTATGATATCACTCTCAATGATAAAGATATTACTATCTTAATAGAATGTATCCAAAAAGCAAAATTAGATAACTACAGACATCAAAATCATGCAGAAGCATTATTGCAAGGGTTTATTAAAATATTTCTTGATGATAATTATGAAAAATATGTTGGTAGGTATTTAGAATTGGTTGGAATATATTTGAAACACAATCATAAGATTGAGGATAATAAGATTGAAATGTTGTTAAGTAAGACAAGAGAAGAAATTAAAGATGATAAAAACTATGTATTTCATTTTGATCCAGTAGATTGGGCGAGTCGTTTGGTTGAAACTGAGTGTAATAACATGGAGGATATGCCAAAAAGATTAAGATTTTGCAATAATGATGAAACGCAATAAGTTTGTTGTATGTTTATTGTAAAGTAATAAATAAATATATTTGACAATGCTCCAATCTATATGATATGATGCTATTAACATAAAGTTCATAGTCGTATTGTTGCTTTGTTTATAAATCAGCCTGATGGTATAATATAGGTATTAGGATTATTGATTGGAGTGATTATTGGAATGCATAAATTCAAGATAGTTAATAAAATAGAACAGAGAGTAAACGAATATCAACACCTTAGAGGATCAACAAAATCATGGATAGCCGATCAGGTTGGAATTTCAAAATCGCGCATGTACCAAATATTTAAGGGTGATGATATGATGTTGAATGTGTATGCGAGATTTGCAATAGTATTGGAATGTAAATTAACAGATTTATTTGAAATCCATGTTTATAAAGACGGAGAAGACAATAGTGATGTTTATATTATTGAATGAACAATATAGTGAACTATTTGTAATAATATTTCTGACCAATAGTTCAGTTTGCTATTGACTTATAGTTTAGTATCCTCTATAATAATAGATGTAAGGAAGATTAATTCGGCCTTAACGAATATTAGAGTAGAGGAGTTACATAACATGAGTAAAGTTTACTGTATTAAGGATACTGATGGTAATTATGGTGGACATCTTAATATTTTTTCCAACGCAGAAACTGGCAGAGGTGATTATAAGTGGAGTTATTACTCAACTTATAATCCTTTTAGTTGGTTTGAATGTGATTGTGATAATTGTGATGAAATTAATTTAGAATTGCAGAATGAGATTAGAAAATTAAGAGAAATTAATTTATTAGCAGGATTTGATTTAGACTGGATGGTTGAAGAGTTTGAGAGTCGTGAGGATGTTGTAGAATCATTTGTAAGGGGTAGAGATTTAGGTTATGGTGGTAATGATAGTTTTGTTGTTGTAAAGGATATAAAGAAGGGATGTATTGGTTCTAGTAGGAAAATGTTGAGGGAGATTAGGAAGAAGTATAAGGATAAAGGTGATGAATACATAGAGAAGTTGGTATAATTATGGGTAAGGTTATTCAATTTCCTTGTGTTGATCATTATGAGGAATGGAATTATGAAGAGTATTATGCTAATGAAGGGTTTGAAGAACAAGATTATGGTGAGGAAATGGAGGAAAAGGAGAATTGGGTTAGAAGATTTATTAGGAAATGTTTGATGTTTGTTTTAGTTAGATTGTGATTATTTGGATTTGTTAGTTTGAAAATTATGGGGATTTAAACATCCCCCTTTGATTCCTTAATATGGTATAATCAATTATTGAATTTTACACTGAAAGAGGAATGTATAGTGAAGATGGTTAGAACATCAAGAGTTAAAACTTCTAAGACTAAAAGTAGATGTAGTAAATCTAGAGTAAAATCTAAAGTTAAAACAAGATTATGGAAAGGGAAGGTGAATAAAATGAGTGTAGTAATAGAAAACCCTACAACTTTAGCACCCATAGCAATAATTAAACACAAATCTACATCATTTTTTGAAATGATATTTGATAGTAAAAAACGTCAAGAAACTTATGATTATAATGATCAACATTATGAAGAAACCGAAGATGAGAAAGAGATTTTTAGAATAATGTCTTCAAGAAGGAGAAATAGATAATGGCGTGTCCAAAATATCCTAAAGAACCAACTCAAATTCAAATAGAACATACTGAGAAGGGTTGTATTCATTGGTTTGATTTTGAAGACAGTGATCCTAAAATTAGGTCACAAAAGGCTAGGCCATACATTATCATTAGTAGAAATAATCCGAAGTCAGGAAGAATTATTATTTGTCCAATTTCTGATATAAAAAATTATTATGAGAGAGAAACCACCAAGTTAAAATATCCTTATCATGCTTCATTATTTAAAAAAGATTATCAGTTTTTAGAAAAAGATAGTGCTGTACTTTTAGATCAAGTTTCTACTATTTCTAAAGATGAATTATGTGAAGAGTGGTATTTAGGAAAAATAACAGATTGTTTTGTGATTGACATGGCATTAGCATATAATTATGATATGTTTGAGTCAATTAGTCAGGCTTACACGGAATTGATTAGTCAATTGCCTAAATCTCATATGTCTGGGTTTTCAAGACAATGATGATTTTTATAGAGATGATTTTAATTGAATATAAGGTTTTTTAAAGGACTCATAGAAATATGTGTCTTTTTTGTTTGTGTAAAAATTTAATTTTGATAGTTTTAGCAAATCATTGGACGCTTTGATTTTGCTATTTTAAGCAACAACTACAATTGCAATGTAGTAGAAGGGAATACACTCCTCCCTTCTTTTTTGTTGCCTTTTTATAATTTTATGGTGGAGTGTGAGTTTATGTTGTTAAAAAATAAATATTAGAAGGAGTGTGTTTAAGAATGGCAAGAAGTTATGAAAATGTCAAAAACTTTATTGAGGTAGAATCTAATTCTGGATGTAAATTAAAAAGTAAAGAATATGTAAGGGACAGAGATAACTTAGAAATTGAATGTAAATGTGGGACGCCTTTTACTGTAACATTCGATAGGTTCAGAAGCAGTAATCAAAGACAATGTAAAGAGTGTGGATATAAAAAGAAGCAATATAAATGGAATCATTATACTATTGATGATTTTATAAATATAGTTAAAAATAGAGCAATAGACTTAGATAAAGTACCTCAACAAAAAGATTTCGGAAATAAAAATAATTTACCATCTGCAACAACAATTATAACAAAATTAGGATGCACAAAATGGAATGATGTACTTCAATTATGTGAGGTTGGTAGTGCAAAAGAAAAGAATTATGATGAAGAAAAAGCATTAAATAAATTAAAGGAGTATATTGATTCACTAGGGTATGTGCCAACAAGAAGAGAATTACAAAAGGCAAATTTTAAACCCTCCATGAGTTGGTTTGGTGATAAGTTTGGTTCATTTGAAAAGGCTCTACAACGAGCAGGATATACAAGTATTACTACAGATGAAGACTTATTAAATATAATTAGAGATTTTTCGATTAATAATGGCAAATCACCTACTACAAAAGATATGTGTAATGCGAATGGATTTCCTAGCACAGAATCATATTATGGAAGATTTAATACCAAATCTTGGAATGAAATATTGCAATTAGCCGGACTTGAAGTTAATCATTATATTGGTTACACGAAAGAATATGCTCTAGAAAAACTAAAAGAGTATTATAGTACATATAATAAAATACTTACAAGAGATGAGTTTCGTGAATATGGTTTATCACCGTCACATGATTATTATTGCAAACACTTTGATAGTTACGAAAATGCATGTTATTTGGCAGGTATTGCTGAAATACCATTAACAGACGATGAGAGAATTAAAATATCTATAAATGAATTAATAAAAGTGGCAGATAAATTAAATAGATGTCCAACGGTTGCGGAATATGAAAATATTGAACATAGGGGATTTGGTAGGAGGGTTCTAGAGGAAAAGTTATATATAAAATACAATGACATTTGCAGAAAATATTTGCCTAAATATGAGTTAAATAACGATTTAGACATACCTAAAGAAAAAATACTAAATGATATTAGAGATATGTTGATTGAAAATGGTGGATCTATGACTTTTGAAGAGATGAAAGAAAAGGGTTTACCCTACTCGTATAATATTTTTGATTCAAAATGTCATATGTTGTTTAATGAAATTATTTTACATTTGGGATATACGCCTATCGGAACCACCACTATAATAAGAAGTAAAGATGAAATGTTGGAAGATTTTAATAATTTATTTTTAAAGCTAAAAAGAATTCCTTACGTGAGAGAATTAGATAATATTGTGAATACTGCCAGTTGTTCTACGTATATTAAGCATTTTGGTTCAATTGAAAATATATGTGCTTTATTAAATATTGATTATGCAAAATATTACAGAGGTACAGGTGCAGGTACGATATGCTTTGATAAAAACGGTGGAAAATGTAGGTCATTTGTAGAATGTGTGATAACAAATTTTTATATAGATAATAATATAGAATATGAAAAAGAAACATCTTATAGTGAATTTATTACTGGTGACAAAAGGAGGTTTGACTGGAAACTACCGTTGAATGGAGAAAATTATTATGTTGAGTATGCTGGTATGTATTATCCAGAAAAAATCAATAGTCATATAAATATTAGATATGTAAATAAAATTGATAATAAGATTAAAGATTTAAAAGATATTGGAGTTTATGACCAGTGTCTTTTTATATACCCAGAGGATATAAAAACAAAAACTCTCAAGGAAATATTTGAACCATTTTTAGGTATTGAATTAAAGAATGGTAATACATATAAAATCAATTCAGTAGAATACTTTACTATGACATCACAAGAATTATTAGATAATATAATGATACATAGCGTTGATCAAAATATCCTTCCAAGCACTTCAGTAATTGTTAAAAAAGAATCAGGAATATATAAAGAAATTTTGAAAAGATTTAAAACATATAATAACTTTGCTCTGCATTTCGGGATGAAAACGATGTGTACACCTAGACAGAAATAAATAATTGAAAGAAGGAAATTAAAATGGCAAATAAAAAATTAAATCAAAAAACTATATCTAAAATATCAACAAAATTTAACGAGAGAACAACCTTAACAGTCACAGATAGATTTTCAGATGTCTACACAATAGAAATAAATAAATATTTTAAAAAAACCGATGTCCAAAAATTAATAGTTGATTATCTCTCTTTCAAAGAAGAACTCCCTAATATAGTTTCCGATTTAGAATTAATCAAAGATACCGCTTTTATTTTCCCTGCTTTACTCGTTAAATATTTTACAAATGTTCCACTTTCAGACAATCTTATGGAATTAATATCAGGTACAGAAACACTTATTGACATTGAAGTATTTGATCACATAGTTGGTTCATTACCCCAAGAAGAAGTGGAAAGAGTAAATACTTTAATTAAGACAATGACTGATAATATACCACTAATGAATCAATTAATGGGAAATGAAAATACAGGAGAGGATCAAGAAGATAAATTAGAGCAAGAATTAGTAAAAGAGTGAAGATATGCAAATTAATAAAATTAATTTACATAATCTAATGTCTAGTGTTGAATTTAAGAAAAAAGTAGATTATATTAGAGGTGTAGGTGAACAGAGGTTATACGAAGCAATTTGGGATAATATATACGCCACGTATACGCCTCAATACTACACTCGTACCTACGAACTTTTAAATAGCGTTTCTTCCTCGGTAAAATATAATACTACTTCAGTTGAAATAAAAGTATTTTGTGATTCAGAAAAAACGAATCATTTTAGTGTTGTTGATGGTCAGCCGACATACGTTGCTCCTTTAATGAATTATGGATTCTCATGGAATGGTTGGGAAGATCAAAATCCTCCCGACTATTTCCATAATCGTCCAGAATCAAAATTTCTTGAAAAGGCAATAGAGAAAATACAAAGCGATATGCAAAAAATGTTAATAGATGCTGTAGTTGTGGCATTTAATAGTAATGGATATAGGTAAAAACAAAAGGACACTTTAATTAGTGTCCTTTTCATTAATATTCTTTAACTCGATTAATAACTCCATCTAAATTGAATCTGTCACTATCATTTCTAAAAGAAAATACTGCGCTACTGCCATCTTTAAAAGTCATTGTTAAATAGTGTATTAATCTAGTTTCTTTGCTCCCATCATTTATTCCACTCATACCTCCCACAACAGCACCAATTCCACCAAAGGCACTACCTATAATAGCTCTTCCAATAACACTATTTTCTTTGTCTACTAATTGTTTAGATGAAGTAATTTTTAATTTATCAATAGATGAGATGCGATAAATAATATTATCAATAATAACATTATTTTCATGGAAAGATATGTTTACGTCTATGCCTTTTGCTAATTTGCTTATTCCTTCAATATGTTTAAATGGCATAAGTTTAACTATACCTTTACGTTTTTGAATTTTGAAATACCTTATAAATAAAAATATAGATAAGGATATACAAAAATATATAAATATAAGAAAAGTTTCACTCATGCTGATAACACTCCTTTTTACTTTTTTATTATTACATTGTATTGATATTATACATTTTTTAGAATATTTAATCAAGTTTTATTTACCCCAAAGAGAGGTGAGGTGAAATTAATTGGCTGATAATTTAGGATTAGTCATACAAGTTAATTATGCAAGTAGTCAACATAATATTGATGAAGCAATTAAAAATTTACAGAAATATGTTGATACAAAAAAACTCAATATTGTTTTTGATTCTGCTTCCATAAAAGGTTTAGATCAAATAAGTAAAGCAATTTCCCCTTCTATTAATCAAGTTAATAATCTAAATTCTTCTTTTCAAAGTCTTGGAAAAACAATGGAAAATGTTAATAAACAATCAGTTATAGAAACCAAAAATAATGGCATATTAACTGAAATTAAGGAAATTAAAGAATTAGAAGATGCTTTTGGACAATTAACTAAAGTTACAGAAATTTTCAATGCTAAATCAGGTTCTAAACAGATTAATGAAGAAACAATAAATTTAAAAAGACAGCGAGAAGCTATTGATGCATTAAACGCATCCAAAAGCAAGATGCAACAATCGCTAGAACCATTTAAAATAAATCCTGCATTAGTAACAGAAGTTCAACAATTGTCTCAAAAAATTAAAGAATTAGATATGTCAAATGTATCTAAAACCAATGTCCAAGAAATAAGAAATCAAATAACTACACTGACACAATTATCTAGAGAAATAGAAAATGTTAGAAAAGAAGAAGAGCGTCTTGCTAAAGAACAATTAAAGCAACAACAACAAGCTGAACAGAATATTCAAAGACAGCAACAGTTATATGCAGGACTGTTTAATCAAACAGAAAGATCAATACAGCAACAAGCTAGATTACTTAATACAAGAATGCAATCGGCTTTAGGTTTAGGAAACAATATCAGTAATAACTTAACTCCTGAGAGTTCAAGAGTATTAGAGCATCAATTAGAGAGATATCGAAATATTATTAGACAATTTCAAGCAAATAATGAAATTGGGATAACTATAAGACCAGAACAATTGACACAATTACAAAACCTTGAAAATCGCATTAGAAGATTTTATGAAACAGTTAGGCAAGGACAAAATGATTCTCATGGTTTTAATTTTACTCAATATGAACAATTTACAAGATTAAATCCTGCTATTACGAATGCCACTCATGCACAGCAATATTATAATACTTCCTTGTTGGAAGGGCATAGATTAATTGCTTCTAATATTCAACAAACAGAACAATATATACGGGTTACACAACAATTAAGGAATGGTAGTCAACATTTAAACTTAGGGGTTTATATTGATCGCGCTACAGGTCAAATGTATCAATTCAACGAAGCTCTAAGAGATGGAATGACTAGAAGTTGGGGTTTGGGAGAAGCGATGAGCACAGCCGCCACAAAGGTAACAACAAGATAATTTTATTATTTTGTAGCCTCGTATGTACAGAAATGTGCATAGGACACAACACGCATATGCAGGTAACTCCTAAAGCTCTACA
>Ga0209000_1001164_pt1 | contig 18096 bp, 17 predicted proteins | sample RifGroD2_FD_183998 | JGI IMG/M metagenome (GOLD analysis project Ga0209000, IMG submission 183998) | Groundwater microbial communities from Rifle, Colorado, USA - Groundwater D2 (SPAdes) (version 2) | ecosystem: Environmental > Aquatic > Deep subsurface > Groundwater | place: Rifle, Colorado...
AACGACAATAATTTCAATGAAGACTATGACATTACTCCAGCTACACAAGCAAAAGGTACAGTTAGAGTACCAATCTTCATGTACCATCAAATAGTCACTCCTCCTAAAGGACAAAGCTCCTTTAGATCAGGATTGTATGTCGATCCATTAGACTTTGAAAAAGAAATGGCATACTTAGTAAAAAAGAATTACAAAACCGCTTCCTCTGCAGAATATTACAAAATCTTAAAATCCGGAAAAAATCCAAAACAGAAAACAGTCATGATTACTTTTGACGATGGTGTTAGTAATCAATATACTAACGCATATCCTATTCTTAAAAAATATGGTCTCACAGGTGTGTTCTTCATTGTCTCTCAACGCTCGGGAATAACCGGAACACAGATGAAAGAGATGACTGCAAATGGAATGGAAATAGGATCTCATTCTGCACAACACCAAGATTTGATGAAGATATCTGATCCGAAGGTTCTTACCTCTGAGATAGTTTCAAGCAAATATGGATTACAATCTGCCTCAGGAAAAGCTGTTAATGCATTTGCATATCCTGGATGTGGATGGAATTCGCAAACGCTCACCTATGTCTCTAGTGCAGGATATTTGTTAGGTATGAGTTGTGGATCTACAATAGATAACTATCCTGGAAACAATCTGGTGCTTTCAAGAGTACATGCATATGGTGATATGAAAAGTTTTAAGAATTTACTGTCGGGAATTAGATAGAGCTTCTAACCTCATTGCTAATCATATATAATTAGATATATGAAAACAGACTTCCAAACACTCAAAGAACTACACGAATACTATGCAATAAATAATAGATGTGGATTAAAGAAGATAGCGACTCAACCAGTATATGAAATTCATGTCCCCTCCTCAGGTATTGTATTCATTGGAGAAGCACCAGGGAAAAATGAAGATCTACAGGGAAAACCATTCGTAGGAGCAGCTGGGAAATTCCTAGACAAACTGCTTGAAAGTATTGGCATGACCCGTGAAGATGTATATGTTTCCAATACTGTTAAATACAGACCTCCAGATAACAGAGAACCCACAGATGAAGAAAAACTTAGTTGCAGGGTATGGTTAAATGCTGAGTTGATGTTCATAAAGCCAAAGATATTAATACCTCTTGGAAGACATGCCTTTGGTAGGTTTGTGCCGGGTGCGATGATCTCTGCTTCCCATGGACAACCTTTTGAGCATCCTAGTGGTATACCAATATTTGCAATGTATCATCCTGCTGTAGCTTTGTATAATCCAAATCTTAGAGATGTACTTAAGGAAGATTTTGCTAAACTAAAAAACTACTTAGACAATGGTGGTGAATTAATGAAGAATGAAAAAGCAGACAACTCAGTATTCTCTACTAAGACTAAAACCGATATCAATGATATCTTAAGTATGTAACTAATGAACAATTTCAATCCTGAGAATTACAAAACTGAATTAAGTAATATATTTGCCCTCATCAATGCTTCAACCAATTGGAGAACAGATACATTACAAACCATATTAAAGAAATATCCTAAAGATGGTAACAAACTCTTTAGACATGATGAGCTAGTAAATGGATATGAATATCTAGGGTTAAAGGACAAAACTGTAGAAGAAAGAATAAGGTTAAAACCTACCAGAACTAACTCAGGTGTAGCTACAGTTACAGTACTCTCTAAGCCCTACCCTTGCCCTGGTAGATGTATATTCTGTCCAAATGATCCAAGTATGCCTAAGAGCTATATTGCCTCCGAACCAGGGGCACAGAGAGCTCTAAGTAACCACTTTGATCCATATGCTCAGGTATACAACAGACTCATTGCTTTAAAGAATATTGGACACAACATTGAGAAGGTAGAATTACTTGTATTAGGGGGTTCTTGGTCTGCATATCAAGAGGAATACAAGGTAGCTTTTGTTAAGGCATGTTTTGATGCTATGAACGATGTACGAAAAGATACTCAAGGATATATCCAACCTAGAACGGAATTACCATTAGCTACTGCAAATGAATTGTTTAAGACACAACATATTAATGAGAATTCATATTGTAGGAATGTGGGATTGGTATTTGAAACCAGACCAGATCTCATATCTGAACAAGAGGTTATTAACCTCCGAAAGCTCGGAGCTACAAAGGTACAGATTGGTATCCAATCCTTAGATGACAAGATTATTGATGCTAACCATATTGGTAGACCTACTAAGGATGTTAAGAATGCTATACGGTTACTCCGATTGGGTGGTTTCAAGATTCATGGGCACTGGATGCCTAATTTATATATGTCTAATGTTAAGAAGGATATTAATGATTACAAAAAGCTTTGGAAGAAGGATTTTTGTCCTGATGAATTAAAGATATATCCTACTTCCATTGTTCCTAATACTTTGCTTTTTAAATTGTATGAAGAGGGTAAATTTAAACCATATACTGAGAATGAATTGTTAATGGTTTTGTCAGAGACTATGCCTACTACTCCTAGATATTGTAGATTGTCTAGAATTATACGAGATATTCCTTCAGAAGAGATTGTGGCTGGTAACAAGAAGACCAACCTTAGACAGATTGCAGAGGAGTTGATTGAGAAGAAGGGTAAGAGGATGAATGACATACGGAGTAGAGAGATTAAGAATGAGAGTGTGAGTTGGGATGATTTGGTATTGGAAACTATTAGGTATGATACTTCTTCTGGGAAGGAGTTTTTTCTTTCTTACAGGACTAAGGATACTGACAAGATTTGTGGGTTCTTGAGGTTGTCTATACCAGAAAAAAAATACAGAGAGAATAACTTTGTTGAGGAATTAAGGGATTCTTCTATAATTAGGGAGGTTCATGTATATGGTAGGGTTATGAGTTTGGATATTGATAGCAGTGGGGAATCTCAACATTTGGGATTGGGGAAGAGGTTAATACAAGAGGCTGAGGTTATTACTAAGAGGGAGAGGATACAGAGGATTTCAGTTATTTCTGCTATTGGGACTAGAGAATATTACAAAAAAAGAGGGTTTGAAATTGGAAGGTTGTATATGGGGAAGTTATTATAGATTGTATGTCAGATATTTCCCTTCGCTAATAATCTCAACGTTCCCATCAGTAACTTTAAGTGCAGAATTATCATCCAAAGCATAAACTGGCTCTATAATATCTTTTGATGCTTCTAGTAAATTTTCTTCCCTGATTTTGTCGAAATATGGAGAGTTTAGGTGTGGAATAAATTGAAAATCAACCAATCCTAAGCCTTCTTTTATCTCTAGTTCATATTCCTCATCAAATAGATTTTGCACAGAATTAAAAATTGTTGGTCCTGCAATGCAACTTCCTGCACTAATTCCTGCATACACCCTAGTTTTTAAAAGTTCCGGCAGAGCATCTTGTAAACCTGATTGCTTGACCCAGTACATTAGATGAAATGTATTACCACCACCGAAGAACAACACTTCTGTCTCCTGCAAACGTGGAAGCCAAATTTCTTTTGATACTGCAGATATGTCAACAATATCTACTTCAAATCCAGCTTTTCTGAAATTGTTTAGGTCATCAATCATCCATGATTTGTCTCCTAGTTCTATATTAGCTGCGGTAGGAATGAAAGATAGCTTTACACCTTTTATTGGTTTAGCTAATAAATCTTCTAATGCTTTTGAGATTGATGGATTGGATAGTCCAGCGGATGTTAATAGTAATTTCATAATTTTTACCTTTTGGGTTAGATATGAAGAATATATAATCTGGGCACGCGGGGACTCGAACCCCGAACCAAGCGATTAAGAGTCGCTTGCTCTACCAGTTGAGCTACGTGCCCACAAACATGAGTATAATATCACTTTTAGTACCCCTTTTACAACTCCTCTAAAGGCTGTAACACATCTTCCACCTTAACTTTCTTAACCCTCTTAACCTCCTGTACAACCTTCTCAATAACAATATTCCTAATTAATATATCCTCCTTCTTAACCCTAATATCACTAAACTCCTTACCATTAGCAACCTTCCACTCACTACTAAGAATCTCAAGATCATAGTTACCAGGATAAACAAAGAACCTAAACCTACCAAAATCATCCGTAACCCTCTTAGAAATCAACCTATCAAACTCCCTATCCTTCAACCCTAGTACAATACCAGAAAGCCTCTTACCCTTAACATCCTTTACTAAACCATACTTCTGCCTCTTACCCAAGAAAGAAGTCAGGAGAATTAGAAGAGCAGGAATGTAAAGAATCAGAATCACATAGTTGTACCATGAGGTATCTACAGACAACGCATACAAACTAAACATTAAACCAATAATGAACATAACCATATGGAGGAACTTCCAAACCAACTTGGTTATGAATGCAAACTGACTAACAACATACCTAAAATCACTCAACTCTTTTCTATCCATAGGAATGGAGAAATTAGGAATATTCTGTTTAGAAACATAAAACTCCTGACCATGATATACATTCTCTAATGGGAAATCAGTCTTACCAAAAACAATCTTAGAAGGAAATTCATAATCCATAGCCACAACCTTGATAGAATATTCACCAGATTTAAGAGGAGTAGCCCTAAAATACCCATCCCTATCCGTAACATCTGTCCATACCAACTCATTATTCTCATTGAATACCCTCACAATACCCTGAGGAATCGGCTCCTTAGTAACAGAATCATACAAATATCCAGTTGGATGACCCTTTTTCCTGAACCCAAGTAAGCTAGATATTGCAAGAAATACCTGAAGAAGAAGATATGGTATAGTTCCAAGACCACCCATTAAAATACCCATTCCTAAAAGAATATTACCAATCGCTACAGTTACAGATATCTGTTGTAAAGATGATTGCGCTATCTTCCCTATCGTATTCTCAAAAAACTGTTTTGAATCATCCAATATCTCATTTATTACATCTTTAATCTGTTCCACTATTGGAATTATTGGCGGAACAGGTGGCTCAGGTTCTTCCTCACTTCCAGGTTCTGGTACATCCAATGTAATATCACATACCCTTTTTACATTCCCAACAACATCCAAAGCTTGAGCACAGAAAGTATATTGAGGATAGAGATAGTAGTTGGAATCATGTTCCAGATCTCCTAGCTTCACCGTTATGGTCCATATATCCCCACCAAATGATTCGGTATTCAAACAGTCCTGTGGAGAATCATCCCTAGCTACACACCAGAAACTCTTACTCGCAATCCCCGTATTATCCTTCACTCTCAACTTAAACGTTAAAACATCTTGAGCTTCCCAAACCTGAGTATTGTTTGTACCAAGTCCCTCCAAACTAAGCAATGTGATAGTTGGCTTCGTATTATCCTGTACGGAATATACAGTGTTGGACCATGCACTCTCAGCGCCATATGAGTTCTTTGCTTTCACCCTGTAAAAATATATCTGTCCATCTGTTAAACCATGAAATTCATATGCCTTAGCGGATATCCAATTACTCTGAGCAAATATCGTTGAAAATGTTGATGAGGTTGAAGCCTGTATCCAATACAGATATGTACCAGTTCCAGAAATATCCCAGGCTAAAGTATTAATAAGTCCTTTAGTATATTGTGGCTCAGAAAGCAATGTAGGCGAAGTAACCGGTACAACGTACAATGTCTCACAATCGAGAAGATATATATTGATTCCTTCTGTAGTATCTCTTGCACAGACCTCAAAAGTCCCCGGAACAGAAGAATAGATACTTCCAGAAGTTAATCCATTACTGTCAGATACCGGAGGCTGAGTTATCGTTACTCCTGTAGAATTTCCATTAATATATATCACCACAGTTCTACCAGCTTTAGGATTACCATCTGAGGTAAGCATATGAATATTAACCAATGCGGGTTCTCTTGCTTCCACAGTACCCGGAGTCACATCCAGTTGAGAATACAAATCTTGATTGATATTGGCATTAACATTTACATCCCCTCCACCAGCCTCAAATGATTGAGCTATTACCTTGTTATTGTTCGTGAGAAAAAGAAAGCTCAGTATGAGGGATATTGATAATATGGCAGTTCTTATTTTCATACTTATATCTCTTCTACAACCTTTTTAATATATCTATCTAACGTCCTAGTTAGTAGTAATGATGCATATGGATTATCCCCTAACGGTTTTCCATTCCCTTTACTGTAACAATTTTCGCATACAAGGGCAAAACTCATAGTATCAAGGTATTTTAATCCCTTATTCCCTCCACAGTATTTACAAACAGTAAAATCTTCTAAGAACCCCATCTCCTTTAAAAATTTAATCCTTAGTTTGTTCGTTACCTCTATTTCTAGATTCTTTTGTAATACCACCTGAAGTGCATCAAAAAGCTTAGGATATGGATCATAGTCCTGAAGAAATTTATTAAGCATAAAAGAGATTCTACGTATATTTGCTACATTTAGTTCATCAAAATTCAAACTTGAGACAGGTGCAGATTCGGTTAATATTGGCAATCCTTTGCCTTCATAGAAAGCGATTTCACTTGTACAAAAGGTTTGCATATTCCCCCTATTCTTACTATTTAATTTTCTGATTCCTTTAGCAAAGACTGTGAATTTCCCATACTCTCTACCAAAGACAGTAAGAACCTTGTCGGCTTCAGAGTAGTTAATGGATTTTATTATTGTAACCGTATCTTTATTCATATACTCCTTTCCTGGTTAATACTACTAAGGGTGTTTTGAAAAATATCTTTAAATCATCTTTGAAATTTATATGTGCCGCATATTTGGACTCGAGAACTACTCGATCTTTAAACTTAATCTCATTTCTTCCAGATACCTGCCATATTCCTGTCATACCCGGTCTTACTCTTAATGTCCTTTTGATATATTTTCTTCCTAAACTATTCTTCGCAAGATATCTATTTACCTCTCCCATATACATTGGTCTTGGACCAACAACGGACATTTCTCCTCTAATCACATTGAGTAATTGTGGTAACTCATCAATATCTGTCTTTCGAAGAATCTTCCCTATCCATGTGATTCTCTGATCTTCAGATATTTTTAACTTCCCATCATGTTTTATCCACTTCTCCTTTGTCTTTGCATACATGGGATTGTTCTCAATCTCACTGTGTGCATTTGGAATCATTGTTCTGAACTTGTACATCTTGAATTCTTTTCCCTTCATACCGATACGTAGTGGCTCTTTAACAAAGATCTCTTCCCTATCTGTAATCCATATGAGCAATGCACTTAGTAACAATACTGGTGAAAGGATGATTAACAACAACAATGACAATACAATATCAAATATTCTTTTACTTCTTCTGTAGGACATCTTTAATATAATTTTGCAGTTTATATACAAAAATTTCAGATGCAAAATTATTAGCTTGTTTTCTACAGTTGTCTGGTAAGAAATCACTTGATTTAAAGTTCTTCAATATCTTTGCTAATGCATCTACCTTGTATTCATCAAAGAATATCCCTGTTCTTGGATTTTCTTCAGAAATTGTTTCCAATACACCATCTTCTCTAAAAGCTATGACTGGAGTTCCCGAAGCGTTAGCTTCGACAGGTGTAATTCCAAAATCCTCATGTCTCACAGGAAAGAGCAATGCTTTAGCTCGAGACATTAGGTAAAACTTTTCTTCATCAGATACATAGCCTAGAAATTTAACCTGTCCTTTTGCATTTAATTTTTGAACTAATGCCTGCATTGCGTCTAAGTCATCTCCTTTGCCAACTACTTTAAGAGGAACTCCGGCTTTTACACAGGCTTGGATTGCGAGTTTGACTCCCTTGTATGTTTCAACTCTTCCTGAATACAAGAACCAATTTTCTTTTCTGTTTACTTCTTTAGATGCTTGGAGTGGTTTTGTATCTACCGGAGGATATATGACATCGGCATCTACATCGTAATATTTCTTGATTCGTTCTTTAACAACATTGGATATGGCTGCTATCTTTGTACATCTTTGAGCAGCTTGTTTGTCCCACTTTTTCCATCTCTTTTCTAGCGAGGGTCCCACAAGTGAATCGTATATTCCGTAGAGGAATCTATTTAATCCTGTTAATTTTTCTTTATTCTTAAGCGTTCTACCCTCTTTCTGCCACAAGAACTTCGGAGGAGACATACAAATATTTACGTGAGGAATATTCTTGGTTTTGACAAATTTAGCAAAAGCAATGGAAATTGATATTACAACATCAAAGTTATCAAACTTAAAAGATCGATATGCTCCCGGTAAAAACATCATATATGGATATTTTAATTCAAACTTCTTTGGAAGATGCTGCATGAATGAATGATGTACTTTTACATGAGGATAATACTCAGTTGTAAACTTAGGATCATGATATGCAGTAAAGATTTGAGCTTTAGGAAATGCCTGTAATATACCTCTCACATGATCTTCCGCTCCCCCACGTTTATACAATGGATCTGTTACTACTGCTACTTTTATATTTGCTCCTCTATTTCTTAGTTTCCTTTTCATATATTTGTGTTATGTACTTTTCTAAGTTATTTAGGAACTTGGCTTCTGTAAAATTACGAGCTTGTTTTATGATTGCTTCCCTATTATATCTTCTTTTGTCAAAATCCTTAAGTAAATTACATAATTCTTGTTCTGTTTTGAAAAATTCTCCTGAAATATGTTCCTTAACTGTCTCTAAAAGACCACCCTCTTTTAATGCAAATACTGGTGTGCCCGCAGCCATTGCTTCTACCGGTACTATCCCAAAATCTTCTAATCCACAGAAGAGAAGTAGTGATGCTAATCTAAAAAGTGATATTGCTTCATCATCACTTACATAGCCCTGGAATATGATATTTGGATTTTTGTCAGCTACTTTTTCAAGATACTTTCTGTCTGGGCCTTCTCCAACGATGACTAACTTTTTGCTTGCCCTTATACATGCCCTTATGGCCCAGTCTATTTTTTTGTAATCATACAATCGCGAGACAATGAGTATAAAATCATCTGGTAAAGAATACTTCTCCTTAACCTCATTTATTTGTGATTGTTTCCTTGTTTCAAAGTATCTTTCTTCTATACCTGGATATATGACTGTTGAATCTACACCATATGTTCGTTTAATTTTCTTTTGAATATATTTTGAGTTGGCGGTCCAATAGTCTACGCGTTTGGCTATATTTGTATCCCATATACGCATAAAGACATTGATGGTCTCAGATATAGCTAAATACATTTTACTAAGTTTCAATGCTCTAAAGTTGCTCTCTTTGTCCCACAGACTTCGTGGAGGAGTCATGGTCATGGCTATATGTGGTTGATCTATACCTGTGATAATTCCTTTAGCCGGACCTGCGGATATGCTTATGACCAAATCAAAGCCATCAAAGTTAAAACTTTCATATGCCCACGGAGTAAATACTTTTAAATGTCTAGCTAAGGATTTTGGTAATCGTTCAAGCCATTTTTGAAGAAAGCTTGTATGCACTTTGTTGGTAATCTGAGGGTATATCTTCTTGTTGAATGTGATTGTGAATATCTCTGCGTTAGGAAAGAGTTTGAGCATGGATATTAATTCTCGATCAGCCCCTCCAAACCCATTCATCTGGTCGGCGACAATAGCTACCTTAGGAAACAAGTTTTCAAGATCATTCATGAAAGATTATAACTCAGGAACCTCTCCACCACCAAATGAATCAAAGTCCTCACTCGTTGTATCATCTTCTTCGTCTAATTGTTCTAATGCTTTTGAAAGTTCGCTATCATCTAAAGCTTCTACTTTAGGAGGTGCTTCTTCTCCATCATCATCGCTTGGGAATATGATATCTAGTCCATCATCATTATCATCGGTTGCAGTTGGGTCTATTCCACCATCGTCAACCACTGTTGTTTTACCACCCATCAATATGATGTTTGGTTGTTCTTCATCAATACTTACATACTCATCTTCACCATCTTCACTTACAGATTTAACAGGCATATTTTTCTTTACCTGCTCTAAGAATTTCTCAGCTTCCTCTCCAAATTTCTCGACAACATTAATAACCTTCATTGGCTCACTACAACTTGGACACATCTTGATATCTTCAATCTCATCTCCACAGTGGGCACAAGAGAAAAATACAACATGTACACTCTTATGTGTAGTTACCAACTGATCCTTAGTTATTTTCTTTTTATCTGGCATTAGAGTTATGAATACTACTTGTTATATTCCAATAGTATATGTTTTGTGAGGAAAGTGTCAATAAACCCATAGAGGATATATTCTACTCATACTTTGGGAAGCAGCATTTCTTGTATTTTTTGCCACTACCACAAGGACAAGGGTCGTTACGTCCAACTTTTTTGTTCTTTGTTATAGTTTTTTGTCCTGTTGTTTTACCTGGTCTTTTGTCTTCTTGGTCATTTGTTTGTACTGGTGCTTGCTCTTGTTTTTGTACTAATCTAACTCTAAAAAATCTTGTAGATACTGATTCATCAATCTTTTTAAGCATATCGTCAAACATTTGGAAGCCTTCATTTTTGTATTCTACTAATGGATCTCTTTGAGCTAGATTTCTCAATGAAATACCCTCTCTCAAATCAGCCATGGTATCTAAATGCTCCATCCAGAACTTGTCATATGCCTCAAGTATGAGCATTCTAGCAAGAGCTTTCATTGGTTCAGCGCCAATTGAGTAGACATGCAATATCATTGAGACTACTACAGCTCTCTTAATCATCGTTAGCTTTTCTACCTTGTTTAATGATTCTAGATGTCTAAACATTTCTACCTGATCTTTGAATCCTAGCTGTTTAACTACAACATCAAATATTTCATCTGTTAAAAGATTTTTAATCTGCACATACAACTTTCTTTCCTCAACATTGTCTATCTCATCATCATCTTGTAATTCAGAAGCAAAGAGATATTCTACATATTCCAATTCTTTCTTTAATATCCATTTCTCCAATGGTGAGAATATGTATTGTAAGGAATCTAGTTCTGGTGTTCTCCAACTTTCTTCTCTAGCAAAGGAGAATCCATCAAAACTGTCCTGCAATGTATCAATATCCAATGCTTTTACTACCTCTAAATCATGCTTAAGTGTCTTGGCAGATATTTCGAATTTGTCTGTAGTATCAGCCTGTAATAGCTTTCTTCGAATGGTATAGATGATCTCTCTCTGTTGGTTTAGGACATCATCATATTGAACCAAATTCTTACGGATATCATAGTTGTAGGCTTCTACTTTCTTTTGTGCATTTTCAATTGTTCTACCCAATATTCCTACTTCAATTGGAGTTTCATCATCTAACCCAACCTGGGTCATGAGCATTTGCATTCTGTCTCCACCAAAGAGTCTCATTAATTCGTCTTCAAATGATACGAAGAATCTTGATTCTCCAGGATCTCCCTGTCTTCCAGATCGTCCTCTTAACTGATTATCTATTCTTCTTGATTCGTGTCTTTCAGAACCAATTACATACAATCCTCCAAGATCTGTTACTCCTTCTCCTAAGGCGATATCTGTACCTCTACCTGCCATGTTAGTAGCGATAGTTACAGATCCCTTTTGACCTGCTTCGGAGATTACGTGTGCTTCTCTTTCGTGTTGTTTTGCATTTAATACATTGTGTTTAATACCATCTTTAGCAAGCATATCTGCTATTCTTTCTGATTTTTCAACAGATGTAGTACCAACCAATATTGGTTGTCCATTTGCATGATGGGCTTTGATATCTTCCACTATGGCTCTGAACTTGCCATCCTCGCTTCTGTAGACTAGGTCTACGTGATCTTTCCTTACTACCTGTCTGTTGGTAGGTACCACTATGGTATCGAGCTTGTAGATTGAGGAGAACTCTTCAGCCTCTGTTAAAGCAGTAGCTGTCATTCCTGAGAGATATTTGTAAAGTCTAAAGAAGTTCTGCAATGTTATTGTAGCCATTGTTTTTGATTCTCGCTTAACTTCTACTCCTTCCTTAGCTTCAATTGCTTGGTGTAATCCTTCACTGTATCTTCTCCCATCCATAGCTCTTCCTGTGAATTCATCAACTATGAGGATCTCTCCATTACGAACCATATATTCATCATCTAGTTTGTAAAGTTCCTTTGCTTTCAATGCATTGTCTAAATGATATGCGAGTTGTGCATTCTCATACACGTTCTTAACTCCAAGAAGTTTTTCAGCTTGATCAATACCATCGTCAGTTAAAGAGACTGAATGGGATTTTTCATCTACAACATAATGTTTTTCTGGTTGAAGTTGGTTAGAGAGGTTAGCGAACTTCTTGTACATATCATTTGCGGTTTGAGCATTGGTAGAGATAATCAATGGAGTTCTAGCTTCATCAATGAGGATGGAGTCTGCTTCATCCACGATTACAAAATATTTAGGACCTTGTACTCTTTCTTCCAAGGTTCTAGCCATATTGTCTCGAAGGTAATCAAATCCAAATTCATTGTTAGTACCATATACCACATCACAGGCATATACTTCTTGTTTAGAACATTCAATCATGTTTACACCACTCATATGGTCATATTTTAGTCTTCCATTTGCTTTAGCTTTCTCATCTCTTTCCTTGAGTAATTCCTTTCCATCACTTCCTTTTAATTTCAATACTTCTTCATCTGTTATGAATTTGTACTGTTTGCCTGAGTTTACTGCACCTACGGTTATACCTAACGAGTTAAGGATATGTCCATTCCATTCTGCATCTCTTCTTGCGAGATAGTCATTTACCGTTACTAAATGTGCACCTCTACCTGTTAATCCACAAAGATACAATGGTAGGTTTGCAGCTAATGTTTTTCCTTCTCCTGTGAATAGCTCTGCAATCTTGTTATCAAACAATACATATCCAGCCATCATCTGTACATCAAAGTGTCTGTGGTTTGCTACTCGCTTAGAAGCTTCTCTTACTACTGCAAATGCTTCTGGAAGGATTTCGTAAAGCTTAACTTTTTCTTCTGCCAATCGTGTTTTTAATGCGTCAGTGCTTAGTGTTTCAAATTCCTTTCTAGCAGTAGTTAAATCTACTCCTAATGTTTTTCTAAATTCGTCTGTTTTTGCTCTTAACTGTTCATTGGTGAATTTACCCATGGCTTCTTCCATTTCATTGATCTTGTCGATTGTTGGTTGAATCTTTTTTAGCTGTTTTTCGTTTGAGTCAAAGAGACTTGTTAGTATTTTGAACATGTTCTGATTATATCATTAAAATATTGTATTTTCAGAAAAATTTCATTTCTGTTATGTATATTTGGGGTATGAAAAGATATATTACCATACTCATATTTACATTCCTATGCTTTTTCACTTTTAGAAGTGTTTGTTGGGCTGAAGTTACAGGGGTATTCCCTAAGGATGGGGCTATGGTAACAAGTAGGGATATTGCCTTTCAATGGAAGAACGATGATAGCTCCAATGGATATACCTACATGATTGATGTTGGTAATGTTATTGATTCTACTCAGAATTGGTTTCCTAGAGTGGGGATTTCCATTGCTAATGGAACTAGCTATACCTACTCTGTTCCCAAGGAATTCGGAAACAATATTTTATGGTGGGTTAAGTATTGCCCTACGAATGAAAGTCCTTGCAAGCATACACTTTCCACAGTTATATATTCCTTCACTATTTTAGAATCTACTCCGGCCCAGGTTACACAACCACAAGTAAAGGCCGTTATCAGCACAAATCTTGTTGCTACCAATGTGGTAGCAAAGATAGTAACCCCTACCCCAGTAGCTGTTAAACCAAAAACTGAAGTGGTTGAAACAATGAATTGGAATGTAAATACATCAGAACTTTCAAAGCCATTCTCATTTCCCTTTAAGGAATATATTGGTGTAACTCAATGGCATGGTAATACTGCATTCCAGAAACCACATACCGGGATTGATTTTGGTGCTGTGAAGAAGGACATTTTAGCTATTGGGAACGGAACAATCATTGCCAAAGGATGGGATAACTACAATGGGAAGTGTACTTCTGGTGGGAATTACATCTTAGTTAAGCATACTAATGGTATGTACTCCTCATATTTCCACTTGAAGAAAATATCTGTAAAGGTTGGTCAAAAGGTGAAGAAGGGAGAGGTGTTGGGAATATCTGGGAATACAGGAAGCTGGAACTGCCAACCTTTGGCATATCATCTTCATTTCGAAACAAGGTTAGAAAGAAGTCAAAGTACCCATGTTAATCCAGTCGATTATATTGCTACTAATTGGAGCAAGGTTTTAACTCTCAATTACAAAGCTAACAAGGGAAGATTGAGTGGAGACAATCCACATCCTAAATTTTAATTTAACAAAAAAAACTATATGCTTACCTCAAGGTTGCTCATAGTAATTCCATTGGTTGCGGAACTCATATCTGGGCAATCACACAGGGACTTAATACCCGACATATCTAGTCCTCAACAGGTAATTTGGAAAGATATTAATCATGTAATATTTGTTAAAGACGCGGATGTATTTGAGTTTGATATTATTGAGAAGACATTAGAAAACATTGGTAAGCGCAAACCAAATGAGTTTTTAGGATTAAATGAGAATGGGAATATTGTTTTGTGTGGGATTGAGCATTTTATGATTAATTCCATGGAGGAATTCTCTACGGTTTTTACAATTGATGGGAAAGAATTGAAATTTTTTCCAACGATAAGGCCAATATACTTGAAGGGAGATATCATTATTGCTATGACAGCCATGGATTTCTTGGAGCAACACTATTACGAGATATCCATCTCTAGTGGAGAACTAAAAGAGATTGAAAAACCTTTGGTTAATGTAAAGAAAATGTTGTATATCGAAGAGGATATATATGGAAATGTATATTTGAATTACGATACTAGAAAGCTTTTTCTCTATTCTATTCGTATCTTAAAGCATCGATTGGATTTAATCTCGCAGCTCTAGCTGCAGGGTATATTCCAAATACAATTCCTATGAAGCTTGAGATACCTACAGCTAGTAATACTGAATCTAGGGTTATGACTGCACTAAAGTCTAAGAACTTGCCTGCAACTATTCCAATGGTATATCCAAATGTCATTCCCAATACTCCGCCTATTACTGTAAGCACTACAGCTTCAGTCATGAATTGGATGAGGATATCAACTGTTTTTGCTCCTAATGCTTTTCTTAATCCAATTTCTCTTGTTCTTTCAGTAACCGATACCAACATTATATTCATAATTCCAATACCACCTACAAGGAGAGATATTGCTGCAATACCTGCTAAGAAAGATGTCAGCATACTCATAACAGTATCTATTGTGGAAAGAAGATCCTTTGAGGATGTAACTGTAAAATCAGCCAAGTCTTTATCATCAATCTTATGACTCCTCAGCAAGACTGTTTCCAATTCCGCCTTAGCACTGTCCACTGTTTTCTCAGACGTAGCTTTAGCTACAATACCGTTGTAGTTCTTGCTGTCAAATATTTTAAATGCATCAGAATCTGATATATATGCTTGTAGGTTTGGATTACTAAAACTACTCTCTTCCTGTGCCTCTAGGACCCCTACCACTGTGAATTCAGTTCCCATTATTGATATCTTCTGTCCTATGGCACTGGTATCACCAAATGTGTCTGTAGCCAACTGGCTCCCTAAGACAATATCCCTAACTTTTGAACCTTCAAGTCCATTGCCCGAGACTATCTTTAAGTCATACAATGCGAAATATTCATCTGAGACACCTATAAGTGTTTGTCTTTGTTCTTCATCACCTACTTTAAATATGACTGGACTAGAAACATAGCCAGCTACATTTGATACCAACTCTTTTGATATTTGGGCGACTTCTGTTAAATCATTTTGTGTTAATGTTTCTACTGAGCCCATCATTGCAGAATTGTTTTGTTGTGCTTTACTTGCATCATCACTAGACATGTATGAACTCTTTGAATATGCCGTTACCCCAGACGTAATCATTAGGTTCGTACTTCCCAAAGAGTTAATCTCTCTACTTATGCTTTCCTGAACGCCTGCACCGAGTGACATTAATCCAATTACAGATCCAATACCGATAATGATGCCTAAGACAGTAAGAAAGCTTCTTACTTTGTTAGACATTATGGACTTTATAGATTGTTTTAGTATGGATAAGAATTTCATTTTGCTCTTTCTTCCTTTACGATGTTTCCATCTTGTATATGTATTATTCTGGACGCATATTGTGCTAGATATTTCTCATGGGTAATTAGAATTATGGTTGATCCTCTTTTGTTAATTTCTTTGAACAATGCCATTATTTCTTCCGATCTCTTTGTATCTAGATTTCCAGTTGGTTCGTCTGCAAGTATTATGCTTGGATCCATCATTAATGCTCTAGCTATTGCTACTCTTTGTATCTGCCCCCCTGAGAGTTGGTTACTTTTGTGTGATATCCATTTGGTCAGTCCTACCATTTCGATTAGTTCTTCTGCTTTTTGTTTTGGATTTGGTATATTGCCATATATTGTCGGCATTAGAACATTGTCCAATATTGTTGTTCTTGCTAAGAGGTTGAATTGTTGGAATACAAACCCTATTTCTTTATTCCTTATACTTGCTAATTGTTTTTCCTTTAACTTGCTTACTTTCTGGTCATTGAGCATATATGTTCCACCTGTTGGTGTGTCTAAGAGGCCAAGGATGTTCATTAGGGTTGATTTTCCAGAACCTGATGGTCCCATTATGGCTAGAAATTCTCCTTCTTTAATATTCAGATCTATATCCTTTAATGCATGGGTATCTCCACCTTCTGATTTGTATACCTTTGATATGTTTTTTAACTCGATTATATTTTTCGACATGAGTTAGATATTACAGCAAATTAGAAGCTAATACGAGAGTCAATGCTATATTTCCGGAGGTGAAGTTTCGGTGAAGAAAAGAGTGTAACTAAAATATCTTGGTTATCGTGAATATTATTATGCCTACACTTAGTCCTAGTTTTAATATCATACTTATGAGTATTCCTATGAATGTCCCCCAGCCTGCTTTTAGGCTAGTTATCATATCTTTTTTAGCGAATAGCATTTCAAAAAGTACTGCTCCTACTAATGGGCCCAAGAATATCCCCCATACTCCTCCTATGAAGATTCCTACAATTCCACCAATTACCGCTCCTGCCATTCCCCATCCAGTTCCTCCAAATTTCTTTGCTCCCAATGCTGCTGCTATGTTATCTGCAAATGTAGAGGCTAAGCAGAGTATGAAGAGGACAACCAGAATTAGTGGTGTAATATTTTGGAATTTATCCATTATTCCTGCTACTAGGCTAGCTCCGTATATGAGCCATATTCCAGGAAGATTTATGATGGTTAATACAAGTCCTGCGAGTGAGATTATTCCTAGCAATATGTAAATAATTATATTGATAACTTCCATTATTATATTTTACTATTTTTAATAACTTTAAGGTACTGATTCTTTACATTGGATTATATTGAACTGTATAATATGACTGTTCTTTGAGTGAAATACGGAAATATACAGCTCTACCGGTGGGTATGATAGTTCTATGAATTATTACACTGCGATGAAGGGGTCGCTGTCCTTCCATTCCAAAGACATTTTAAATCCTCAAAATAGTTATGGTCACAAATGAATATTGTTATTATTTGGCAAGAGGTTTTACCTTGAATAGTAGCTATTTCCAGAATAACTGCTAAATAATGGTTCTCTATCTTTTTTGTAAAAAGAATATTTCCTCTCCTATTCTTGCCCTCCTTATTCAGATATACTCCATCGGGAGAAGAAATCAGGGCATTGAAAGAAGGTAAAATAGTGTTTTCTAAAACTGCACCTCTTCTATCATATATATGCATTAGTGCTAATGTGGAAATATATACGTCCTTATTAGATAACAGAGGAATAGCCATAAATATGTTTTTCTTTAGCACCCCTACTTTAAAGATTCTTTGTTTTACAAATCCTTTGGACTTTTATTAAAGAGATATAGTTTGAATATATCATGTATATTTTTTCTTGGAAAAGGATTTTTTGCCACATACAAATTGTATATAACAAAAATTAAAATATGATTAAGTGTGACAGTTGGAGGATATCTAGAAAAGAGAGGATTCTTAACCTATCTCTCTATTTCCTCAAATACCTTATGTGTTTTCTTTGCCGTTTCCTCCCATGAGTATTTCTGCGAAAGGATATATGCTTTCTCTACCTTTTCTTTGTACTTGTCAGGATTGGT
>Ga0209000_1001165_pt1 | contig 18080 bp, 19 predicted proteins | sample RifGroD2_FD_183998 | JGI IMG/M metagenome (GOLD analysis project Ga0209000, IMG submission 183998) | Groundwater microbial communities from Rifle, Colorado, USA - Groundwater D2 (SPAdes) (version 2) | ecosystem: Environmental > Aquatic > Deep subsurface > Groundwater | place: Rifle, Colorado...
CATTTATTAATTATTTTGCATCGTATTATGATAATAAAATTGTACTATTAGAAGAAATAATGGTTATTGCTAGAGATTATATAGGAGAATCAATATCAGGACTAGCAGAAGCAATAATTGCATTAGGATTAAAAATAAATAGTTCATTTAGTAGTTTTACAATAAGTGTAAGTGATTCTATTATACTTGGAACTGATTTAACTTTAGTAATCGAAGAATCTAAACCATTAATTGATCTTGCCACTAATTTAGGATTGAGTGATATAAGTCCTAATGAAAAAACAAATTTTCAAGATGCTTTAAATTCATTGCAATTAGAATTAAACAATTGGATCAACTTATTAGTGCCTAAAGCAATTACTGCACCGGAGATAAGTAATATTCAGTTATTGTATGATGGTTTAAATATTGCTAAAACATCACTTATTGCAAAATTATCAACTTTAGAAGTTGATAATTCTAAACCAAATACAATTATAGCAACATCATTAAAATTATTTGCAGACACATTATACAATGCAGATAATACTAATTTTCAAAGTCAAAGTTCAGATGGGAAAATTGAATGTTATTTTTATGGTTATGCTCCATTATTGACTAATCTTCCAAGTATTGAGTGGGACACAGATACAATTAAAGGATATCACGTTGGAGATTTATTTTATGATGTTGTAGAAGGAAATGTTTATAGATTTTCTTCTACATATTTATGGGATTTGATTGATAATGTAGATGTCATAAAGGTATTTTCTAATGCTTCAAGAGTACAAGGATCATTAGATTTAGAATTGAGAATATTTGTTGCAACTCCTCAACCTCCATATAGTATTCAAGATTTATGGAGGCAACAAGTTGGTGGAAATTTTAAGATTTGCGTAGCGGAAAGATTAACAGGAAGTTATGTTGATTCTGATTGGATTTATTATACTGAATATACTGATGATGTTGCGATAAATATAACCAAAGCATTAACAAATAAAGCACAAACTGATGCTACTTCAGCATTGATGAATTTAGATGAAATTGCTGATGGTGGGAAAATTACTAAAAACGAAAAAATAACGGTCTTAAAACCAATATGGGACTCTATAGTAGCAGAATATGATGGTTATATAAATCAAGCAGAATATTATAGTGTAGATACAACTGCGTATACACTATCCTATAATGGAGCAGGAGTAGGATTATATGATTATCTATATGTAGCACCATCTAGCGTTTCTCCATATACTGGTGATGATTTTTCTATTTTAGGTAATATGATAAAAACCTCAAATGTAGATAGAATAACTTTTGATGTTAAATTTACGACTTATTATTTTGCAAGAAGTGTTTTATCTGAGAATATTGTATCTGCTGGGAAAATTTATGTAGGAAACAAGTTTGACGAAATAACAGATGATAGTAAATTGAATGCAATAGAAAAAAGATTTGTACAAAGCGAATGGGATGCAATTATGGCAGAGAAAGTTATAATTAGTGCTAAAGCAACATTATTATTAGAAAAACTTTGTTATGAATGTGCCCAACCTAACTGGAACGATACTCATTCTTACACCCCTGCTTATGATGATTTAGCAATTTATATTTCCACTCTTGATTTATCTTCTAATGTAACAACACCTATAAATAGAATAGAATTTAATACAAAATTTGAACAATATTATAATGCGAAAGCTTTCATATTAGAGGATATTGCTATAGCAGAAGAATCAAATATAACATTTGTTCAATCAGCGAATTCTTCAGATATTGCAAATGCAGTAAGTACAGCGAATAGTGCTTTAAGTATTGCTAATAGTGCATATTCAAATGCATCTACCGCAATAATGACAGCAAATGCAGCAGTTAGTACAGCTAATTCCTATACTGATGCTCAAATAATTATATTGAAAAATTGGGTAACAGAAACTTACCCTCAACCAACATAATAAACACATTGGATTATAAATTAGGAGGAGACTTTAAAATGATCGCACGAATAGAATTATCAAATGGAGATTCATTTAATAAAATAATTGACGTACAAGAATATATTGACAATACAATGAGCAATGTTGCTACAGTTGCAAATATAATTATTGGTAAGAATTCTGATGGCACATTGCAAGATATTGTTGAAATCAATAGTAAATTCTCAACATCATTAGATATTATTAAAATATATTTGAAAGATGGTGAATTATTAGAAGAATATTTAGGATCTACTCTTACTGGTTATAATAAAATTCGCTCTATAAGTAAGAGTTATAATTATAATTCCATATCAATCAGTTTGGGAAAGGTTTAAGTATCAATATTAGAAGATAATTGATACTTAATATATTTTGTTTAAAAAAGAGATGGATTTAGTTCTGTCTCTTTTTTAATATTAAAAGGAGGAAAGTAAATGGCTTTTGAATTTAATAATCCACTTCTGTACGAACTTCGCGAGGGGAGTGCGCTTGACCCATTTGTACCCTTATCCACCACCTCTGTAATTGTTAGCAATAAAATAATTTTATCTGAGCTACCTAATCAATTCGAGGGTGTAACAATATCTGGATACGCAGAATCTAAAAGTCCAAGTGGATTAATAGATACAACCTTCTATGTAAATTATATAAATGGTATTGTGTCTTTCGCGAGTTCAGAAAATGGAAAAACTGTAACTGCTAATTTTAAGGGTAGAGGAATTATTCAAATACCTGCTGAAAGAATTTATAGCACAGATGGAAATGATGTAACACAAACTCTTCAAAATATGATAAATACAGGTTCAGTAGCAATTGAATCTTTAGGAGGATTAACTTCAGCAATTTCTACTGCCCAAGCTCTAGAAACAGAATTAGATTCAGATATTACTACAGGGAATATATTGAAATCAGATTTAGATTCTAGATTTATTACTGCCGACACTAAAAAAACAGCATTAGATTTATCTATTTCTAATTCTAATACTTCTAAAACAAATTTAGATGCAAGTATATCTACCTCTGGAATATCAAAAACAGCACTTGATTTAAGTAATACGACTGCAGGTATAACAAAAAGTAATTTAGATGCATCTAATTCTACAGCATTAGAAACTAAAAGTTTATTAGATGGATCTAATGTTACAGCATTAGAAACTAAAATAGCTCTTGATTTAAGCGATACAACTGCAAATATAACAAAAAGTAATTTAGATGATTCAATTGATTCTGCAACAATTATAAATGGAACTTTAGATGGAACTATTGTAACAGCAAATATTTCAATAGGAGAATTAAATGAAACTAATGCAACTGCTCAAGCAAATGAATTAACTAGAATTTCTCAAGAAGAGACTCGTGAATCTCAAGAAACAAATCGTCAAAATACATATTCATCTGGACATATAAATTTTAAAGGTGTTATTACAGGAATTGCATCTCTCCCCATATCTGATAATATTTTAGGTGATACTTATCAAGTTATTAATGATGCAATTACAGCCAATAATGCAATGTGGAGATATAATGGTACTATTTTTGAAAAATCATATGTTTTAGATTTAACTTTTGCCGGAGGATATGGAGCAAATGATAGTCAAGTTTTTACAGCAACAGCAAATCAAACACTATTTACATTGACTGAATTTCCTTATTTGATAGGTGTAAATCAATTGATGGTGTATGTTACTGGAATCAAGCAAATTATTGGAGTAAATTATACTGAGACTAGTACAAATTCATTTACTTTAACTAGTGGAGTTATTGCAGGAACAAAAGTAGAAGCATTTAGAAGTGTTCCTGGTGGAGCTGGAAGTTTAACTACTCAAGAAGTTGAAAATGCAAGAGTTAGTTCTTTGGGTATTGGGTATGCGAATTTAAAAGCAAGAATTGATGCTCATGATTTTGAAAAGGTTGGAGATTTGAGTAGTTTAAATACTAGTGTTAAGACTGATATTGTTAGTTCTATTAATGAAGTGGTAAAAAAAGTAAGTGTTGGAGCAATTGCACCGAGTTCACCAAATTTAGGAGATATATGGATTGATTTGAGTGTTTAAAGTAATTTTAAATTTAATATTTGTTTTTAAGACAGATTAATTAATCTGTCTTTTTTGATGTTCAATTTTAAGATGATTAGATGTTATATGGGTTTTAATTGTATGGTTTCTTATAGATTTGCGCGAATTTATAAGAGTAATTAAAACAACTCATGCCAATACATAAGTTGTTTTCCCATTTTGTGTCTCTAATATTGGAAGGAGAATGATAATAGTATGTTAAATTACGGGAGCAAGTATAGGTACACGGTTAAAACAGATAAATTTCCTACAGATTATGTAGTTTATAAGGCAACTTCTCCAAGTGGTAAAATCTACATAGGGCAAACAATTTCTGGTTTAACAAATAGGATTTCCAAACATTTAAGCGAATCTAAAACCACTAGCAAAAATAGAGCTTTTTTAAATGCGATTAGAAAATATGGCATAGAAAATATCACATGGGAAATTATTGATTATTGTGGTAATGAAAAAGAATTGGATGAAAAAGAGCGTTATTATATTAAGCAATATGATTCATTAAAAAATGGCTATAATGAAACAATTGGAGGTGATAAAGGAAATAAAGGATTTATATATTCTTTAGAATTAAGAGAAAAAATGGCAATTAGTCAAGGCGGAAAACCATTTAATGTTTACTCCCTAGATGGAAAATTGATTGATACATATATTAATCAAAACTTATGTGCGAATGAACTGAACATAAGGAGTAATTTAGTGAATTCTTGTTTGAATAACAAAGCTAATATCCACAAAGGATATATATTTATTTATTGTGATAATAATACCGAGGATTTTAGAAAAATAAAATTAGATAATGCGAGAAAGATAAAAACACCAATAATGAGTGCTCTTTTTAATGTTTATAGTATAGAAGGTATTATGTTAGGGGGTTATTCAACAACTGTAGAATGTTCTAAAGATATAGATGTTAGTCATCAAAATATATCTTCATGTTTAAGAGAAAAGAAACCACAAAATAATAAATATATTTTTATTTATGATGACATTAATACTGGACTAATATTATCTGAAATATTAGATAAATATAATTCTAAATTCTTCAATGTGTACGAAAAAGAAACGGGAAGATATGTAAATACGTTTAGCAATCAAACTTTATGTTGTACAGAATTAAATATAAAAGATAATGCAATCGGAAGATGCTTAAATAAAGAAATATCTTCACATAAGGGTTATTATTTTATTAATTTAAACGAGGATAATGAAGTAAGATTGCAAGAGTTATTAAATAAACCAAAAAAGAATATAGGTAAAATATTCAATGTTTATAAGGATGAAGAATTTATAGGTAGTTATGACTCCCAAGTAGTATGTTCTCAAGAGTTAAAGCTAACCAAGTCAAAAATATGTGCTTGCTTATCTGAGAAAAATAAAACTCACAAAGGTTATACATTTTATTACTTCAAAGATATTGCAAATAAAGAAGATGATAATAATATTTAAAGATAATTTCACAAAAGAAAAATTGCAAGAGAAGTTAATGAAAATTAAAAGCATACATAGAGAATTTGTTGTATTTGATATGAATAATATTCATTTAGGTATGTGGGACAACCAAACAAGAGCCAACGAAGATATAAATATAAGTAGAAGAAGTATTGAAAGGCAATTGAAAGAAAATAAAAATAGAGACAATTGTCGAAAGTATAAGGTTTATTATATTGAAAATATTCCAGATAATCTAAAATATTTACTAGAGGAGGAACTATAATAATGGCAAAAGATAAGTATTGGGATGGAACAGCATGGCAGGAAGTCGGTGCGAGTGCCAATAAAGTAACTCTAATTGATAATGGAAATATTATAAATGCGACTGATGTAGAAGGTGCTTTACAAGAAATAGTGAGTGAGTTTGATTTATATAAGGCTGATAATGCGACGAGCGTAAAAGCACGCGGGGCAAAGGGAGATTTAGTTACTGACGATAGTGCGATATTCCAAACTTTAATAAATCTCGGAATAACAAGTATCTCTTTACCTGAAGGTAACTATTTAATTAGCAAGCTTGATATCGGAAGTCATGACGTTACCTTTACAGGCGTGAACAAATATAAGAGCATCATTACAATTGATAATTTAGTTGATGGGTTTGATGGTATATACTCACATTTGAATATGGGTAAAGTCATATTCAAGAACCTATCTATAGTTGCACTAGACGGCAATGAGGTTGCTGACAATTCCCCAGGATCTCCTATGAGTTTTAATAACGGTGAAGAATTAACCTTTGAGGATTGTTACTTTGACAGCACAAATATGCCAGATGCGTCAACTTGCATTGTTCACATTAAGGATACAAAGACGTTGAACTTTAACCGCAATAGCGGAAAGTACAAGAGGAATGTTATTTATGGTTGGAGCAGTAATTTTCCACCAACTAATGTTGTAAATATCAATGTTAATGATAACCAATTTGAAACGACCGTAGCTTCTGCTAGTTTAATCGACATTGACAATGAACCATTAGGGGTCAATTCAGTTGGATATTACAACGATGTATCTTTATGTAATAATGTTATTAAAAGCATTGGTGTCATTTCCGGAAAAGCTATCGGCATAGGAAGAGTTAAAAATTATACAGTATCCGGAAATAAGATATTTAATTTCACCTATGGTATTGACTTAGACACTCCAATGAGAGGCATGTGTCACGACAATATATTAATTAATTCAACAAAACCAGCTACAGGATCGGCACTCAGAATTTCTCCAGTAGACTCATATATCGAGTGTATGGGTATATTTGTACATGACAATATCATTGAAAACTTTAACTCAGGGATAACGGTAAACCAAGGGGCAAATGTAGACATACACGATAACTCATTCAAAAACTGTAGTACGCATATTAGATGTGAAATTACTAATATTGTAGACAAGGGAAAAATTAAGATACATGATAATCAATTCTTGTTCTACACTGGTAATAAAGTCTTATCCTTATCAGCTATCGCAAATATAGATGTTAATGGAAACACATTCGAGGAAGGAGAAGTAATTGTAGGAGATAACCAAATCATCGAACTATACTCACCTATAGACAAATTAGATATACACGACAATGAATTCATGAAGTCTAATAACAAAATATTTGTAACATCTTCAACCTTGAATATGACTAATATTACCGTTCGGGATAACAAAGGTATTAATGATAAGGATATATCAGCATTTATTGGTTGCACGATATTTGAAGGTATGGAGTTTGACAATGGTAGTTATATTTCAAAATATTTAGGGTTAACTGTTCCTTTAGCTTATACTGCGGATTCAATTAATGTATTAAGGCAGTATAAAAATAAGGTTCTTTACGCTAAAAGCGGTTCCACTGTTAATGAAATTGCAACAGTTTACATTGACAATACAATTGAAGCATTTAATCTAACTATGAAATCTACGTTGCCAAACGGGGAAGGTATTTTAAAATTAGTATTACTGCCTACGGTATCCTCAAATGCTGTGTATATACATCTTAATTGTACGGCAGAACAATTAAATGGACTAACGCAGGATTATAACCTAGTGGGTATTTATACAAGCGTGACCTATTTAATTAAGGGCGGTAAGTATTATATTATTGAAAGCGTACCAAGTGCCTAAAAGTTATCCACGTAATTTATAATTTATTTTATGAAATCAGAATTAAAAGCAGGACTTTCACAGATGAAAGAAGAATAGTTAGGAGGGGGAGCGATATAATATATAAGTAAAGGTGGTAGGACGATAATTGGTTATTGGGTATTTTATGTCATTAGCTATACTAGTTTTTTTTGCAATATGGACATTGGTTATAAAGAAAAATTGTCTTTCATTAATCAGTATAATTGCATTCTTGAATATGAATTTTTTGCTGTATTTATTAAGACTTTCTGACAATATTCAGTTTGAAGTTGACGGATCAACATATTTAATTATGGTATATTTGAATATAGCCACCTGTATGGCAAGTCTTATTTTTGGTCAACCGTTAAAATCCGTTAAAAATTCGCAAAATCTTCGCGACATTAATATTTCCTTTAGTCATAGTAAAATGGTTATTTTATTCCTAATGAATTTTATTTATTTAGGTTTGGTTTTAGTAGAGAATTATTTAGGAAGTAATACCTTTTTCCCATACCTTAGTGGTATAGACATACATGTTTATTCTGCATCACTTATTTCATATTTTACGCATAATACAGGCGTCGTAGTAATGTTGAATTATGTTGCAATAAAAAAAGGAAATTTAAGAAAATCGAGCAAAAAATGGTTATTTTTATTTATATTTCTAGATATTTTTTGGTTCTTTATTACAAAAGGGGCCAGAATGGGGCCATTTGTTTGGACAATAGAATTCTTCATATTCTTTATTTGTTATGAAAATTTTCATATTAAATTTATAACAAAATTTAAAGTTATTGTAATTGCAATAATTATTGCAATTACGTTTGTGGGCGCTGGGAATATAAGGGTTAGTAATAATGGCGAATATGATTTGTCGTATTCTACTGGTATTCAATATACCGGCTATGAAGATCCACTTGGTTTGTTGCCATGGTACTATGGATATTTTCCAATGTCGTTTGAGGTTTTAAATGAATCAATTATTAATGCTAAATATCAAAATTTTAATCAAACAAATGGAATTTATACATTTAGGCCAATATTAGAAGGTGTATTCCAATTACAAAATATCGTTAAAGATTATCCGAATTATACAGCAGATTTGTATCGTTTATATCCCAATGGATTGACTACTGTCCCGACAGGTTTCTATGAATTCTTTATCGATTATGGTGATTTAAATTTTATTAGCCTGACAATATATATATTCTTTACCTATTTTATATATAAACGAATAAATTTAAATATTAAATATACTATGATATATGCTGTTTTATTAACGGGATGGGTACTTATGTCATTCCAAAATATATTATGCACCGCCACAGCGTTCTATAGCATAGTGTTTATCCTTATAGGCAATAAAATTTTATTTTCCACAAAAGCCAAATGACTTATGTCGTATTTGACATTTACTATCTATTAGATTTATATTTCACAAAATATATAAATACAAAAGAAAGAGAGTAAAATTAATTACTCTCTTTTTTCAATTATGGTGTATTAAATTATCAAAACAAAAATTATTATATCTTAAAATTCATATAAATAAATACTTGATTTTAATTGATAATGGTGTTTTAAGAATAAAGCTATAGACTAGTTACAGGGTTGGATATTTTTGGATAATTATGTTTTAGAGATAATTATTATGATTATCTCTTTTTATTTTTTAATTTAGGAAGGTGATTTAATGAAATTTTGTTTAAATGCCGGACATGGGAAAATGAATAATGGCACAACTGACTCAGGAGCAGTCGCAAGTGATGGATTCACAGAAGCAACAGAAACAATTGAAATAGTAAATATTCTTGCACTTTATATTAAATCAAGTGGTCATGAAGTTTTAATAATTCAAGATGGAGATTTAGAAGACGTAACAAATCAAGCAAATGGATGGGAGGCAGACTATTTTATTTCTGTTCATTGCAATAGTGCATCAGATTCTGCTGTTCGTGGAATAGAAACATTTGCTTTAAGTTCTGGAGGTCAAGGAGATAAATTAGCTCATGCAATTCAAAACAATTTAATATCTATAACAAATCTTACAGATAGAGGGGTTAAATATTCTAATTTTTGGGTTTTACGCAAAACAGATATGTCGGCAATTCTTACCGAAATAGGATTTATCAGTAATCAAAATGAGGAAAATTTAATGAAAGATACTAATTGGGATATAAAAGTTGCAAAAGCGATATACAAAGGAATTTGTGAAGTCACTGGTATAAAATATGTAGAAAATCAATCAAATCAACTCCAAGGAGGAATTAAAAGAGTGAAGAATTTAGTAATATATCTTTATCCTGAAGATGAGGGTTGTGCAATGAATTTAGCCAGACATTTACAATGCCCTTGCGCATTCTATCCAAAACAATTTACAAATGATTTATTTGATTTAGTTGAGAATATCATTCAAGTTGGAGGGAGTTCGGTAAATCCAAAAGTTAAATTAATTACTGGTAATGAATTTGATGATACTATGGTGAGCTATTTGAGATTTATTGGAAAGATAAAGTAAATTTATTTTATAATTTAAACTCAAACTAGAGGTGTAAAATTATAATTACACCTCTTTTAATTTTATTTATTAAATTATTCTATGTATGACAGCCAGACTTGCCCATCTGGACTGTCTCCTGTTTGCAATACTCTAAATATTGCATCCATTGACGTTATCTTAACATAAAAGGAAGGGCGTGTCAAATAAAAATGGAAAATATAGCGAAAGAGGTGTTGGAAGTGAGTTTTGAAGAAGATATTAAAGAAGTTTTAGACGACCATGGCAACAGGATAAACAAGTTGGAAATTGACACAGAAGTTTTCAAGGAGAAATTTAATAATATTACTATTCAATTAACTAGAATTGAGAATAATTCACTAACAAATAATAATGCCTTGCTTGCTAGTAATAACTCGGTTCTTCAAACAATGAATACACTCATAGAAGGAAATACCACCAAAAGCACCAATAAGAAGGAGATAATTGTCAAAGGATTGACTATAGGAGGTACAGTTATTGTAATTGTCATATTAGGAATATTTGCAGCAAAAGGGATAAGCGTGTCCATTCCTGTGTTTTAGAATTCACTTAAAATAAGGAGAATGATCTATATGAACAGATTAAATAAAATTAAAAATTGGCTCATATCAAAAATAACATCACTAATCATAAAAGAATTAAACAAAGAACTCTCAAAACAAAATGGAGACATTCTCATACTACTCAAAGAAGAATTTGCGATTGCAAGAGAACAGCGTCTTATGAATACAAATCAAATAGTAGAGATATTAAAACAATTAGATGTTCTTGGAAGGACGTTAAGAGGAAAAGGGTTTAATTAAATAAAATAATAATAAAAGAAAGAAGGTAAATATTATGTTAGAAAAATTTCGTAAACCTGCTCTTGCTATAGCGATCTTAGGAGCTGTAAAACTTGTTACTGACGCATTTGGGTTTCAACTACTTACAAATGATAGTATTAATGAAATTGCTAATGGAGTTTCTGCTGTAGCAACAGTAATTGGTATTTTAATTAATAGAGAAGCACAATAATCAACAATATCACAAATTAAAGCTCATTTAAGCGTCTTGATTTATCGAGTGGCACAATTATTCTAGAAGATAATTCTGAGGGAAAATAGAGTGCTTTCTGTGCGAATCAATTTATTGTGGGCCTGAAAGTGTTGCTATAGTAAGGTTTCAGGGTTGTGAAAATATTAGTTTTTAGATCAAAATTTACACTCAAGGATAAGGGTAGGTACAAATATATTGATTTATTTTGTAGCAGTAATATTTTCAATCATAGTATATTCTGTTTTCATTATGTGGATTTCAATTCAAGAAAATAGAACATAATACATAAATAAATTACATTTAATTCCCATAAAATTCCAGTTTTAATGGATAGGTATAGACTAGGTAGTAAATTGAAGGAATCAAGAGATAATGGAAGCATAAGAGAGGTAAAATAGGTATAAAATGAAATATTAGGCGATTTAGTTCGATTTGAGAGAATTTTATTAATTTAAAGTTCTCTCTTTTATTATTACCATCCATATTTTTCTTTTTGTCTCAATAAAACTTTAGACACACTACTCGCTTTTCTATATTTCTCTTTTTTCTGTTGAGTTTGTTCGACACATAACTTCTCATGTGCTTTTTGCTTATTGAACTTGTTAACTTCTTCAGGACAAAGTAATAAATATTGCTGTTCTTTTGGAAGCAATAGAATTTCCTTAAATTCATCATAATCCATATTTTTTCTAAGTTGATTACAATCATGACAACAGCATACGAGATTTTCATGGGTATACCTACCACCTTTGCTTTTAGGCAATAAATGATCTACAGATTCATCAGTGTGTTTGCCACAATAATGACAAGTATAATTATCTCTTTCAAGAACTTCATATCTTACTATCCAATTTTCATCTTCATGGTCAATTCTATAAATCATGTCTGGTTTATACACTTGTGCTCTGCCCTCTACAATATATTTAATAGCTTTTTCTAATGGTACAGTGTAAGTGGCAGTTAAGTATTTACTCTTAACAATAATTTCTTCTAATGATTTATCTAAATTTTCTAGTCCAATATCTGTATATAAAAATTTTAACATTCTTTCATAAACTTTTAAAGATTCGCATTTCATACAGATATCATTTATTAATTTTCTAAATTGATATATTTCTTGAGGAATATTGCATTGTGGGCAAGTTTTCATTGGTGAATATCCTCCTTTAAGGATGGTTTGTGTTGGATGTATATAGTCTATTATATCGTATTTTTAATGGTTTTATAACTAGGGAGTTACAAGAAATTGTGACTCTTTTTATTATGCCAAATTTTATTGAGAGGAGGTGAGAGGATGGAATTATACAATTGTTTTTCGCAAAGATTAGCAGGTTTTATTTTGATGAATGGATTTCCAATGCACAGTATTAGGGTTGATTCTAAAAATGATGGAAGAAATGTTTATCTATTTAGAGATGGTGAATTGCTCAGAAATATTATCAAGAATTATAAAAAATAAATTTAAAGAAAGAAGGTTGTTTTAATAATGGAAAATAAAAATAGTAGTAATAATGAATTAATGTTGGTTGAGTCAAAAACAATGAGAGATAAGTATATGGATAATGATTATGTTCAAAGAGTAGATGAAATATTAAACAAGGTAAAAAGATTAATATCATTAGCAAACGGTACTCATGTTACTACAGAAATGACTGCTAATTTTTATGAAGTTGGTTTAGAAGCAATTAATAGTTTAATTAAAGATCATCGAAGTGAATTAGTTGCTGATGGTTTAACTGTTTTAGAAGGAGAACAGCTAAAGTCCTTTAAAATAAAAAATAATATAAATTCGCGGGTTAAATCTTTGACCATAATTCCTAAAAAAGTTATGCTAAAAATAAGCATTTTGTTAGCAGATTCAGAAATATCTAGACAAGTTAGAGAAGAATTATTAATAAAAGATTCCAAATTATATGAAGAACTATCCAATGGACATAGATTCCATTTTAAAAGACTAGAACAAAAATATGGAGATTATTTAGATTTTTCGTTTGGGAAAGAGAATATTAGCAAACAAGTTAAATGTAATAATTATATTATAGATTATGTCTTATTTAAACACATTGCAATAGAAATAGATGAAAATAATCACTCTATATATTCAAAAGATGGAGAAATAATAAGAGAAAATTATATAAAGGAAAAAGGTTATCATATTATTAGATTTAATCCTCATAAACAAAAACCATATGAGTTAATTAAAATGATCATAAATTTAACAGAAGTCCTGCGAGGACTTTAGTGAATAGAGATAAAGAGTAAGGAATTTTATACAGAAGAAAGATTTAAGAAAATTATAGGGCATTGGGAGAAATATGATATTAAATTAAATTCGGATGGAAATAGTTAATAATACATAAATAATATTGTATGAAAGGTGTCGAGATTTACGACACCTTTTTAATAACAAAGGAGAGATAAAACAATGCACACCTATTTAAAATTAAATGAAGAAAAGTTAGATTTATTAATAAAAGTATTACACGATTCACAATATGAAACTGAACATGAAAAAGTCATAGCAAATGAATTATATGATAAATTTAGGCATTTGTGTTTAGATAATTATTATAATCTTGGTGAAGGTTGGGATGATGAAGAGGTATGTCAAGAGGATGATTACTGGAGACCTAGATTTATGAAGGGTAAGAAGACAGATATTATTGATGATGATTTGGGTTGGTAATTTAATAATTTAATATTTCAATAGATAGAATCTCATTCTCTTAATTTAAGGAATGGGATTTTCTTGTGTTGAAATATACACAAAACTAGCAGGAGTAATGGATAGGCCATTCATTATTAATAGATAACTCGCATCTTATCCTGCTAGTTCTCTATTTTTTGGGCGAGTAAACAATTAATAAATTAAAAAAGAAAGCGAGATGTTGAAAAATGTGAAAAGTAAATTTAGGCAACCTATTCTATTAGCAAAAATAAAAATAAATAAGAAGGAATGATTATTAATGAAAACCTATGAAGTTCGCAAGAGGTATTTGGCAGAAGCTTTATCCTATTTGGGGTTTAGATATTACAAGCAAGGTTTTGGTTCAGATACCGTTTATAGTTTTGAGGACACTGATAAATTTTCTAAAGCAATGACTGAATTAAATCAATTAAAAGAAAAATTAAGAAACACTTAATTTTCTATACCATTTTGAAGGAGGAAAGCAATTAATGAAATTAAATCTAGATTATGTATCAAATATCATAGGGGAAACTTATAGAAAATGGAATCCAAGAGATATAGTAATTATTGAAGCACAGACAGGGACAGGTAAGAATTATTTCATAGAGAATATTTTCATGCCTTATATGTCACCAAGTAAAGTATTATTCGTATCAAATAGAACAAATTTAAAAAGACAAGTTAAAAAACGTTTATTAGAATCACATGGATTGAAAATACCTGAAACATTAGAAGAATTAGATGGCACAAAAACTATTGGTCATGTTACTGTTTGCTCATATCACGCTCTTCAACATAGTTCATTAAATGAAAATTACAGAGGGAAATTATTTGATTTAAGTAGATATTCAGCAATAATTTTGGATGAGTGTCATTTTGTATTATCAGACTCAGGATATAATAATTTATGTAGATTTACATATAAAAAATTAATAGTAGCACAATATCCTAATCTTATAAAAGTATTTATGAGTGCTACTATGGACGAGATTGGTAAACCTATTACATTCCATATGAATAGTGCTATAGATAAAATAATGGGTAATAAACCAAAGATACATACCTATAAAACTGGTAAGGATTATTCAAATGTAAAAGTAAAATATATCGAACATTATAATTACGTAGAAATAATTACTAATATGATATTAAACGATACAAGTGATGAAAAATGGTTAATATTCATTAGTGATTTAAAAGATGGAAAGAAAATAATGGATAATATTGGAGAAGATAAATGTTCTATAATAAAATCAGGAACAAAAAGTGAAGAATTAATATCTATAATTAATGAGGATATATTCCAAAAGAAAGTATTAATAGCATCTAAGGCGTTAGACAATGGAATCAATATAAAGGATGATCTTCTTACAAATATAGTAATATTAGCATGGGATAAAGTATCGACTTTACAAATGCTTGGAAGAAAGAGGATTTTAATTGATAATCCTCAAGAAATAAATCTCTATATTTCAACAAGGTCAAAGAAGGCATTTCAAGGATTATTAAGAAAATACAATAGGAAATTAGCAGATATAGATTTATTAATGCTTGAAGATGACAATAAAAATAGTTTTAATCACAAATATGATAATAAACTTAGCAAAATTAGTGATGATATTATCTATAAAGACTCTGTAACAAATGAGTTTATGGTTAATCCTATAGGGGAAGTAAGATTAAAGAAAGATATTAAATTTGCCGAATATATGATTAAACAATTTGAAATGACTGATAAATTTACATATATTCGTGAGCAGTTAGGATGGTTGAATTTGGAAGATACTTTTGAAGAAGAATATTTAATAGAAGAAGTAATGCTAGACTCTGATATTGAAACATTAGAGAATTATTTAGAATCTTTACTCGATACAAAGGTGTTAGAGGAAGATCAAATAAAACTCAAGGAATTATTAACAAGCGAAGCATATCAAATTGATAGAAGTTTATTACAAGGAACTAAAAAGATGCATCCTGATACATTTAATAGTATTATGGAGAAAACATTAAAATTACCATATAAAGTAACTGCAACAAAAACTTCTAAAAGAGAAGAAGGGAAAGTAAAAAAATATACTTATTGGACAATTATAAAAACATTAGAATTATAATATAATGTATCCCTTTTCTATACATCTTTCTATATTATAGATAAATGTATAATTTAGGGATACAAATTGTAAAAATAATAATTATAATAATATATCCATGGAAGGAATTTTGTGACAACAAAATTACTGTAATGAAAAGCCTCCTGCAAGGACTAGTATATTCATTATAATATAATAATTATCTTGTGACATGTCAAAGGAACGACGAGGGTATGCGGTAACTTTTGTGCCAAAAGATTACCTTACCAAATTTCGCTTGACGCTCAATTTGGGATATATTCTTTTAATTTAATTTTAATTTTTGAGAGTTGAATGAGACTCTCTATTTTTATGTCAATTATGAAGGAGAAGTGATAAAATAATGGAAACAAACAGAATGGGTATTTATAAAATAACTAATATAATTAATAATAAAATATATGTTGGTAGTGCTATAAACTTAAATAAAAGAAAGAAGAAACATTTGTATGATCTAAAGCATAATATTCATCATTCTATTCACTTACAAAGAGCATGGGGTAAGTATGGAGAAGATAATTTTTCATTTGAAGTAATTGAATACATAGAAGACAAAGACATATTAAAAGAAAGAGAACAATATTGGATAGATACTTTAAATGTTTGTGATATAAATTATGGGTATAATATCTTACCAACAGCAGGAAATAGTCTTGGTTATAAAATGTCAGAAGAGGGCAAGAGAAAAATAAGAGATTCTTCTAGAGGTGAAAAAAATTCTAATGCAAAATTAACAGATACACAAGTATATCAAGTTAAAGAAATGTGTAGAGATGGTTTTAAAAATAAAGAAATTGCAGAAAAGTTTGAAGTTACTCCAAGTTATATAAATAGAATTAGAATTGGAGATTCTTGGAAACATGTAAAAGTTGACGGTTTTGTGGAGAAAAATAAACATTTAACAATTGAACAAATTATTAAAATTAAAAAACTTCTTAAAGAAAATTTAAAAACTAGAGATATTATTAAATTAACTGGAATTAATAGTAGAATAATACGTGATATAAAGAATGAGAAATGTTGGTCTAATGTGGTTTAGGGGCAATTGGCAGAGCAAGATTGTTAAGAAATGATTGTACTGTGGTAGTGTTAAGTAATTTACCTATACAGCAAGCAGAATTTGTGTATTTAACAAATGAAGAAATTGCTTTATTAAAGAAGGGTAAAGTTGTAGAGTAAGTTCTATACAAATAATAAATAAATATTTCTTGATTTATTTCATCTCATAATGTACAATTATCATACAAAAGTGAGGTGATAATATTATTATGAGTTTAACAGACGATGCTTTAGAAACTGCCAAATATGTTAATGATTTATTAAATGGTGACTCTCAAAAACTAAAAAGGATTTATGAACATCTTTGTGTACATGATATTATAATGTATCATGCTTCAAAAGAACAAATGCTTGATATTTTTAAAGATATCTAATCTCCCCATTGAGATAAACCCTAAAATAATATATCATAACAAATATAAGTGATTTATTTATAAACTCTTTCTTTCATCCTAAGAGGGAGTCTTTGTAATGAAGATTCCCTCATTTTTTACCTTTTGACAATGGATTGCTTGTTAGTTATAATTGGAAAAGGAGTGTTAAATATGAATGATTGCATGAAAGAAGATGCTATAAGATTCTGTAAATTAATTAATCACAATGCAAGTGCAGAAGATGTTCAAATGTATATCAAATTCTTTTGTAATAGGTGTAAAAATCTTGGATGTAAATCTCCCAATTTAAAATTAAGGAAAATTTATAAGGATCAGGATGCTAGAATGAAAAGAATGAGTGACATATAATCCTTTATTTGTTTTTTTGACAATCATATACTCGTCCTCTATAATTAGTATAATAGGAGAGTGATTAAATGATTATTTTGGATGATAATAAAATACAATTCACTGTACAAAGACAAAAACATATTATTGGAAGTAAACTATTTCCAGTTTCATCAAAAAGTAAACTCCAAGTATTTAACTCCGAATATACAGAAGAATTAGATAAAAATGACCCTAATATTCTTCGATTTACTAAACTTGTTGATCAATG
>Ga0209000_1001169_pt1 | contig 18044 bp, 8 predicted proteins | sample RifGroD2_FD_183998 | JGI IMG/M metagenome (GOLD analysis project Ga0209000, IMG submission 183998) | Groundwater microbial communities from Rifle, Colorado, USA - Groundwater D2 (SPAdes) (version 2) | ecosystem: Environmental > Aquatic > Deep subsurface > Groundwater | place: Rifle, Colorado...
GCAGAGCCTGTCTATGGCTGAGAGGTAGCGCCCGAAAAGGGCCTCGGGGTCCAGCGGGCCGGAATAATTCCCCGTTTTCAGCTGGTGCACCAGTTTGAAGATCTCGGCGTCGTAGTCCACATGCGTCTTCAGCCTGGCGGCGCTCTCCAGCTTGGAGGCCGGCACAGAGCCCTCGCGCAGGCGCAGCGCCGCGCGGCACAGCACCAGGAACTGGGAGAGGGAATCGGTCATCAGTTCTTTCAGGGCTTTCTTGTCGCCGCCGAGCGCAAGGTAGGATTCGCGCAGGAGTATCAGTTTTCCTTTAAGCTCCCGCTCAAGCGCCAGGCGCAGATGGGCCGGGTCTATGGTCATGCCGGGCAGGGCGTCCTCGCCGTAAAGGACTTTATGGAACTCCTTCATGTCCGAGAGCTCGATGGGGAAAGTGTCGCCGGAGGCCAGCAGGCGCTCGCGGGAGAAGATGAGCGGCGGCGGATTGCCTTTTTTAAGCCAGTCTTTCGAGGCCGCGGCTATGAGCTTGAGCGCCGGCAGTTCGGCCTCTTTCAGCACCAGCATCAGGTTATAGTCGGAGCTGCCCTCTATCCTGTCCCCGGCGGCGGCCGAGCCGTACAGGACGGACGAAAGAAGGTTCTCGCCGCAGGTTTTTTTTAGGGTCTCGGTAAATTGTTCGGGTGTCATAGCGCCTTCCTCCGGGCCGAAGTATAAGTATTTATACAAAATTCGGGCCCGGGATTAACCAAAAGCCAAACAAGGTATAATTTCCTATATGGAAAAGCCGGCTGGCCGCCCCAAACTCTGGACCGATCTCGGCCTTCTTTACTGTTCGGCGATCTGGGGCTCCACTTTTATAGTCGTAAAGGACGCGCTCACAGGGGTGCACCCGGTGGCCATGGTGGCTATACGCTTCGGTATCGCGGCCCTCATTTTGCTTCCCTGGGCCCTGCGCCGCCCTAAATTCACCGACCAGCTTAAAGAAGGCGCCATCCTTTCAGTTTTCCTGACGGCGCTCTATGTAACGCAGACCTACGGCCTGCTTTTTACGTCGGCGGCGAATTCGGGCTTCATCACCGGCCTCTTCATAATCTTCATCCCGGTTTTCATGTTCCTGCTGCGCCGCCAGCGCCCGAAATGGCTGGAGGGGATCTCGGCGGCCCTGGCCGTTTACGGCCTGTGGCTGCTGACCGGCGGAGCGGCCGGCTTCAATAAAGGCGACGCCCTCACCCTGATAGCGGCCGTCACTTATGCGGCGCATGTGGCTTTCACGGACAAGTATATGAAGGCCAATGCCGATATGCTTTTGCTCGCTTTCCACCAGTTCTGGTGCGTGTCCCTCACCTCTTTCCTGCTCGCGGCGGTGATGGGTTACCCGCTGGCCGTGGCCAGTCCTAAATTGTGGGGGATAATAACTTTCCTGGCCGTCTTCCCCACTCTCACGGCTTACTTCATACAAATGGTGGCGCAGAAAGAGAGCGAGCCTTTCAAAGTCGGGCTTATCTTCACCCTTGAACCGGTTTTCGCCGCGCTTTTCGCCTGGACCCTGGGCGGCGAGGAATTCATCCTTATAAAGGCCGTCGGCGGCTTCCTGATAGTTTCCGGCATGATGCTCGGGGAATTGGCCGTTTTCAAAACGAAGAGCCCTCCCAAAACTATCTTCGAAGGGTAGATTGCCCGCCCTTGCGCTTTTCAGGTAGAATAAAGTCTTAGGCTATATACTTTGCGAAATATACGGAGGCACCATGAATATTGGCGTATTCGGTTCCGGACTTGTAGGCTCGGCGATGGCGAAGGACCTGGCGGACGAAAAGGGCTGGAAAGTGACGGTCCTCGACGCCTCTGAAAAGTCTTTGGACAAGCTGCGCTCCGACAAGCGCCTTACGCTGGTGAAAGCCGACCTTTCAAAAAGCTCCGAAGTGAAAAAAGCGGCGGAGAAATTCGACCTCGTCATCGGCGCCCTCCCCGGCTTCATGGGCTTCGAGACAGTAAAAGCCGTTATAGAAGCGAAGCGCAATATCGTAGACATCTCTTTCTTCCCCGAAGACCCTTTCAAGCTGGACGCGCTTGCGAAGAAAAATAATGTTACCGCAATCGTGGACTGCGGCGTGGCCCCCGGCTGCAGCAATATGCTCAGCGCCCGCGGCGCGGCCCTGCTGGACAAGCCCGACACCGCCCTCTGCTATGTCGGCGGCCTGCCGAAAGTTCGGACCTGGCCCTACGAGTACAAGATCGTCTTCTCCGCCGTGGACGTGATCGAGGAGTATACCCGCCCCGCGCGCTATATCGAGAACAATGTGGCCGTGGTGCGGCCCGCCCTGTCCGACCCGGAATTCCTGGACTTCGAAGGCGTGGGCACGCTGGAAGCTTTCAATACCGACGGCCTGCGCACCCTGGCCGACACGCTGAAGCTGCCCAATATGAAAGAGAAGACCATGCGCTATCCCGGCCATATCGAGAAAATGCGCGTGCTCAGGGAAACCGGCTACTTCTCCAAAGAGCCCGTGCAGGTCGGCAATGTCATGGTCAGGCCGCTCGATCTCACCGCGAAGCTGATGTTCCCCATGTGGAAGCTGCAGCCCGGCGAGCACGACGTGACCATCATGCGCGTCATCGTCGAAGGCCTGAAGAAAGGCAAGAAGACCCGCATCACCTGGGACCTGAACGACCAGTACGACGCGAAGACCGGGACCACCTCGATGGCCCGCACCACCGGCTACACCGCCACGGTAGCGGCCCGGATGTTCCTGTCCGGGACTTTCACCCGCAAAGGCATCTGCCCGCCCGAATTCTTCGGCATGGAAGAGAAGGCCTTTAAGTTCATGATAGCCGGGATGAAAGCCAGGAACATCAACTACGTGGAGAAGATAGAGACCATATGAAAAAAGCGCTCCTAGCCCTTGTACTGGCCGCAAACGCTCTTTGCCTGAGCGCCGCGGAACTGCAGTTCGTGGAAAGCGCGCCCGACGAGACCGTTTACGGTTCTTCGCTTACGGCGCGCCCGCAGGCCGTCTGGCTCGAGATGATAGGGGCGGCTTCCAAAACTCTGGATATCGAGGAGTTCTACATAGCCGACCAGGCCGGCGAAGTTCTTGAGCCGGTCCTGGCGGCCGTGAAGGAGGCCGTGGAAAGGGGCGTCAAGGTGCGCTTTATCGTGGACAAGGTGATGCTCAAGGAGAGCGAGAAGTCACTGCCGGCCCTCAAGGAAGCCGGCGTGGAAACGCGGGTGATAGACTTCAAGAAAGCGGGCGGCGGGGTGCAGCACGCAAAGTTCTTCATCGTGGACGGCGCCGAGATCTATACCGGCAGCCAGAACTTCGACTGGCGCTCGCTGAAGCATATCCATGAGCTGGGCCTGAGGATAAAGAGCGCCAAGGCCGCTTCGGATTTCACGAAGATCTTCGAGGGCGACTGGGCCCTCGCCGGCGGAGCCGAGCCGAAGAAAATGTTCGCCAAAAAAGGCAAGATAGCGATCACGGCCTCCAAACCCGAGAAAGCCTCGGTCAACGGCGGGGAAGTAACCTATAGCCTGGCCTATAGCCCCGTGGGTTTTGTCCCCAAGGGCGCGGACGCCGAAATAACGGAATTGATCAAAGCCCTGGGCGCCGCGAAGAAGACCATACGCGGCCAGGTGATGACCTATTCACTGATGGAGCACGGCTCCAAGCGCTGGGCGGAACTGGACTCCGCCTTCCGCAAAGCCGCGGCGCGCGGCGTTAAAGTGGAACTGGTCTTCGCCGACTGGTCCATGGGCGGGAAAGGCGACCGGGACATAAAGGCCCTGGCCAAGACCGACAATATAGAGATAAAGATAGCGGTCCTGCCCCAGCATAGCACGGGGATGATACCTTTCTCCCGCGTGGAGCATCTTAAATATCTCGTGATAGACGGCGAGACCGGCTATGTCACCACCTCCAACTGGGGCCCCGGCTACTTCCTTACCTCCCGCGGCACCGCCGTGTTCATGAAGGGCGCGGCCGGCGCCGCCGTGCTGGAAGACATCTTCGCGAAAACCTGGACCGGTCCTTACGCCCAGCCCGTGGACCCGCTGAAAGAATACCAGCCGGTGAAGCGGAGCTGACCTCCGCAGTCCCGGCAAAAAAATACAGGCGCCTGGCTTAAGCGAACGCGCTGAGCCGGCGCCTGGCTTATTTTATCAGCGCTATCTTTAAGATCCTGCCTCCGTCTTTCACCACTACGAAATATACGCCGCCGGCCGCGCCGGCCCCTTGGGAATTGCGCTTGTCCCACACGGCGAAGCCCAGGCTGTCGGCCGTCAGCGCGCGCACTAGTTCCCCGGAAAGAGTATAGATCATCGCCTTCGCGCCCGGCCGCAGCCTGGAGATGGTGACCGCGTTGCAGCCGGCGGCCGCCCTGCAGGGGTTCGGGTAGGTCCTGGCCGCCGAAGAGGTCTGGGCCGGGGTGTAGACCATCACCTGGTAGAGCGAAAAGTGGTCCACCAGGGCCGTGACGCGGTTGGCCGCGGGGTTTGGCGAGGAGGGGAGGCGCAGCCACGCCGCGGTGGGTTCGTCGTAGCGGGCCAGGACCAGCAGGTTCTCGTCGAGGCCAGACACGTCGGCATCCCTGTAATTGAAGACGAGCGTGGCGGCGCCGGCCGGCTGGGCCGCCGTGTCCGGAATGATCTCCGCTCCCACTCCGACGGGAGCCAGGCCGCGTTCGGCCGCCCGGCCCGCGGGCAGCGAAGCCGGGGGCTGGATGGTGATGTTAACGGGAGAGGCGAAAGCCCCCGGGGGAACCTCCAGCCTGACCTCGCCGGCTTCAGCGTTGAAAGTTACCGTGCCTCCCCCTCCGGGAGTTACCAGGCCGGCGCCGGCCTGGTGCCGCGCCGTGACCGAGGAGGCGAGCGGCCCCTCGCTGGGCAAGCCGGCGCCGTTGAACGCCAGGACGGCGGCGTAATAGGTGACGCCGGGGGTCAGCCCCGAGAAGGACGTTGTGGAGCCATTTACCGTCACCGTGGCGGTGGAGCCGCCGGCGGCCCATAGAGATACGCTGTAGTCGGTCCAGGAGGGGTTGCCGTTCCCCGACCAGGCCAGGGTAACGGAGGTAAAGAACACCTCCTGGAAAGTCAGCCCGGCGGGGGGCGCGGCCAGCGTCCAGCGCGCGAGCGCCGGCGTCTGCGAGGAGCCGGAGATGTTGAAGGTCTCCAGGGACCTGCTGTATTCGGTATTGGTGGAGAGGCCCGTCTCCGTCCAGGCTGCGGCGCCGGGGCCCAGCGGCGGCGTGACCGCCCCGCCGGTGGAGGCTCTCAGCCGGTAGCCGTCCTCGTACTGCACGTCGCTCCAGGCCCAGCTGATGGAGGAAACGCCCAGCGCAGCGCCGGACAGGACTGACGCCGCCGGGACCGGCGGGTTGGTGCGCGTGGAGGGCGCGACCGAGAACTCCGTCGGCGCGCCTTCGCCGTTGTAAGCGCGCACCCGCACGTAATAGGTGGTGTAGGCCTGCAGGCCGCCCAGGTCCAGCGAGTAGGCCTGGGTAAGCGGCGCGGTGGAGATGAGTCCGCCGGTGAGGAAAGCGTCGGCGCTGGAATAAGAGACCTCGAAGTCGGTGCCGGCCGGGTTGCCGTTCGCGCTCCAGGCCACAGAGACCGCGGCGGAGGACAGGACGGCCGCGCCCGCGCCGCCCGGGGGGGCGGCCAGGGTGCGGGCCGTAAGCGCGACGGCGGCGGAGGAACCGCTGATATTGTAGGCCGCCACGTAGCGCGCGTAAGCCGTATTGGTGGAAAGACCGGTCTCCGCCCAGGTCAGCGTTCCGGCCGCCAGCGCGGGCGAGACCGGCCCGCCTGTGGAGGCGTAGACGCGGTAGCCGGCCTCGTCCTGGACGTCGGACCAGTTCCAGGCCAGCGACGAGACTCCGAGGGCCGGGGCCGAGAGTGCCGGCGCCTGCGGCGGCGCGACATTGGTGCGGGTGGACGGCACTACCAGGAAGGCGCCGTACACGCCCTGGAGGTTGAGGGGGCGGACCCGGATGAAATATTCAGTGTCAGCCTGCAGGCCGGTCAGAGTCAGGCCGAAGGCGAGGCCCGCCGAGGCCGTGGAGATGGCGTGGCCGGTGAGGAAGGCGTCGGCGCTGGAATAGGAGACCTCGTAGGGGACCGGCCCGGCATTGCCGCCGTCGTCCCAGCCCACGGCTATGGCGGCGGAGGAGAACACCATGGTGAAGGGAGCGACCGGCGCGGCGGCCATGGTGCAGGCCTCGAGCGGGACGGAAGCCGAAGAGCCGGCGAGGTTGAAGGCCTCCACGTACCGGGTCAAGCAGAGGTTGGCCGAAAGCCCCTCGTCGACCTGGACGGTGGCGCCGGCCGGCAGGCCGTGCGAGAAGATGGCCGCCGAGCCGGAGTAGAGTCGGTAGCCGCTCTCGTGCTCTACGTCGTTCCAGGTCCAGGAGACCGAGGAGACGCCGAGCGCCGCGGCGGACAGGGCCGGGGCCAGCGGCGGAGGGACATTGGTTCGGGTGGAGGGGGCCACGGAGAAAGATGTGGGGACCCCGTCGCCGTTATAGGCCCTGACCCGGACGTAATAAGTGGTGTAAGGCAGCAGGCCGCCGAGCGCGGCGGAATAAGTTTCAGTCAGCGGCGCGGTGGAGATCGCGCTGCCGGTGAGGAAGGCGTCGGCGCTGGACCAGGAGACTTCGAAGTCGGTTCCCGCCGGGTTGTCGTTGGCGGCCCAGGAGACGTTGATGGCCGTGGAGGAAAGCACCGCCGCGGCGGCGGAGGCGGGCGGGGCGGCCAGGGTCCAGCGCGTGACCGCCGCGGAGGTGGAAGTGCCCGGCATATTCAGCGCAGCCACGCTGCGGGTATAGGCCGTATTGGTGGAGAGGCCGGTCTCGGGCCAGGTAACCGTATTCGCGGCCAGCGCGCCGGAAACGGGACCGCCGGTGGAGGCGATCAGCAGGTAGCCGGTCTCCCCCAGGTTCACGTCGTTCCAGGACCAGGTGATGGAGGAGATCCCCGCGGCGGCCCCGGAAAGGGCGGGCGGCGGGGGCAGGTCGGGGAACTGGCTGCGCAGCGCGCGGAAATCGTCGTTGGAGCCGTTGGCGGAGTAGCCGGCGATATAGACGTAGCCGGAATTCCCGGCCGCGACGGCGCGCCCGGCATCCTCGCCGCCGCCATTGTAGACCGCGGAGGCGATAAGTATGGAGAGGTTCGGGTCGAACTTGACCGTGCAGATGTCGGAGTTGCCTCCGGCGTTCTGGGATTTGCCCGTTACGAGGATGTTGGACGAGGAATCCACGGCTACGCCGTAGGCGTAGTCGTTGCCGTTGGCGGCCCCGTTGAAGGAAGTCGAGACGAGCACTGCGGTGAGTTCCGGGTTGTACTTTACTACCCGGTAGTTCTCCGAACCGGCGCCGGCCCATTCCTCGCCCGCTATCAGGATATTGCCGTCCCGGTCCACCGCCGCGGCGTTGGCCGCGTCGTAGCTGCCGCCGGGGCCGGCGAAGGTGGCCGAGGAGAGGACGGAGGACAGGTCCGCGGAGTACTTTATGGTAAAGAAATCGCTGCCGTTGGTGCCGGCGACTATGACGTGGCCGGAAGCGCTGACGGCCACGGCATAGGCCGTCTCGTTGCCGCCGCCATTGTAGGTGGCGGAGCCCAGGACGACCATGGAGGAGCTGTATTTTATGGTGAAAAAATCGTAGTTGGAAGAATTGCGCGACTGCCCGGTGACCAAAATGTTCCCGTCGCGGTCCGCCGCCACGCCGTAAGCCTCGTCCCAGCTGTTGGCCGCCCCGTTGTACGTGGCCGAGGAGATGATGTCCAGGTTCTGGTCGTACTTGACCACGAGGAAATTGTCCTGCGACGGGGTCATGATGTAGCCGGCCACTATCAAATTGCCCAAGGGGTCCACGGCCGCGGCGCGGGCATAGTCGTTCCAGCCGTTGGGCCCGCCGAGGCGCTGGGAGACCAGCTTTTCGCCCTGGGGGCTGTATTTGACTACCAGCCAGTCCTGCGGGATGGCGGACCCGCTCATGGAAGAGGAGCCCACCACGTAGACATAAGGCCCGCCGGGGGAGAAGGTGTCCACCGCCACGCCGAAGGCCTGGTCCGGGCCGGTGCCGTTATAGACGGCGCCGCCGGCCTGGGAGAAGTCCCCGCTGAAAACGCCCAGCGGAGGATCGTTGCCGGGCCGCTTGGCCGCCGCGTAGGCGCCGTTGTTGTCGCCGGGAGAATCCTGGCTGGAGGCCCAGACGCTCCAGTAGCCGGCCTCGTCGCGGGTCTTCAGCGCGAACCAGTAGGAGGCCCCCGGCAGCAGCCCCGTCACCGTAAGGTTCACGCTCTGGCCGGCCACGGTCCCCGTGTCGAAGGCCAGCGTGTACGACGGCTCGGGCGGGGAGGCATAGTTGTCCGAGGTGATGATGGCCGCGCTGGTGTACTTCAGCTCGTACCTGCCTCCGGAAATGTCGCCGGCGGCTCCGTCGTCTCCGGGGGCGGTCCAGGAGAGCTTTACCTCGCCGGTAGCGCCGGTCCCGGTCTGCGCGGTCAGATCCGCGACTCCGGCCGGCGGGGTGATGTCCGACATCACGCGGCGTATTACGCGGAGGTCGGTGGCAGGGTAGCTGCCGGAAGTGCCGGCGATGTACGTGTACCCGCCGGGGCCGGCGGCCACGGCGCGCGCTATGTCGCTGCCGCCGCCGTTGTAGGAGTCCGAATGCAGCAGGTTAAGGGACGGGCTGTATTTTAGCGTGACGAAGTCGTCGTTGCCGGAGGCGTTCCAGGACTTGCCGGCGACCAGCACGTAGCCCGCGGTATCCACAGCCAGGGCGTAGGCGTAGTCGCTGTTGTTGGCCGGGCCGTTGAAACTGGCCGAGGCCAGGACCACCGACAGGTCCGGGGAATACTTGACGGTCAGATAGTTGGTCCAGCCGGAGACGCCCCACTCCGCGCCGGTGACGTAAATATTCCCGTCCGCGCCGGCGCCGACGCCGTAAGCCGTGTCGCCCGAATTGCCGGAGCCGTTGAAAGCCGCTGAAGAGATCACGGCCAGGGCATTGTCGTACTTGATGGTGAAGTAGTCGGCCCCGTCGCCGCCGGTAACGATGATGTTCCCGGAGGGGTCCACGGCCACGGCCTGGGCTTCCTCGGAGCCGCCCTTGTCCCAGGTGGCGGAGGCCAGCACCACGGCCAGGTCGGAACTGTACTTGATGGTGTGATAGCTGGGCTGGCCGGAGCCGTTGCCCACCCCGCCGGTCACGAAGACGTTCCCGGCCGCGTCAACCGCCAGGCCGCGCGGGGTGTCGTTGCGGCCGGCCTCTCCGTTGAACTTCGCCGAGGCCAGCAGGTCCAGGTTGGGGTCGAGCTTCAAGGTCAGCCAGTCGCCGTTGCCGGTGGTGGTCTGGCCGGTCACCAGCAGGTTGCCGGCTTGGTCCACGGCGGCGGCATAGGCCGTGTCGCCCCAGCTGTTGTGGTAATAGCGGGAGAGGAGCTTGTTCCCGGAGGCGTCGTATTTGACGATCATGTAGTCGTAGGGGGCTATGGGCCCGCCGGTGGAGGAAACCCCGACGGCGTAGATGTACGGACCGCCGGCCGAGAAGGTATCGAGGGCCAGGGCATAGGCCTCGTCCGGCCCGGTCCCGTCGTAGACCGCGCCGCCCGGCAGGGAGAAATCCCCGCTGAAGACCGCCAGCGCCGGGTCGGTGCCGTAATCCTTGGCCGCGGCGAAGGCGAGCTGGTTGTCGGCGGGGGCGTCCTGGCTGGAGTTCCAGACGCTCCAGAGGTCGGCGCTGTCCATCACCTTGATGGCGAACCAGTAGGAAGCGCCCGGGACGAGCCCGGAGAAGTTCACAGTGTTTTTCTGCCCGTGGACGGTATTGGTGGGTATTTCCAGGGAGTAGTAAGGCTCAGGGGGCGAGTTAAAAGAGTCCGCGGTTATTATGCCCAGAGAGGAATATTTGACGACGTAAAGCGCGTCAGTCATATTCCCGGAAGCCCCGTCGCCGCCGGGAACGGTCCACTCCAGCCGGAGGCCGCCGGAATTGCCCGGGGCGGTGTAAGCCGCCAGGTCGGTCACGGGGCCCGGCGCGCCGGCGTCGGCCAGCGTGACGGTGCTGAAGCCGATGCAGTTGGAGCCGGAGGAGCGGTGGCCGTAGGAGTCGCGGGCCTCGACGTAGTACCAGTAGGTCACTCCGGGGAGGAGGCCGGCAACGACCGTGGACGTGGTCTGCCTCACCGCCAGGGCCGCGTCGTCGGCGCTGGTCCACTCTCGGTTGGCCTGGTAAGCGGAGCATTGGCTGAAGGAGTAGGTGGCGTACGCCACGCGGTAATCCGTGAAATTTATGTCCGCGGACTGCCCCCAGTTGAACTTGAGCGAGACCGGTTTGCGGTAGCTGGGTATGCCGCCGGGATTGACCGGCCGCTTGTTGTCCAGCATGAAGGGGGCGGTCTCGGCCCACAGGCTTTCGGCCTCGCCGTCCGTCACCTTGAACCTGACCTGCGCCGCCGCGCTTTCGGCGCCGGTCACCGTCATGGTGGTGGCCCAGGTCAGGGTATACTCGGTCCCGGAGAAGTCCGCAGCCGGGACGAAAGGTTCGGCCGAAAAGTCGATATCGAACACCTTTATGTCGTCCCAGGCGCCGCCGTCGACGCGGAACTGGGGGCCGTAGGAATAATACTGGTCGCTCCGGACGGCGATGGTGGAGGTGTCGGCGGCCCCGTCGCCGTCCTTCACGCGGAACTTTACCCCGACCGCGTTGCTGCCGTCGACGGTGTGGGAGACCGGGCCCAGGGCATTGTCGGAAGCGTGGCCCAGCACGGGGGCGTGGTTGCCGGAGCCCTGGGCGGGGGCCTGGGCCATGGTGCCGGCGGCGGAGGAATTAAGGTCGGGCGCGGAGACATTGCCGGAGTTGTCCGCGGTCTTGAGCATGAAGAAGTAGGTCACCCCGGGTTCCAGGCCCGCGAGTACGCGCCGCTCGGGGAAGCCGGGAACCCCCATGGGCTGCGTCGACAGGTTCCCCACGTCCAGGCTCTTGGTGACGGAGGTGTCCTCGGCCACTATCCAGGCCGTCTGGGGAGCGTAGAGGTCCGCGCCGGCCCACCACTGGGCGGTGGTGTAGCCGCTCAGGGAGAAGGTGGCGTAGCGCAGCTCGTAGGAGGCGCCGTAGATATTGCGGTCGGCCGCGCCGTCGTCGCCCGGCGCGCTCCAGGCCAGATCCACCTCCCCCACGTTCGAGCCCGGGGCGGCCGCCAGGTCGGCCACGGCCGAGGGAGGGATGGCTTCCGGGACGGGCGAAAGCGCCGTGCCGCCGTAGGCGCCGCAGTCTATGCGGCCGCCGCCGGGCTCGTCGCCCGGGTCGTCGGCCGGGTCGCCGGCGTCCGCGGCTATGGAGTTGGCGGCCAGCCGGTAATCCCCGGCCGCGGCGTTGGCGAAGACCGCCGCGGTGCTGGCGGCCGGGATCAGGAGGTTGTCGTGCAGCGTGGGCGTCAGGAAGCTCAGTCCGGGCTCGAAGAAGTCATAGAGGCCGTGCTGGACCCTGTCTATGTTAAGGTCGCCGAAGAGGTTATGGGAGATCTCGGTGACGTCTATGTCGGTGCCGGAAAAGCCGACCCAGGCGTTGAGGATGATGTTGTTCCTGAAGACGGCGCCGTTGCCCTCCTCGACGGCGAAGTCCGTGTTGGAGCCGACGATGGTATTGTTCCTGATGACGCTGCCGTAGTTGCTGTAGTCCAGGATGATGGCGGTGAAGGAGCAGCGCGCGATGAGGTTGTTGCGTATCTGCACGGACCCGGCGGAGAAACGGATGCCGCCGTTGGAGTAGCCGCCTGAGCCGCCTGAGCCGCAGTCGGTCACGATGTTGCCGGCGACGAGCGTCATGCCGTTCGGATAGCCGCCGTCTATGCCGTAGATAGCGGCGCGGGAGATGGCGTTGGAGGAGATGTCCAGCGTGCCGTAGCCCTGCGCGTCTATGCCTATGCCGGTCTTGCCGTCCCCGATGTCCCCGCCGAACTCGCGGATCTCGCTTATCGTGTTGTTGCGGATCGCGGCGGTCCTGTGGGTGGCCGGGCCCAGCGCTATGCCCGTGCGGCAGTTGTAGATGGTGCTGGAGGCCACGGTCAGGCTGAAATACTGGCTGCCGTAGGTGTCGATAGCCGGCGCGGAGCTGTTGAAGATGACGGAATTGGTGATGGTGACCGTGGAATAGCTGTTCCCGCTCCAGTACAGGTAGAAAGGCGTAAGGCCGGAAGAGACGGCTATCCCGTCGAAACCGACGTTGAGGCCGCCGGTGTTCACCCAGAAGCGGCCCATGACGGTGGACCGGTGGACGGCGTAATCTCTGGAGAGGAAGTCCGCAGCATAGCCGCCCTCGAAAGAAAGGCTCTTGTTCATGGCGTCCAGGCTTTCGGTGTAGACGCCGGAGGCTATCTTTATGGTGTCGCCGTTCGAGGCCGCGGAGAAAGCGGAGTTCAGGGTGGACTTGGGGGCCGAGGAGAGCAGGCCGCTGTTGGCGTCGCTGCCAGTATTGGTGGAGACGTAAATTACCGCGGCGTCCAGGAGCGGCGCCTGGAACAACGGGGCGAGCAGCAGAAACAGGGCGCGGCGTGCCGCCCGTCCTCCGCCGGCCGCGAAAGACCTCGCGCGGTAGCCGGACATGCGAATGATAGTCTAATGCATAAAGCCCGTATTTTCAAGGGATTAAAGTTACTTATAAAGCCCGGGAACGGCCGCCGGCCGTGATCTCCACGGGAAAATACGAAAAGAGCCCGCTTTTTGTTATCATAACGTGAGGTCGTCGGTTTTGCCGGTTCTTGCCGCCGTCATGCCGCTCGCGCTGTCAAGGAGGTTTTGATGATTTCACTTGCTGGTCTGATGACCAATAGAGAAGGGTTCAGCGCGCTGGTGATGGGCAACCACGCCCTGGCCAGGGCCATGGCCGAGGCCGGCACGGCCGTAGTGACCAGCTATCCCGGCTCGCCTACCCCCGAGATAGCCGACGCCCTGCTCGCCCCGCCGGAAAAAGACCGGCCCTGCCATTTCGAATTCGCCGTCAACGAGAAAGTCGCCCTGGAATTCGCCGCCGGCGCCTCGCTCAACGGGCATCCCTCCGCCGTCTTCTTCAAATCAGTGGGCCTCAACGTGGCCGCTGATTCCCTCGTCCAGCTCGCCCTGATGGAGCTCGTCGGCGGAATGGTGATCATCCTCGGGGACGATCCCGGCGCAAACTCCTCCCAGAACGAGCAGGACAACCGCTGGTTCGCCCGGATGGCCTATATCCCGGTCTTCGAGCCCGCTTCTCCAGCCGAAGTGTACGTGATGTACAAAGAGGCCGCCGCGCTGGCCCGCGAACGCCGCGCCCCGGTCTTCCTCCGCCTCACCACCCATGTCTGCCACGCCAGGGAAAGCGTGATGTTCGGCGAACTGCCCCCGCAGCCTGACTGGACGCCCCGCTTCGACGCCGCAAAAGGGCCTTATGTGCCGATAGCCGCCACGGTCTTCCCGCTTAAAAAAATGGCCCTGGAAAAACTGGACGCCTGGGCCGTCTACGGCGAGAAAAGCCTCCTCAATATCGTTCACAAGACCCCGGTACAGGGCGAGAAACGCCTCGGGGCCATAGCCGCCGGCCTGCCGGCGCTCTGCCTGCTTGAGGCCCTGCGGTCGGCGGGCGCCCCGGTGGACCTGCTGAAACTGGGCCTCACCTATCCCCTGCCCGAGAAGCTGGCGGCGGAATTCCTCCACGCCCACGACGAGGTTTATATACTGGAAGAGCTGGACAGGGTGATGGAGACGGAGCTGAAGGCCCTGGCCTATGACCGGGGCATAAACTGCCTGATCCATTCCCGAAAGGGAAATGCGGCGCTGATGGGCGAAATGACGCCGGAGCGGGCCCGCGCCGCCCTGGCCGTCCCCTGGCCCGGCCTTTTCCCGGCCCCGGAAAAACACTCTTTCACTGCGCCGGCCCCGCGAGAGCCGCAGATGTGCCCGGGCTGCGGCCACCGCTCGGCTTTCCACGCCGTAAAGAAAGCCCTGCCGCCCGGCGCTATAACCGTGGGCGATATCGGTTGTCATTCGCTCGGTTTCCTGCCTCCTTATAATATGGGGGAGGTCCTGTTCTCCATGGGCCACTCCGTTTCAACGGCCTCCGGCCTGGCCCTCAATAATTCAAGCCGCAAGGTGGTCGCCTTCGTCGGCGATTCCACCTTCTTCCACGCCGGGATGCCCGGCCTGGTGAACGCGGCCTGGCGCGACAGCGATATCACGCTGGTGCTCCTGGACAACGGGACCACGGCCATGACCGGCCACCAGCCCCGCCCCGGCAACGGGGAGATAGGGGAAAGGCTGGCGCTGTTCGAGATACTGGAGAAACTCGGAGTTAAATTCATCCGCGAATGCGACGCCTACGACCAGCCGAAGCTCGCCGACCACCTGAAAGAAGCCATGGAGCATAAGGGTTTCGCCGTGGTCATAGCCCGCCATCCCTGCATGCTCAAGTTCATGCGCGAGCGGCGCCGTACCAGCCCCGGCCTCAAGGTGCAGCAAGTGAACGTGGCCCAGGGCAGCTGCGCGCGGCATTATGTCTGCGCCGCCGAATTCGCCTGCCCGTCCTTCATCCGGCACGCCGACGGTTCTGTCACCGTGAATAAAGAGCTCTGCATCGGCGACGGTTCCTGCATGCAGACCTGCCCGTCCCAGGCGATAGGGAGAAAATCGGGGATCGAGAATCGAGGATCGAGGATCGAGAATCAGGGATCAGGAGAGGGGAAGGGGAATGGGGAGGGGGGGAAAGATGGCGTTTAATATTTATCTCTGCGGCGTGGGCGGCCAGGGCATCGGCCTGCTTGCCGCGGCATTGGCGCAGGCCGCCGACAGGGCCGGCCTGAAGGTGCGCGCCTGCGACACCCACGGCCTGGCCCAGCGCGGCGGCGTGGTCTCTTCCCATATCCGCCTCGGCGCCGACGCCCTCACTCCGCTTGTCCCCGAGGGCGGCGCGGACCTGGTCCTGGGGCTGGAGCGCCTTGAGGCCCTGCGCGGCGCGGCGCAATATTTGAAGAAAGGCGGTAAAGTGATCTATTACGACACCGCCTACCAGCCGGTCAGCGTGCGCATGGGCAAGGCCCATTACCCTTCTCCCGAAGAAGTCGCCAAAGAGATCTCCGAAGCCGGCGGCGAAGTCTCGGCCGTCCTGATAGAGGATATGCGGGACCCGCGAATGCAGAACTCCGCCCTGCTCGGCCGCCTGGCCGCGCTGAAAGCCGTCCCCGGCCTGGAAGCCGCGGTGATAGAAGAAGTGTTGAAGGAGATAGTGCCGGCGGCGGCGCTCGAAGAGAATCTCAGGGTATTCCGCTCCGCCGGCCGCTGAGCCGCGGTTATTTGCGGGGGGCCGGCTGGGCGGCGCGGGGAGGCTTGGTTTTTTTCCTGACCTCCCAGTGCCTCGGGCGGCTGGAGTCAAGGTGAACGAAGGCGGCGTCGGGGTAATAGCCCACGCCGCCTTCGTTTATTTTAGCGGCGAAGTCCGCCACCTCGGCTGGGTTGCGGCCGGGGACCCGGATATCCGCCGCCCAGCCCAGCATATGCGTGCTCCAGCGCGCCGCGCCAGGCAGTTTCCTGTTGAACTTCGGCGAGCGGTAGCCGCTCAGGAGAATAAGCCCGCTTTTAGCGAACTTGTCCTCGATAAGGTCCAGTATTTCCAGGAGCTTTATTGAGATCTCTGTCTCCTTGCCGGTCTGCCTGCAGCGCATGATGCTCCGTATTTTAGCCAGCTCGGCCTGGTCATAGGTCCCGTCGGCTTTGCGGTAAGCCGCGACCGCCCGCTCCCTGGTGTCGGGCCGGTTCAGGGCCAGGCGGCCGTCGCCGCCCAGGTTCACCGGCCTGGGCGGGTGCGCCGTGGCCCCGCGGATGAAGATATAGGTCTGGACGTCGCCTTCCTCCAGCTCTATTACCTCGGCCTCGCTTACGTCGGGCGGTTCCGGGGCCGTGTCGAGCAGCGAGGAGAAATTATCCAGGAAGTCGGAGGCGCTGATCTCTTTATCGGCGGCGGAGAGTGAAGGTCCGGCAAAAATAAGCGGGAGCAGAAGGGCTGTAAAAGCGGCTGCGCGGCTCATGGTATTTTAAGGGGTCAGGGCTTAAGGTTCCTGCGCAGAATGTCCATGTCGGCTTTGAAAGCGCGGTCCAGTAACAGGGCTTTGTAGACGGCGTCGCCAAGCTTTTTCCCGGCCGCGGTATCGGAGGGGTGGTGAACGCCGCCTATCACGCGGTTCAGGGCGGCCTGGTCCGCGTAAGACATGTACTTTAAAGCGTTCGCCGGGACCAGCTCGGAAAGCATTAGGCCGAAGACGCGCGCCACGGCCGAATGGCCGCTCGGGTAGGCGTAGCCGCCCTCCCTGTCCAGGCAGGGGACGAGGGCGGGATCGCGCAGGAAAGGGCGGGGGCGCTCGTATTTGCGTTTGAGCAGGAACACCATCGAGGCCGTATCCGCCCTGACCTTGAAGAAGATCTTTTCAACTTCTTTCGGCGCGTTTTCGCCGAAAGGGCTGATAGCCCCGAAAAAATTGTCGTAGGTGGCGTCCGGCTGGGCGTTCGCGGCCGCGCACTGCGCCGGCGTGCGCTCTTCCTGCCAGCGCTTCAGCGCCGCGAGGTCCTCTGTATCCACGGCGGAGCCGGCGGCCGGGGCCGGCGGAACCGAGTCCAGCTCTACCTGCCAGGGGGCGAGGTAATAGATCTTCCCCTGCGGGGCGTCGAAAACCCCGGCCTGCGGGGCTTCCGCCGCAGGGGAGGCGGGAACGGTATGAGTGAGGACGGGCGCGAGCCCGGAAAAAGGACCGTTAAAGAGTTCATCGGCGCCGCCGGCCGAAAGGCCGGCAGGCGCGGCGGCGGCCAGGAAGAGGGCGGTCAGCAGTTTCGCGGTCCGGGGCTTCTTCTCGCTCATCAGTCCTTCTTGCCGCGCGGGCCCGACTGGCCGGCCGGCGGCAGCTCGAACAAGTTTATTTTTTTATTAGTGTCGGAAAAATATTTCAGGGCCCAGGGGGTGGGGAAAAAGATGACCGGGTTCCCGGCGGGGTCCGAGCCCAGCCGGACATTGTCCGCAAGGTGGATGGAGCCGCCGGAGATGGTTTTGGCGCCTTCGGCGTCCAGCCAGCGCACGAACTGCCAGGGGGCGGGTTCCAGCCTTGACTCGACTCCGTACTCGGCCTCCAGCCTGTACTGCGTCACCTCGAACTGGAGCGGCCCCACGGCGGCCAGCAGCGGGCTGGAGCTGGGCGCGTCCTTCACGGTGAACTGCTGCACCACGCCCTCGAGCATCAGCTGCTCCAGGCCCAGCTTGAACGGCTTGGACTTGGACGGGATCGGGTTATAAAGGAAAGTGAAGCATTCCGGCGGGAAGCGCGGGATCTCGTCGAAAATAATGGCCGGGTTCTCCGTCAGCGTATCGCCTATAGCGAATTCCTGGTTTCCCACGAGTCCAACTATATCCCCGGGCCAGGCCTCGTCCACGGTCTCCCGCTCCTGGCCGAAAAGTTTATTCGAATTCGAAAGCCGGATCTTTTTGCCGGTGCCGGAATGGTGCACGGTCATGTCGCGGGTGAACTTGCCGGAGCAGACCCGCACGAAGGCCACCTTGTCGCGGTGGCGCGGGTTCATATTGCCCTGGATCTTGAAGATGAAGCCGGCGAAAGCCGGGAACTCCGGGGCGATGGAGCCCATGGTGGCGTCGCGGGGCCCGGGCGGGGCCGAATGCTCCACGAAGCCGTCCAGCATAAGCTGGATGCCGAAATTATTGACCGCGCTGCCGAAGAAAACGGGTGTGGTCTCGCCGGCCAGAACCTCTTCGGCGGAATATTCGGTTCCGGCCAGGTCAAGCATGCCTACTTCCTCTATGAAATTCCTGTAGCTGACGGCCTCCATCGTATCCTTGATATGCCGGTCATTGATGTCGGCCACTTCCACCGGGGCCATGAAGGCGCCGCCCGGGGTGCGCTCGAACATATGCGCCTGCCTGGTGAGCCGGTCATAGACGCCGCGGAAATCCTTGCCGCTGCCCATCGGCCAGTTCACTGGGAAAGGCTTGAGGCCCAGCGTTTTCTCCAGCTCGTCTATCAGCTCCAGCGGCTC
>Ga0209000_1001170_pt1 | contig 18036 bp, 21 predicted proteins | sample RifGroD2_FD_183998 | JGI IMG/M metagenome (GOLD analysis project Ga0209000, IMG submission 183998) | Groundwater microbial communities from Rifle, Colorado, USA - Groundwater D2 (SPAdes) (version 2) | ecosystem: Environmental > Aquatic > Deep subsurface > Groundwater | place: Rifle, Colorado...
GTAAAGAAAATTTTTATTGCGATTTTGATTGTAAATTTTTTAAAACATTCATAAATTTTTTAGCAATTAAATTTTATCAGGAGAGTTCATAGAATTGAAAGATAAAAGCGAATAAATAATTTTATGGAGTTAGCGAATAAAATGAGCTTTATTCCGAAAATAAATTTCAATATCGAAAGTTTTTACAAAAAAAATAACGATTTTGAGAAACCAATAAATAAAATTGCATTTGCAGGTCGTTCTGAACAGGATGACAAAATTGATGTATCTTCACAAAATATTCAACAAGCTTATTTTCCTTATATTCCTAAAACTGGTCGTGTAAAAGAAACTCAAATACCGATTCAGCTTCAGGAAGAAATGAGATCGGCTATAAGAAATATTTACGGCAAAAATAAAGAAGAAGAAGTTTTTGAAAATGTTTTAAAAATTGTAAAATCAGCTCGAGCTGAAAGAAGTTTCGAATTAAAAAAAGAAGATTATTCCAGACCTGCAGATTGGTATAAAAAAGAAGTAATTTACATGTTTTACCCTGATCAATTTGGGGTTAATGGAAAAAATAAACCTAATCAATTCAAAGATTTGCCCAAAATGTTTGACTATATTAAAGACTTTGGAGCAACGACTTTATATATTACACCATTTTTTGACTCCCCTATGGGAGATGGTGGTTTTGATGTAAGCAATTTAAAAGATGTAAGAAAGGATTTAGGCGGAATATCGCAGTTTGATAAATTTTTGACAAAAGCAAGAAATAAAGGACTTAAAATACAGGCGGATCTTGTGCTAAATCACGTATCAGACCAGCATGACTGGTTTACAAAAGCACTGTCAGGTGATAAAAAATATTTGGATTATTTTATCCATACTGACAAACTTCCTGAATTTAAAAGATACACAGATAAACAAAAGGGTGTTGTTGTTGATTATCAGGAAGGAAAAGCTCAATCTAAAAGAAGATTAATGTTCCCAACAGCTTCTGAACATCATTATGAAAAACATATGGTCAATGGAAAAAAAGAATACTTTTATCATACTTTTTATCCATTCCAGCCTGATTTGAACTGGAAAAACCCGGAATTAATGTATGAGGTTCTTGATACTTGCAAGTTCTGGGCAAATAAAGGCATAGATGTATTCAGGCTAGATGCTTTGCCATTCTATGTAAAAGAAAAAGGTACTAGTGGTGAAAATCTTAAAAAAACACATGAAATTGTAAAATTAGTGAGTTCTTTCATACAAGCAACAGCACCACGCTCTGTTTTAATCGCCGAAGCTTGCATGTGGCCTAAGGATATAAGACCTTATTTTGGCGAAGACAGAATAGTTCAAATTTCAAAGAATAAAGAAATAGAAAGAACAAATAAAATGCAGATGGCATATAACTTCCCTTATATGCCTGCAATGTGGTCAAGTGTTTTAACTGAAGATGCTGGACATTTTTGGAAGGCTTATAACAAAACACCGGAAATCCCTGAATCTGCGGCATGGTCAATATTTTCAAGATGTCATGATGAATTGACTCTTGAAATGGTTGATATAAAAACAAGAAAAAATATTTATGACAAACTTGTTCCCAAAGGAGCCAAATTCAGAGAAGGACTTGGTGTTGGAGGCAGGTTAGCAAATTTTTTAGATAATGACCCCAAAAAAATCGGTCTGTTAAATTCTGTCATGTTCTCACTTCCAGGTGTACCTGTTGTTTATTATGGCGATGAAATAGGAGCTAACAATAATTGGGATTATGCAAAAGAATGCGCAAAAAATCGCCAAGGGTTTAAATTAAAAAATGATTCTGCTCAAGAACCGCTAGATGAATCAAAAATTGTTGAATCCGAATTTTTTGATTCCAGAGAAATTAACCGTGGACCTATTAATAGTAAAGATTTTTATAAAATATCTAATGATAGTCAAAATCCTAAGCATGAAATTTATGAAAATATTAAAAACCTGATAAATGTTAGGAAACAAAATCCCGCGATGACTGATGGGAAGCTGATTAAAGTAGATACGAGTAAAAATAATGTATTTTCTTTTATCAAAAAAGGAAAAGCTCAGGAAATATTAGTTTTAAATAATCTTTCAGACAAAGCTTCCAGCGTAAAGATTAATTTACCGGAAGAAGCCGTACAAAAAATAACCGGTTCAAAAACTCTGTTTAATCTACTTACAAAAAAAGAAAAACAAATAACAACAAATATTCAGGATAGTAAACATCAACTGCAAATAGAACTAGAACCTTATGAATCAGCATGGTTAAGTCTTTAAGACATTTTTATAACTACTCTTTTTAAATATTTCCATAACAAGCAATAATAAAACTGCCAAAACAAGTAAAAACGCCCAAGTGACAGGCTCAACAGGCTGAATTTTTAATGTGTTTTGCATTACCGGTATTTGCATAGATAAAATGTGAATAAGTTGAGCAATAAAGACTCCTGCAATTAAAAAGACGTTGTTTTTAAAAGAAATTTTAAAAGCCGAGATATACTCTGACCGACAGTTAAATACCTGTATGTTTTCAAATAAAACCATTAATAAAAGAACTATATTTCTTGCCTGATATTCATTCCAACCGGTTTTTAAAAGCAATACCCAACAAATAAAAGCAATTATAGACATAGTCAACCCTGACAGTATTGTTTCCTGCATCATTAGTTTGTTAAATATTCCTTCTTCGGGACTTCTCGGAGATCTTTTCATTGAAGCCGATTCCCCTTTTTCAAAAGCCAAAGCCGCCCCTTGAATTCCGTTAGTTACAAGATTAAGCCATAAAAGCTGTACTGCGAGCAACGGTATAGGCAAGCCGGCAAGCAAAGACAGTAGAAATAAAACTATTTCTGCCGCCCCTGTTGATACAAGAAGATAAATAACCTTCCTTATATTGTCGTAAATATATCTGCCTTGCTCTATACCTGAAACTATGGAAGAAAAATTGTCATCCGTAATAATCATTGCAGACACATCTTTTGCAATGTCCGTACCCGAACCCATAGCAACGCCGATATGGGCTTTCTTTAGAGCAGGAGCATCATTCACACCGTCACCGGTTACTGCGACATAATTTCCGTTTTTAATTAAAGCTTCAACAATTTCAAGTTTTTGTATGGGAGAAACCCTTGCAAATATTGTTTTTAAAGAAAGAATGCCTTTCAATTCATCATTATTTAAAGCTTCTACTTCTGAACCTGTAATAACCTCTTCTTTTGATTCGGCAATCCCGAGCTGTTTCCCTATAGCAAATGCAGTTGCAGGATGATCTCCGGTTATCATGATAACTTTAACCCCTGCATCTTTACATTTTTCCACCGCTTGTGCAGATTCAACTCTTAACGGGTCAATAAGGCAAATAAAACCTAAAAAGGTTAATGAACTAATATCATTGTGTGTATAGTGAGTTTTTTCTCCTTTGGCAAAGCCGGAAGCAACAGAAATAATCCTGTACCCTTGTTCAGCCAGAATATTTGCCTGTCGTGCAAGGCTTTCTTTCTCAATTTCAACAATATTGCTATTTTTTACCATTTTGTCGCAAAGCGGACTAATTACCTCAAAAGCTCCTTTTATAGCGATTTTGATATTGTTACTTTCTTTATAAAACCTTGCCGAATATGCAATATCTGATTCATAAGGAATTTCTGTTATTGTTTCAATATTTTTAATAATTTGAGAATGATTAAAACCGTATTTATTCGCCATAGCAAGAATTGCAATATCAACAGCATCACCGGAACATGTCCAGCCCTCAGCAGATTCACACAAAGCTGCTTCATTACAGATTACAGAAGTTTTGATAAATTCATCAAATGTTTTATTAGAGCCGACTTTTAGCTCTGCTCCTTCTTTTGAAAGAATTTTTCCTTCAGGGGTATAGCTTTCTCCCGTTACTTCAAAATCTCCGTCATTTGCAAGAGAAATCAATCTGACTGTCTGTTTATTTACGGTTAAGGTTCCTGTTTTATCGCTGGCTATGCAGGTACAGCTTCCTAATCCTTCAACGGCAGTCAGTTTTCTTATAATAACGTTTCTTTTTGTCATCCTTGACATTCCTACAGAAAGAGCAACCGTAACTGCAGCAGGAAGCCCTTCAGGTATAGCCGAAACAGCAAGAGCCGTTATCATGAAAAATACTTCAATAAACGTTTTGCCTCTTGAAAGTTCAATAACAGCTATTAAAATACAGAAAATTAAGACGATATAGCTTATATGTTTAGCAAATTTTTCCATTCGATGAATTAAGGGCAGTTTTGAAGTATCAAGAATTGATATTGCTTGAGCTATTTTACCGACTTCTGTATTAAGTCCTGTTTCAACCACAATGCCGACGGCTCTTCCTGAAGTTACAACAGACCCTGCAAAAAGCATATTAGTTCTTTCAGCTAAAAGTAGCTCTTCTTCTGTAATAGCTTCGGCTTTTTTCTCAACAGCTACAGACTCTCCTGTTAAAAGAGATTCATCTGCCATAAGATTATTGGAATCAATCAATCTGATATCGGCAGGAACTTTATTCCCTGATTCAAGAAGTACTATATCACCCGGAACAAGTTCTTCTGAATTAATTAAGAATTCTTTTCTTTCTCTTTTTACTTTTATAAATACTTTTAACAAATTTTGCAGAGATTCTGCACTTTTTTCAGCTTTCCATTCCTGAAATGCTCCGATAGCTGCATTAATGAAAATAACAAGAAAAATAAAAAAGCTGTCTTTAATATCACCTATTAAAAAAGATATGATGCATGCAATTAAAAGAACGTAAATAAGAGGATTTAAAAACTGGTTAAGTGCTATTTTAAATATTCCGGGAGGTTTTTTAACGGGTAATTTATTTTGCCCGTGCTCTGACAGCCTTTTATTTACTTCAGCTTGAGATAATCCGCTTGAATCAGAATTTAAAATCAGATAAATATCTTCTATTTGCTTATTATGCCAAGATAATTTTTTCATTATTTAATTCCTAGCTTGTTTACCTAAGCTTCGGGGTGTTTTTTACAGAAAAAATCTCAAATAGATGTAACCAGAACTTATTGCAAGAGAAGAGGAATAAATTCACCTATGCTACTAGGAAATAAAACATCTTTTTTAAAACACACAGGCCAGTGAATTAAATATAAATCAAGATAATCAAGTTTTAAATCTTCTAAAGTAGGCTTTAATGCTGGAATTACATCTCCGTTAGCATGGGAATCATTCCAGAGTTTTGATGTGATAAATATTTCTTCTCTTTTAACATCGCTATTATTGAAAGCATCGCTTAATGCTTTTCCGATGACCTTTTCATTGCCATAGATTTTTGCGCAGTCAATATGCCTGTAGCCAATATTTATAGCTTCTCTAACTGCTTTATATAGTTCTTCTTCCTGCTCTGATTTCCATGTGCCTAAGCCAAATAACGGTATTTCATCTCCTGAGTTTAATTTATATGTTTTCATTATCCATTCCTCTGTATTAATAAATTTCAGCTTCTGATTCTTTAGAATATATACCATACTGGCATGGTAGTACAATTTCAAGTTTTAATTTTTTGTTGTTTAATAACTTTATTAACAAATAAACGGAGAATTTAATTATGAACGAAACAATAAAAACAATCCTCGGCAGAAGAAGTGTTAGAAGTTATTCTTCTGAACAGATAAAGGATGAAAAACTTGAATTAATTTTAAAAGCGGGTTTGTATGCGCCAAGTGCTCATAACCAGCAATCATGGCATTTTACCGTTATACAGGATAAAGAAGTTATAGATAACTTAAATAAGGCATCCAAAGAAGAAATGCTAAAGATTGATGATGAACATTTGATAAATAGAGCTTCTGATGAAAGTTTTCATCTTTTTTATAACGCTCCGACAGTAATTGTTGTATCAGGTGAAAAATCGGCAATCGCACCTATTATTGATTGTTCAGCTGCGATTCAGAATATGCTTCTTGCGGCAGAATCAGTAGATATCGGTACTTGTTGGATTGGTCTTGTTACTCCGCTTTTCAAAAGCGAAAGAGCACAGGAGTTTGCCAATTTATTTGGCATTCCTGATGGTTATGAACTTTATTTTGCTGTTGCAGCAGGTTACAAAACAGTAGAAAATGTTCAGCCTGCACCAAGAAGAGAAAATACAGTTAATTATATAAGAAAATCATAATAACGTCAGGTAAGATAGGAGAATAAAATATGGAAGTTAAAGATTGCAACGGTACGATTTTGGCAGATGGAGATTCTGTTATATTAAGCAAGGATTTAAATGTTAAAGGTTGTTCGTTTAAGCTAAAAAGAGGAACCGCTGTTAAAAAAATCAGGCTTACCTCTAATGCTGATGAAATTGACTGTAAAATAGGCGGTACTCAGATCGTTCTTAAAACCTGCTTTGTTAAAAAAGCTTAAATGCTTATTAAGGAAAATTAAAATGATTGAAATAAATTCAAAAGCTCCAAACTTTACATTGCAGGGAATAGATGCGGAAGGAAATGAGAAAAATTTTTCTCTGTCTGGTTTTGCAGGTCAAAATATAGTTTTGTATTTTTATCCTAAAGATAATACTCCAGGTTGTACTCAAGAAGCTTGCGATTTCAGGGATAATTTTAACAGGCTCACTTCAAAAGCAGTTGTTATAGGAGTAAGTGCAGACAGCATCACAAGCCACAAAAAATTTCAAGAAAAACAAAGTCTTAATTTCATACTTCTTTCTGATCCCGAGCATAAGCTTCTTGAAGAATTTGAAGCGTGGGGCGAAAAGAAAATGTACGGAAAATTACTTATGGGTATAATCAGATCCACTTTTATCATTGATAAAGAAGGCATTGTCAGAAAAATCTGGAAAAATGTCAAAGTTAAAGGTCACGTTGACGAAATTTTAGAAGAATTGGAAAAAATTAATTAAATGAATAATATTTTAAAACTTCCTGCTGAAATACCTAAAGAAGAGCTTTTTGAAAAATTAGCTCAGGGAAATAATGTTTTAATCGAAAGAATTATTTCTTATGGTCATAAGACACCTGATGATTACTGGTATGATCAGGAAAAGGACGAGTGGGTAATTCTTTTGCAGGGAGAAGCTGTTATTTTATTTGATGATGGAACTAAAACAAATTTAAAATCAGGAGATTACCTGCTTATTCCTAAACATAAAAAGCACAGAGTTGAAAAAACAAGTTCTCCTTGTATATGGCTTGCTGTTCATGGGGATTTGCAGGCAAATTAGTAACTAAGAGGCTGATTATGGATAAAATTATTAAGTCAAAGAAAGAATGGAAGAAAATTTTACCTGAAGATGTTTATAAAATAACAAGAGAAAAAGGAACAGAGCATCCTTTTACAGGGAAATACAATAAATTTTATGAAGAAGGAACATATAAATGCTCTAACTGCGGAAATATTTTGTTTGAATCAGATACAAAATTTGATTCGGGTTCAGGCTGGCCAAGTTTTTGGGAGAAAGCAACTCCAGACAGCATTGAATTTCATGAAGATGCAAGCCTTGGAATGACAAGAACAGAAGTTATATGCAAAAAATGCGGAGCGCATCTCGGACATATTTTTAATGACGGACCGAAACCAACAGGACAAAGATTCTGCATCAATTCAGCTTCTCTTGATTTTGAAGAAAGGAAATAATTATGGAATGCGAATTTCCAAAACAAAATGCCACGACAGAAGAAATAAAAGAAATATTACAGAGTTCTAAAACTATTGCAATAGTCGGGCTTTCTGCCGATGAATCTAAGGACAGCTATAGAGTAGCAAAATATTTGAAAGAACATGGTTATAAAATCATCCCTGTAAATCCTAAATATTCAGAAATTTTAGAAGAGAAATGTTATCCTGACTTAAAATCTATTCCTGAAAAAGTTGATATTGTTGATATTTTCAGAAAACCTGAAGCTGTTCCTTCGATTGTTTATGATGCAATTGAAATTGGAGCAAAAGTTATTTGGATGCAACTTGGAATTTGTCATAATGTAGCAGCAGAAAAAGCCAGAAATGCAGGTTTAAAAGTCGTTATGAACAAGTGCACCAAGGTTGAGCACGCAAATGTTTTTCTTTCTGGTATGTAGTTATATATTTAATAAGTTGTTATCAATTTTTAGTAATAATTTGGTTTTAATAATAGTAAGGGATATTGAAAAAGGAAAATAAAATGGATGTAGTAAATAAATTATTTATAAATAAAATTCCTAAAATATCATTTACTAGCTCTAAACAAAATGAATTAAGCGATAGTAGCTCGAAAGTCGCTGAATCTCAGCAAGAACATTTCAAGTCAGATTCCGAAGGTATTAGTCTTGCAGAATTGATTAACAGGACATCGTTATCCATGCAGCAAACAAAGAAAGCGCAAGGATCTGAACCTGTTAAAATTTTTACTACAATGACTGCCCAACATATTCTGGTCAAAGAAGAGCAGGAAGCAATTAAATTAAAGCAAGAGATAGATGTCTGCAAAACTCCTGAAGATAAAGCAGCAAAATTTGCTGAGCTTGCAAAAAAATATTCAAACTGTCCGTCAGGAAAAGAAGGCGGCAGTCTTGGGGAGTTTTGCAAAGGTCAAATGGTTCCTGCATTTGAGAACGCAGCTGCTAACCTGGAAATAGGAAGTATCTCTGAGCCTGTAAAAACTGAATTTGGCTGGCATTTGATAAAAGTTAATGAGAGAAAATAATTATTTTAGTTCTAAAATTACTATTTCAGGTGGGCATAAAAATCTGGCAGGTAAAATACTTGTTCCAACTCCGGTTGTAACAAACAAACGCTTTCCATTTTCGACTATATAACCCTTTGCATACTTATCACCATAAATTGATGCAGTAAAAATGGAACCGATGAATGGCAATCTGATTTGACCGCCATGTGTGTGACCTGCAAGGGTTAAACTTACAGAATTAGGGATTTGTGGAAATGTATCAGGTTCGTGAGTCAGCATTATAACAGGCTCACCGGATTTTACTTGTTTTAGGGTTTTGTCGATATCGACAATCCTTTCTGTATTGTCCGCAAGACCTGCAATCCATATTGGTTTTTCGTTCTTATGAGCAATGTTTATGGCTTCATTTTCTAATACAATAAAGCCGTTTTCTTCTAATGCTTTTTTTGCTTTGAAACCACCTTTCCACCAGTCATGATTTCCTAGAACAGTTATAAAGCCCTGCTTAGATTTAATTTTAGATAAGATTTTTGCAGTAATCTCAGTTGGAATAAATTTTCCACCTACAACACCATAAATAACGTAGTCTCCAACAGATAAAACTATGTCGATATTTTCTTTGTTAGTAAGTTTAACTATGCGTTTAATTTTATCTTCATAATTAAAAGGCGAACCTGTGTGCAGATCACCTATAAAAAGGATTTTATAGCCCTTTTTGTTTTCAGGCCAGTTGGGAATATTCATTTTAACCCTGTTTACTAAAAGCGTGTTTGGTTCAATAAATATTGCCCAAAACGGAATAAGCAGAATTAAAAAGATTATAAGTATTATTTTTAGATAACGCATATTATACCTATTAGTTGTTAAATACCATTATTCGAATTTTTATTTAAATTTTCAATATATTTCCAATAAGGCATAAAGTCTTCCACAATATAATTTTTAAAATCCTGTGGAATTTTTATAAATTTTGGAGGTTTTCCATCCATTGAATATATTTGGAAGTTCATTTCATCAATATTATAAAAATCTTTCGGATCAAATTCGTAAACGCCTATGTAACTCTTATCCTTCATTTCAATATTTTGGCTTTTATAGTATTCCAAAATATCATTTGTAATTGGGGCTTTGCCGGAATTTATATGTTTACAGGTAATATTTTTAGTATTATTTGACAGCACTAATTTATCAAAGTCCTTTTTATATTCATATTGATAAGTTGATCTTGTTGGATAATATGGTCCACCGCTTGTGGCAGCCAAAATACCAACAGTGAAATCAAGAACTCCTAAAACCATGCTTCCTGGCGTCATTTGAGGCTTTGGCATAATCATGACTTCAACAAGCGGCTTTTTATAACCTATTTCCGCCAAAGTTTTCGAAGTGTATTCTTCAGGAGACACTGTCCTTCCTGCTTTGTCCAGTCTTTTCTTGTGCTTTGCAAGCGTTTCATCTTCCTCCTGAGCAAGCTTTCTGTAAGCTTGTGTAGGTGTGACAAGAAAGATATCATAGTTCCAGCTGTTAATAACGTACGGGGCACCCCTTTTATTTATATCAGCGTTTCCGTTAAATCTATTTTTACTATATTCGTTTTTCATAATTTCATAGCTGTAAGAAACGCTTGGAATATCGGGAAGTATTTCAGGTGACGGTTTATTCATGCTTTGAATTGCAAAAAAGGCTTTGTCAAAAGTAGGGAAAGCCCTGTTTATTGCAATAGCTCCGCTTAAACCATTATTATCTTCATTGGAAGGGACAAACGAATTAATACCTACAACATAGCCACCAAAATTGACTAACGGTCCACCAGAATTCCCATGATTAACACTGGCGTCGTGCATTATTACTCCATTTTCAAATTTCCCGACTACTCCCTGCGTCAAAGTTTTTTCATAGTCTTCCCAGTTTAAAGGGCTGCCTATTGCAATAACAGATTCTCCCACATAAACCAGAGGTTCGGAACTTGGAGGATTAAAAAGCGGCAAAACAGTATAATTTTGTATCTTGTCCAGATTAACCCAAATAACAGCAACATCATTAACAGGATCGATAGACACAACTTTCGCTTGCAGAACTTCTCCCTTGCCGAATCTTACTTTTAAATCATCTCCCTGTTCTCTGACAACATGATAATTTGTAAGCACCAATCCTGATTTATCAACAAGGAAGCCCGATCCATGCCCAACAGAAGAATAAACAATTACAATTCCCCTGTTTAAGTTATTAAAAATTACACCTGCTTTAGAAATTTCACGAAAATCAGAACTTTTTGGCTCTGTAATGTTCTTGTTTGTTAATTTTGGAGAAATTGAAGGTGTTTTGTTTTTTTCTTTTGTACTAACTACAGAAACTTCTGAAGACAATTTATTAGTAATATTTTGAGCTGCGACTGGTATTTTATTTGTAGTTGTAGGCTGGTTATTGTTTTGGGTATCAGGAATAGTTGTTTTAACTTCTTCTGTAGAAATGTTTTGGGGTTTTATAGCCAGTTTTTCAGTCACCTTCACAGAAAATTTATCAATCAGGTCTTTATCTTTAGAAATTTCTTTTCTGCAATTATTTTTTTCTAAAAACTTTAATAATATGTTCTGCATTACTATAGAGCCATCATTACATCTTATGAAAACCAACGTATCATTGGATTCGGTTTTTTCTACCGAAATAATCATAAAATCCCCATCACTATATATCCCCATATATTTTGGCTGAAAATAAAAGAATCCCTGATTTACGTCAGCTTTATATGTATAGTATTTTTTCTTTATTATGTGTTGATTTATTAAATTAGATACAGTATTTGCGTCTCGTCCTCGGTAAATATACAAATTATTGACCTCTTTAGCAAAAGATGGTGCTGTGGACATAAACAACATTAAAAATACGGATATAAAAATAAAAAAATATTTATTAAATTTTTTCAACATACACACATACCCAAACTTGATTCAATTAAATTATAATTAAAAAACAAAAATCAGATTTTAAATTTATAATTCTCTTGTATGTCTTATGCTATAGATCAATCCAGAGTGCATCCATAGGTCCAAGATTAAAAGTTTTGCCTTTTGGATAGGTAAATTACCTTGCGCTCCAGTTTAAAGCCTCCAGTGAATATTTATCTGCGACTATCCAGCTGGCAATTTCGTCTTCTGAAACTTCCAAAACAGGAGCTATTTTAGTAATTACAAGAGAAGATATAGGTTCTTTGCTTATAATCATTTCGTTAAGCTTACCTTGACTGTAATCAATAAGTTTACTTAAAGCAGTTCGAGAAATCCTTTTTTGTTGCAGTATTTCATCTATTTTAGCAGTAAGAATTAGCTTTCCTTCTTCCTGTGGTATTTCTTGCTTAACTCTAATAGCCATTTCAAGAATGTTTTTAGGGTATTTATCAGCTAAAATCCAGCCTTTTATTTCTTCTGGTGATACATCGAGAGTTATAGCCATTTTAAGAATTATGTCATTTGGAAAAGGTTTTTTTCCATGAATCATTAAACTGAATGAACCACGATTACAATCTGTTAATTGTGCGAGTTTATTTTGGGACAACCCCTTCTGTTCTAACAGGTTATGTATTTTTGTAGATGCAATTTTCATAAAAATATTTTCTCTATGTGTTTACTAAAACGTGTTGACTTTTTGTTTAGCTTCGTGTATATTGAAAATGACGAAAAACAGATTGGTTTGTATAAAAAACAAATAAAATATTTCTGAGAGAACCACGAATTCTTTCAGAGAATTTTTAAGTGCATATTTAATTAATAATTGTATTCCAAACGTATTTTTTTGAAAAATACAAAAATTCTAGTGCGTGAATAAAGGATTATAGACTTGATTATTAAAATTTTAATCGGATATTTAATTATTGCTATGCCTGTATTTATAGTTGTTATTGCCCTGTGTAAGTCTGCAAAAAAGGGCGATAACGGAAATGAACTTATATTTGAGCGGATCAATAATGTTAGATTTTAAAGATTTTATTATAATAAGCTTCCTTTTAGCTTCCATTACTTTAAATGCTTTTCTGCTCTTAGAAAACAAGAAATTAAGAAGTAAAAAGTACTAACAACAGGAAATACACAAGATCAAATAGCTAGTCTCCGAATTTATAAGCTTTTCTTACAGGTTTTTTAATATCCCAAACGCATTTTAATCCTTTTGGGAAAACAACAAGGTCGCCAGCTCCAAAGCTTACAGTTTCTTCATTTGTTTCAACAACAACATCTCCTTCAAAGAAGTAACATGATTCTTTATCTGTATATTCCCAGTTAAATCTGGAAACTTCACAAGTCCATGTTCCCCAGTTATCAATACTTAAAGATTTCAATTCTTCTTCAGTTACTTTTTTAACAAGAATTTTTGCCATTATTTTTCTCCATATTATAAAAACTTAATCCTGTAAAAGATTTCCGAAACTTCCAAGAATACTTCCTTGTTCGGTGCTTTTTCCTCCTGCAACAGTTGCCGCAGAATAAAGTCTGTTAGCAAGCCTGCTTAAAGGTAATGATTGAATCCATACTTTACCCGGACCTTTTAATGAAGCAAAGAATAATCCTTCGCCGCCAAAGATCATTGATTTGATCCCTTTTACCATTTGAATGTCGTAATCAACGTCTTTTGTCATTGCAACAAGACAGCCTGTATCAACTTTTAAAACTTCACCTGGTTTTAGTTCTTTTTCGATAATCAAAAGCTAATCCATCTCCTTCAAGTTTTTGGAGAATAAAGCCTTCCCCTCCAAAGAATCCTGCTCCAAGTTTTCTTGTAAATTCCATACCGATAGAAACACCTTTAGCAGCACAAAGAAAAGAATCTTTCTGGCAGATTATTTTTCCATCAAGTAAACTTAAATCCATCGGAATAATTTTACCAGGATACGGTGCTGAAAAAGAAACATGCTGTTTTCCATGACCATTATTTGTAAAAACAGTCATAAAAAGGCTTTCTCCTGTAAGAAGCCTTTTTCCTGCACCAAGAAGTTTGCCCATTAAACCTTCTTCTTGACTTGAACCATCACCAAAAACAGTATTCATTCCTATAGGCTCTGACATCATAGTCATAGCTCCAGCTTCAGCAATAACGCTTTCTTGTGGGTCAAGCTCTATTTCTATTAGCTGCATATCATCGCCGTAGATTTTATAATCAATTTCGTGAGCGTTTCTGTTTTGCATTTTAAAATTCTCCTTTTATCATAGAATAATTATATCTTGTTTTTTAAAGAGTCGTAAAAGTTTATAACTTCTTCATTTACAACTACTTTGTTGGGGTTAAAAGACCTTAAATATAAACCATCTATCGTTTTTATCCTACTTAGAGCTACATAAGCCTGTCCGCACTCGAATATTCTGTTGCAATCAACCACAAGCTCGTCTAAAGTCATTCCCTGAGATTTATGAATAGTTATTCCATAAGCTAATCTCAGCGGATATTGATCTCTTGATGATACAAGCTCTCCTTCTCTGTAGTATTCAAAAGTATTTTTAGTGATGGATTCTTCAATACCATTGTCAAATTTAACTAATACAGCGTTTTCTTCTATTTTACGCACTATACCGCAGGAACCGTTTATCAACCCTTTAGCAAAATTATGGTTTTTTAACAGCATTACTTTGCAGCCCTCTTTTAATTCCAGTATTTGAGGTGCTTTGCAGTATTTATCAAACATTTCCAGCGTTATTAAATCAAATTTTGATAATTCTTTTTGAGGATTTTCCTTGTCTATTTCAATAATCTTCTTTTTTCTATGAATTTTATCTTCCGAAATAAACGTATGGACAGGATTTTTAACATTATTAAATTTAAGACTGTTATAAGTATCAGCCTCTTTATTTGTGCTGAATATGTGTAAAGTTTTGGTAATGATCAAGGAACAATGAACATTGAAAAAATTATAGAAAGCGCAAAACCTGATTTTGTAATCTTTGATACGGTTGGTAGTTTTTTTGATTGTGATGAAAATAAACAAGTAGAAGTATTTCCAAGAATTAAAACTATTAAAAATTTTGCTGAAAAGTATAACTGTCACATAATGTTGGTTCACCATGCTCGCAAGCGGAGTGCTGGTGAAAACAGAAAAAGTTTAGACCAATCCGATATGATCGGGTCAACAACATTTAACAAATTTACTTGCCATTTAATAGCAATGAGTAAATCTTATGACAAAGAAACAATGCAACCAAAAGAAAATACAGGAGTAATTACGTTCACTAAAAGCTGGTATAAACATCCAAAATCTTTTAATTACAGAATTGTTAATATAGAAAAAGGACAAAGAAAAGCAGTTAAAATTGAATATGACCATTATATGTGCCTTACATACCGGCATGAGGCGAGGAGAAATCTTCGGGCTGAAATGGGAAAATGTTAATATAAAAACAGGATGTATAACTCTTACAGAAACAAAGAATGGTAAAATACGAAAAATCCCTATTTCTAAGACGCTTAAGGCGGAACTAAAGAACTTTAATCGTTTTACAGAATATGTTTTTACTAATAAAGAGACTGGAAAACCATATTCTGATATTAAAAAGGGATATAAGAGTTTGTGTGATGGAGCTAGAATAAAAAATCTAAGATTCCATGATTTAAGACATACAGCAGCTACCAGAATGGTTGCTTCTGGAATTGACTTAGTAATAGTTCAGGATATATTGGGACATGCAGATTTAAAGACCACTCAAAGATATGCTCACCCTGTTCCTGAAAGAAAACAAAAAGCCATTGAAGCTTTAGATGAGTATTGTATTAACTTTGCTTGACTTTGATGTAGTAATACTAAGCTTGCAAAACAACTAGCGCGTTAATATAGCGTTAAAAATAAAAAACAAGGGTTTTGCTTAATTAGCAAAACCCTTGTTGTATTTGGTTGCGGGGGCCAGATTTGAACTGACGACCTTTGGGTTATGAGTCTGACAGCAAGGGTTTTGACTGTTTTATACGGTTTTTTATAATCTATGATTTTTATTACAGTCAACCGCTTTTGGTACAATATTTATTTATATGGCTTTATACTGTTTTTTATACTTTTTGATAAATTTTTGGCACAAATTTGGCACAAAATTTTTATTATAATAAACCTTTTTCATCAAGATAATTTAAAATCCATTTTTCCATTTTAGGTGTGGGTTTTGTATTATCTTTTTCACAAGCAGTTTTAAATAATTCCCATAATTCGGGATTAAACATTAATGTTGTTCTTTTGGTTTTATTGCTTGTAAGTTCCAGTATTTTATCAGTTTTTGACATTCTTATCACACTATGTGTACTTAATATACCTACAGAATAGTATGTATCTTTATGCTTGTACAACTGATGTATTTATGCATAATAATTAGTATGTATAAATACTACACATGATTATTTTTTAAAGTTAGGTAGGCTGATGAATTTTTCTGTTTTTTTACATATTTCCATTGAATTAGGGCTTTTAACGGCCCTTATATTTACCTTGTATGAAAATGCAAAATTAAAAAGAGGATAAAATGTCTGATATAGAATTACAGCAAAAGACAAATCCCTATATTAGATTGGATTTAAGATTTTTCAAAGGCCTTATTTTTGCTATTTTTCTTTCTATTCTTATTTTTTTAACAGAAGTTCTTGTAATATCTGTCGTTATAAAATTTATATTTGGCTTTGCTTTCTGGCATGTGATTATAAACACATTTATTGTTCTTGCGTTATTGTATATTATTGCAGTTTTCATATTTTTAATTAGTGGCTTTCAGCTTGTCTTTAAGCTATAAACCGTATTTACTACCTAAAAGGAAATATAGACATGAAACTTAGAATAATATCAGATATTCATACTGATATAAATAAAGAAAAAAATTACCAATTTGAGTTTGGTGATGATTTTATCGTGGTTTGCGGCGATATATCAGGGGATAGATTCGCCACTGAAGATTGGATAAAAGCTAATATTAAAAATGGAGTATTTGTTGAGGGGAATCATCTAGGATATAACCAAATTACGTTTGATTCAGGCGATACAAAAGAACATTCAATAAAATATTTAAAAAATAAATTTAAAAAAGGCAATGTTCTTTTTTTAGAAAACAGTATACATATTGTTGAAAATATTGTTTTTATAGGCTGCACTTTATATACAGACTTTTCTTTATACGATAATCCTGTTTACTGCTCTAGGATGGCTTGGAAATCAATGAATGATTTTAGATATGTGAATGTCAAAGACAAAGATAGAGTAAGAACGTTGTATGTCAGTGATACAGTTAAATGGCATAAAAAAAGCGTTAATTTTATAAACAAAACTTGCAAGGCGTATCCTGATAAGAAAATTGTAGTAGTTTCTCATCATGCTCCAAGCATAAACTGCATCAGCGAAGAATACAAAGCTGATATGCTTAGTGCAGCTTTTGCCAGTAATTTAGAATGGATAATGAAAGAAAATGACAATCTGGTTTTATGGAGCCATGGACACGTCCATAGTGATGTAGATTTTACAAAATACAGAACTAGAGTTGTTTGTTGCCCTTGGGGATACTTTAATGAGAATAAGAGAGACATTTCAAACTATGGTTTAATAATTGATACTGATACATTGTAACTAAAAGCTTTTACTTACGAACTGCTATTTGTAGGTTTTTACCTGATTTGCTGTGTACTCAGTCATTTCGCTGGATAATTTTTTGACTGGTTTCTAATAAATACAAGGGGATATCATATAAACCATCTTCTTTTTTATAATCAGCAGTTGATGTTCGAACTGATATTTTAGGTTCAAATTTTGCACGGTAGCTTTTTAAACTTTTAGCCTGTAGGTTAGTAGAGGCTTTGGCTTCAATAGGAACTATTTTACTATCTATTTGTATAATAAAATCGAGTTCTGCATCTCCTTTATCACTTGTCCAGTAATAAACAGGCAGGTCTTTAACAGTTTTTAATTGTTGTAACACATATTGTTCAGTTAATGCGCCTTTAAACTCTTCAAAAATCTTATTTCCTTCAAGTAACGTTTTGACATCAAGCTCTGTCATTGCCGAAAGCAAGCCAACATCCGATATAAAAAGCTTAAATGCTCCAATATCTTCATATGCTATTAAAGGCAAACTTGGTTTATTTATTCTGTTGATTTTGTAAACAAGCCCACAATCACAAAGCCATGTAAGAGCTGTTTCATATTCTCTTGCTCTTGCACCATGGCGTATTAACCCATATATAAATTTTTTATTTTCTTTAGAAAGTTGAGAGGGTATAGAATTCCAGAGCATACGAAGTTTTGGGACTGTAGCGTGCGGGATATGCTTAGAAAAATCCTGTTCATAAGACATTAAAATATTTTTCTGAATTGCCCTTACTTCCTTAAAATCCCGAGCTTGAACAAAATTTGCGACAACTTCAGGCATACCACCGATAAAATAATATTGCCTTAATAAATTGATATACTT
>Ga0209000_1001176_pt1 | contig 17960 bp, 40 predicted proteins | sample RifGroD2_FD_183998 | JGI IMG/M metagenome (GOLD analysis project Ga0209000, IMG submission 183998) | Groundwater microbial communities from Rifle, Colorado, USA - Groundwater D2 (SPAdes) (version 2) | ecosystem: Environmental > Aquatic > Deep subsurface > Groundwater | place: Rifle, Colorado...
TTACCTTCCCAATCTTTCAACAACCTCATAAAATTCACTCCACTCACTAACCCTATAATCACAATCTATACCAACAACTAATTCCCTATTGTACGCTCTATCCATAACAACACTCACACCATTAAATTTCTCTATATATTCAGGGCAATCATCAAATAACACACTATTCTCACCATCTATCCTACTTAACAATTCACCTTTATTACCAACCAATATTAAATTTCTAATGTCAAAAAATGGTAAATATTCTTGAATCCATTTATACTTCTCATAAACACTAAATTCATTTGAAGGACTAGAAATTATAAACACTTCATACTTATCATTAATCAATTTTTCTATTGTTTCAATTGCTCCTTCAATTGGTTCTAATGATCCGAAGAATCCTGGACTATTAATAATTTCAAATGCTTTATCTCCATCCATATATGTATTTAATGACCATGTTTTAATGTCAGATATTTTTATATTTTTATGAAATTTAGAATTGTAGATTGAGCATAGTTTTTCTAGGAATTTACATATTATTTCATCCATGTCTATGTATAATGATAATTTATTGCTCATCAGTTTCCTCCAATTATATTTATAATCTTATTAACACATTCATCAAAATCATAATTTTCTATCACATAATCTACTTCTCTATTAATAACTTTTTTTGTAAACTTTTTCTTATCATCCTCATATCTTCTATTCCATTCCACTTCATCAAAATCTTCTCTATTAATACATCTTTCTTTTCTTGTTTGTTCATCAACATCAATAAAAAATGATATAATATTATCTTTATAATGTTTTTTAAATTGAATTAATCCTAAAATATCTAATACAACGATATAATTATGTTTTGATAAATCAATACTGTCTTTACTAACTCCATAATACCAAATATCAGGTATATTATTTACTAATGTATTATATGTACGACATTCAATAAATTCATTATTAGATAGCATTTTTTCAAATTGTTCTCTTGTAATAAAATAATATGGATTACCTTCTGATTCGTTTGGGCGTATTGGACGTGATGTATATGATATAATTTCATAATAATTATAATTATTTGCTATGTATTTTGATATTTTATCTTTGCCTGAACTTGAAAATCCACATATTACTACAATTTTATTCTGCATATAGCAGAAAACACCTCCTTTCATTTTATATTATTATTCTATTTATTTTTCTTCAAACTATTCATACATAACTCATTAAAATAAGGCAATGATTCTATCCATTCCATAGTATCTTTAGACCATTCTTTTAATCTATGTACAGATCGTTGTCTTACCATTTCATATATATTTTCATAATTCATAGTAACAGTTCTTTTTTGTAAAAATGATTCTGGTAATCTCTGCTTCATTGCTCTAAGATATCTAATATCTCTTGTCTCATTGTAAAGTTTTCTTAATCCTTCTAGCATATCAATAGTATTATAAATTGAATCATATTCATCAAAAATTTCATCAATTTCAAACATATCTATTGTAATAGGATAAGCATCTAATTTATGCATAGTGCTACAACTATTAGCAGTAGTACCCACTTTATATGTATCAAATTCACTCCACCAATATCTAGGAGCAGTAATATCAACACAAACCATTATTTGACGTAAAAATTTTCTATGTTCTTTACCTGCATTAATTAACACCTGTGCAAGTTTTAAATCATTCTTACCTATTATGTAATTATAATTTTTATCATACCGACTATCATTTTTATCCCATGAATCTTTTGGATTACGCATACCTCTTAATGCACCTTCAAAATTAAATACTTGTGTATTTTCAAATTTCATATGTATATTCTCCTTTATTTATTATTTTATTATTTCTAATTATTGTTCTAATATTAACACAAAAACTTACCAATCAAAAATGCTACGCTTATTAACACAGTTCCTACAACTATTACCATCACTATCATAGGTGTCATAAAATCATAAGGATGATATACTTTACTATTAATATAATAAGCATAACCAAAACCTGAACAGATAATTATAATTAAAAATGCCCACCAAGGGATGTAGATAGTAATCACCTCCTTTCATAGAATATATATAATATCATTTATATATTAGTTTATGCATTTTTATTTTGTTGTTTTAATTGTTTTTCTATAATACTTTCAATATCAGGAGTAGAAATATTTTTTGCTGCATTGTAATCGGCATGAACAAAGTATTTATGTCCATAATCACAATTCATACATTTAAAAGTATCTTGTTTTGGTCTCCATATATCTTTATTTTCACTTCTATGTATATATCCACATTTATTACATCTTGCAGAAGTATATTTAGGATTAATTTTAATAACCTCAATACCTATTTCTTTTGCTTTATATTCTATTTTTGTTTGTAAATCATAATAACTCCACATACCTAAGAATGTTGCCTTTTTCTCTCCTTCTGCTATGCCTGACAAATCTTCCATTTTAATTACACCACAATTATCTTTTAATGCTAAATCAATTATATATCTACTATATTTATGATTGGTTGTATCTTTAAAATTTTCAACTTTATTTCTTAATTTTTCAATTGGTTTTATTCTAGTGTTTCTACCATGCCCAATCCTCCCTTCTCCGCAATATTTGCCTTGTTTTAATAATTCATTTCTTCTTTTTTCTATCCTTCGTCTAAATTCTATAATTTCACTCCCTTCAATTTTATATCTATTAAGTGAATTATTAAATGCTATATAAGCAGGATTGCACACACCTAAATCAATTCCCATTATATTATTTTTATCAAGATTTAAGTTTTCTTCTTGTTGAAAAGTATATGTAATATTTATAAACCATTTAGTTTTACCTTTTTTGATTTTAAATATTTCAGATGCTCCAATTTTATATTCGTTATTTATTAATCTTTCTAAAATAACTTTTTGAGTATTATCGTATGCTTTAATTAAAAAATCAATTTGTCCTTTCTTTAATTCTAATTCTGTTTTATATTCTTTACTTAATAAACTTAATCGTAAAATATATGTATTTTCATCATTTTTAATAATTTTTATTTGTCTATCTCTTAAACAAATGGGAAAACTTCTTTTAAAATTAACCATAGATTCTGAACCTTTTAATATTTCTAATTTGTGTTGATTCCATTTATTTTTTGCTTTTATAACTACACTATCAAAAGTTCCAGAAGGTAAATTAATAAATTGATTTCTTAATTGACTAGATATATCTCCTTCAATAGAAGTATATTTATTAGGAATATCTTTCATATTTAAATACTTGCCGAATCTTTCTTTATATGTAAAACTTAAATTTTGGAAATCCCAAAACATTTGAATTGTTTTATTTGCCAATAAATATGATTGATATTGTAATTTATTAAATATTTCTCCTGCTAATTTCCATTCTACATTTATAGGTTTGATAATTTCATACTTCATAACTTTTGTTGTCATTTATATTCTCCTTTAAATTTTCGCAAATACCTATACTTTTTAAACAAGAATTAGTTTTGCGAAATAATTTTATTTTATTTTATATTAAATTTTGTCATTCTTATGATTATATTTTTAATTTATAATATTTATATTTCATATTAAATAATGTAACTAATATGAAAAATAATTAAGGATTTAATCAATAGAAGTTTACAATCAATTATATTAGTATTAAATAATGTAACATTTCTTAGAATCGTTTATAAGGGGTTAAATTTTGAGTCTTACAATCAATTATATTTAATATTAAACAATGTAACCGATTTTAATAAATTTATATAATTGACTTATCGAGCGTTAATTTTATTTTATGTATTTAATATTGTTTTAAAATAAATTACTTCTCGATTTAAAGACGTGTAATCGCCTTGATATTTTAATATCAGGATTGTTCATAATAGAAACTAAAGCATGGCACTTACAATCAATTATAAATTTAATATTGCAACATTTTCAAACAAAGAATAACCTGATACTCTTGTTGCTCTTGCAATCAATTATACATTAAATTTAATATTGTAACTTTAAACTTGACTGGAGCAACAGTTAAATTAATAATGTCCTTGCAATCAATTATACATTAAATTTAATATTGTAACCGAGATTATTTAGTATAATTGTTATCTAGTGTAATTTTATAGAATCTTTAAATTACTTCTCGATTATAAGATGTGCAATCACCTTAATATTTTATAGGGATGGTAAATCCCTATTTATTTTATCAATCTTAACCACTCAACCATCTAATCACTATCATTTGGTTTTCCTAACATATTTAATAAAAACAAATCAAAACAAATACTCATAATAGTTTTATATCCATCATTATAATTCTCTAATAAAAAACAAATTAACGCATATGTTAAATTGCTCAACATACAACAAACAATAATGTTGTAACATATTATATTAATATTCATTTTCAAAATCTAAAAATACATACTCCATACATTCAAACATATAATCACTTTTTGGAATATTATTTTCTTTAATATAATTCAGAACCACACTATGTCCATTTTCCATAAAATCTTCATATAATTCTTCTCCTTGTGCTATAACCCAACTAGCAAAATCCATGTAAAATCCATCATCTCCACTAGTAATAATTCCACCATCATCATAATGAAGTTTATTAAATTCTTCATTAGATGTCATTTCATTAGATTTATCTGCCCATTCATCTCTTAATTTGCTTACTTCTTTTTGTGGTAATTTTGATAGGATATTATGTAGGTTCTCATATTGTTTTTTACTTTTAGTGTATTTATTTTCATCTTTAGAATCTTTAATTATTTTCCATAATGTTTTATTCATATATCATTCTCCTTTTCTTAATTTAATTAATTAATAAAAATAAATTTTACAGTATATCCTCGTACTGCTCAGTCTACAGCAATTATTTTGAAGGAGGGTCAGAATTTCACTGACAAGGTAGACACTTATTTATGGAAAATTATAATTGTCTTGAAAAATATTCACCTTGCTACTGATTGTATTATACATTTATATTAGTATTCTGTCAAGGTTTATTTCATCATTTCTTTATTATTTTATCAATATCTTTTAATACTTCATCATATAAACTATCTAATCCTTCAATTTTCCATGATTTTAATAATTCAATACCTGCTTTTAAATATGACATAGCACCTTGAAAATTGGTTATTTCAATAATAACTTCATCACCATTAAAACTATATTTATCATTTGCACTATATTTGTTACTAAAACATATTCCACTAGATATTTCATCTCCATCAATAAGAATTTGACTAATATATGTACTACCTTCACCTAAAGTTATTTTTCTTACTCCATTTTTAAAATCTTCTATCATAATCTAACCTCACTTTATCTCTTTACTACAACATTGACAAATTAAATAAGTATCTGAACAATCAATACATATATTTCTCCAAGCATGTTTAATGGGTATATTTTTACCACATTTAAAACATGATGTTTCTATATTTAATATAATTGGTTTATTTTTGTTTTTACAATTATCACATAACATATAATCTATTCCTTTTTATTTATATTTTATTTTTCATCACAAAACATGACTTTTATCATGAAATCCGATCTCACAAACCCAATAAAATCAACACTTTCTACACTTCAACAATTTTACTTAAATCATCTTTTGCGTATTTTTCTATAAATTCACCTATTTTCATATCACTTTCAATCATATGTGATATTCCATTTTGATTTTTAAAGTTTTCAATAGCAAATTCTAACCAACTTAAATGAAAATGAGTAAATTTCTTTTCGATTTCAGATTTAATTTCTTTACCGCAACATTGACAAATTAAATTATTATTTGAACATTCAAGACAGATATTACTATATACGAAATTAACCATTGTATCTTTCCCACATTTAATACATTTCACATGTTTTATTCCTCTTACTATATTTTTATTTTCACAATCTCTGCAAATCATATATTTCTCCTTTTTATTTATTATTTTAATTGTTTTATTTACTTATTCTGAAATTTACCATTATTTATATTCACTGGATTCATTGGACAATTCCAAGTATGATTACCATTTGAAATATCTTGCAAACAAAATGGACATATTGCATTATTCATATTAAATATATTCTCTTTTCTAACACTTTAATTTATCACAATCAATCATAAACCAATTACCGCATTTACATATAATAATAGGTTTCTTCTTATCATCCACATTAGAAACTTTAGGATTAGTAATTAAATTTCCACATTTTGGACAGTTTACTTTACCTATTAAAACACCCAACATAATATCCCTCCTTTATTATCCTTCTGATTTCTTCATTTGAGAATTGATTTTAATTAATCATTCCATGTTTCATCATCTTTAGGTTTAGTTAATTCCAATACCCAATCAGTTAATTCTTTTGGTGTAATATTTCTACAATGTTCCCTTGAATACCATTCATCATAATCACCATCATAAAATACCATTTCTTTTTCATAATGATTGTCAATGATATTTTTTAATGTTCTAAGATATAATTTAATACTTTTCATATAATATCTCCTTTTTTATTTAATTTTTAAATGATTTTTAATTTTCTCTATGTCTTTATAAATAACATAAAGTATTTCAATAATTTCATAATATGCAACAATATTATTATTTTTTGTATTAGTTTTTAAAATTTCATTCGCCATATCTCTTGAATTCATGTATATATTTTCTCCTTTTTATAATATTATTAATCTAATTTCATATTAAATCTAAAACCACATTCAATTATTAATTGAGATAAATCCTTTTGTAATTTAGTTGCTATATCATGCCATTTTATAATTTCTAAATCAGATGCTTCTGTATTTGGATTTTGGAATAGTATAGACAATTCTACAATTCTATCTTGTAATGATTGAAATTGATTATAGAATTTTTCGTCAGTACGAATTGTGTATTGCATGGTTACTATATCTCTCCTTTCTTAAATTATTTTATTTTACTAATCTTAAACGATATAATTCTTTTGCTTCATTTAATGCTAATATTCTTTCTTGTATTATTTCTAATTCCTGTTTATATTCTATTGCTTTTTCACTATGCCATTTATTATCATTTAATGCTTCTAATTTTTTTACTTCTAATTCTTTAGATAGTATATTGAAATATTCTTCAATTTTTATAATATTAACATCCTTTCTTAATATTATGATCAAAGTGGGATTTTATTTTATTTTATAAATCTGGTAAATTCTTTCTTTTAGGTCTAACATGATAATATTTAGATATTCCAATTCTTATTTGATTTTCCCATTCATACCAACATTTTGTAAATAATTCTTTTTTATATCCATGTGTATAAATAGTTTTTTCTAAAATATTATACTTTGCTAAAAGCACATCTCTAAAAATTACATCTACAATGTTTTCATTTACTTTTATAGATATTCTCCATCTAGTTATATTTGATCTTTTAAAATCATAATGTGCGTGTTTAAAATTGTTTTCTTCAATATATTTTAATAATTCAATTGTCTTATCTTTTAAATATAGAGCATAAATTTAAGACTACCTCCCTTTTAATTCATGATCAAAGACAAAATTTATTTAAACCTATACTCAATTTTCTTTATATCTCCACAATACATTTTTTTTGTATAATTCAATAAAATTAGATGCAGTAGATTTTTCCATATCATAATTTATCCATATATTTTTGTTAGAAAATTTAAATTGTACATCCCAATTATTATCATAATGATTATATAAATATTCAAAATTAATTTCTTTCCATTTTAAATCTTCAATTTTATCTCTTTCTTCTATTTTTATACTTTTATCTATTTTTTCTTTTCTATAAGTTATACCAATAAGATTTAATAATTCTTCCCATGTCTTTTTAAATCTTAATCTATATGTTGCGGAAGCTGGTATGTTTATACTTTTTTGTGCATCAAATATTTTCTTTGAAGTAGTATTCAATCTTAATAATTCATTTTTTAACATATTTAACATATCTTCATTTGTAATTTTGTTTTCTTGTATTTCTATATATTTTTCAAAGAAATCAGAAGGAATATCAATATTTTTTGATTTATAATTAGAATATTCATCAATCATATTTTTTATTGTACCCCATTTAGAAACTTGAAAAATTTTCATTATAAAACTACAACTTGGCAAACCATGTTTTTCAATTTCTTTAATTGTTAGAGGTTTGTTAATTTCATTCATAAGATTTACTAATATATCTATTAATTGTTCTTTTGTAATATCTTTAAGATTTTTACTTTTGTTTTTTCTTTTTTGACTAATTTTTAATCCTGCTTCTTTTAGAGCATTATTCCATGAGCCAAATGTATAAGTAAATATTGTTTTTGAAGGTTCTTTAATATCATCGGTAGTTAATGGTCTATTCAATTTTTTTGCTTTTTTCTGAAGAATTTCAATTAACTGTTTTTTAGTATATTTATGACATTCTTTATTTGGTTTAAATCCAGCACATTTTAAAGCATCATTCCAAGAATTAAAAACTTCATAGAATATACTTATTGGAATATTTTCAAAGTCATATAAAGTAGGAGTTCTACCTAATTCTTTTTGTTTATTTTTTATTGCTTCAATTAATTGTCCTTTAGTATATTTTATTTCCATATATCACACCTCATTAATTTAAAAGTATGTAGAAATATTATATACTAAAAACAATTAATTTAGTATTTTAAATTTTGTCAATTCCAAACATATCTGCAATCAATGCAACCCTAACCCACATTCCATTCTGACATTGTTCCCAATACTTTGCTCTATGATTTTTATCAATCTCAATACTAATCTCATTTCTTCTAGGCAATGGATGTAATATAATAGCATTTTCTTTTAATGTATTTATATTATTTTTATTAATTGAATATCTTTTTGTATCAATAAAATCCTCACCATTCCAAAATCCCTTATATTCATCCTGCAATCTCACCATATAAACTACATCTACTTCTGGTAATACTTTTTCAATATTATCTGTTAATTCATAATCTATATTCAATTGTTGAAGAATATCATTTTTGATTTGATATTTCTCAGGTGCAATAAAATATAATTTTGTACCACTAACTTTATTTAATAATAATGCTAAAGACCTTACTGCTCTACTCCTAAATAAATCTCCAACAAATGCTATTTTCTTACCTTCTAACAATCCATACTTATACATTGTGTAGAAATCTAATAATGCCTGTGTAGGATGTTCGTTTGAACCTGAACCTGCATTAATTAATCTAGTATTATTAGATAAATTATTTAAACAATCAGAAACTTCATAAATAAATTCAGAATCAGGATGTCGCATAATAATTAAATCAGTATATTGTGAGAATGTTTTAATGGCATCTAATTCAGTTTCTCCTTTCATTTCTGATGATGTTGAAGTATCTCTTACATCTGAAGTAGATATACCTAATATGCTACAAGCGTTTTGAAATGATAAGAATGTTCTAGTTGATGCTTGTTTAAAGTATAATATGGCACGTTTATGTGGTAAGAGTGATTTAAGGTATTGTAATCCTTCTTTTGTTGATGCTATGTTTTTAATATTATCTGTTAGTTTACATAGATTTAGTAGATTGTCTAGTGTGTATTGGTTTGAAGTTATACAATTTGTGGATTGTAGATTTGTATTGATAGTTTTCATCTCCTTTTTATTTATAATTTATCGAATTTTTATTTTGTTTGTTTGGTTAATCATTATATTGAAGAAATCTATATTTTCATCAATATTATTCAATTTTAAATAATCATCCCAAGTAACATTACTAACTAAACATTCTGAATCAATAAATCCTAAAATAAATTCAACATTACATCTAGTCTTAATTGATAAATTCATCTTGTGTCTATTGTTTTTATAAAAATGTTGTGGAGTATCACCAAATTTTCTACTCATTGCTTTCCAATCACATATCATTTGTTTTATATATTGAATTGGCATATCACTTGCAATTCCATCCCAATTTACCCAATAATTCCAATGATGAGGATTATTTTGATAATGATGTTCCCATGCTTTATTAAAATTATTTTTACATTTCAAATAATTTTTACTTATATTAGACATTCCATTATTTAATTGTTCCGAATTATATTCTTTTTCTAATTTTACTCCATGATGCCCATAAAACCATTCGGTGTAGGGTATAAATTCTATTGGACTAAATTTACTTAAATCATGTGTAAATGCATGTAGATATAGTCCTTCTTTCCAACATTCAATAAATACATTTTTCTTATGTTCTAATATGTATTTTAAATAATTAAAGTATTTTTTCATATGATTCTCCTTTCTATTCAATTACAATAACTTCATCTACGAAATTAACATCTTCTATTTCTAAATTTCCTTCATAATATTCCATTGCATCTTCTAATACTAATTCTTTTGCTAATTTAATTGCTTCATCTTTATTTTTAGCTTCAACAGTTAAACTAGCACAGAATCCTACTGCCATTTCTACTACATAATTTTTCATGGTTATTATTCTCCTTTTCATTATTCAAATATAAATTTATTAGTTTGTATTATATTTAAAACTTAAACATATTATCATAAAATATTTCTTTTCTAGGCGTATCAATACAATGTCTACCCGCTTCAAATTGTTTTAAGAATTCTAAAACATATTTTCCATCATTTCTATTTAAGTCTACAAATTTTACAATATTAATCTTACCTTCAATACAAACAACTGCCCAACTATGTTCCCTATTACTATAATTCTCTCTAACATCTGTTCCAATATGTACAACATTTTCTATTGTATTATGTAATGTGTCTATACCTTCTTTGCAATATTTAATATCACTGGATAAATATGAATTTATTAATTGTAACCTTTTTAAAATGTCTTTTTCTAATATTTGAATTTTATTTTCGTAATCTTCTTCTATATCATAAAATCTGATACTATTAAATGTTTCATGGTTTATAAAGTTTGATTCTAAATTATCAATTCCAAGATACTCTCTAAATTTATTTCTTAACCAAGTTTTAAAACTTTTCATATATTAATCCTTTCTTTTTATATTCTTTACATTCATTAAAATTACAACCTAGATGTACCATGTAATCTATTGAAGAATTATTTGCAATACACCAATCGAATACTTTACCATATTCATAATAATATGACATACAATATAATTCTGCTTCGCTTATTTCTGTTTTATTGATACATGTATCACATTTAATCATATTAATTACCTCATTTATTTCTTAATTCCTGCTATAGCAATTTGATAAGTGATATTAACAGGAGGCCATTCTAAAATAATTCCTACATTCTTCATTGTTTCAGTTAAATTAACTCCCATGGCTTCAGGACAAGTAATTATTTCATATTTTAATTTTTCATGTTCTTTTAAGAATACTTTACATTTTTCTTTTAATTGCTTTCTCGCTGTACCCTGCCAATATAATACACATTTTAACTGATGTTCTGACCAGTTAGGATGTTTTAATTTCATTTTTTCAATATGTCCTTTATAATCAAAGATATTATATATAGCATAAATAGGTTTAGACATATCTATGTATTTGTCAAACAAAGGTGCAAATGGAGGACAGTCTTCCCTTTTTCTAAAATTAGGGCAACCTTTAGGATGATTATAATAAGGTTTTCTACATAAACCTCTCATTCCATAATCAATAACAGGATTTACTTGTATAATAAAATCGTTATTATTGTTGTTAATATTAATCAACCTTTCTTTTAGTTATAATCTTTCTTACAAGGTGCATCTACAATTTTACCATTTGCTTGCAATACTTTATGATTATAATTTTTACAATCCGAACCTGATAGTTTCATATTTATAGGTTTTATATTTTTCCCTCTACCTGTAGGTACGAATTGAAGCAAATGAACCTTATGAGCATTTTTAGGTATATATACTTCTTCTCCAGGAGTTAAACAAATATTTGCATCTACTTTAATTTCTTTTATAACAGAAGTATTATATCTAATTTGAGTTAATTCATTAGTATATACCCATACGTCAGGAGTTAACTTTTTGCATAATTGTAATATCTCATAAAATTTAGGATGAGAAAGTGGTTCTCCACCTGATATATTAATTCTATCTGTTGCTTGTATTTTATTATGTAGAAATTGTTTTATTGTTTCTGTATCAATATGTATTCCATTTTCAGTTGCATTAGTAGAACAATAGTTACAATTATATGGACAATATGTAGTTATTTCAATTGTATATTCTGCCATATGATTACTCCTTTTATAAATTATAATTTATACTTTAATAACTAGTAACAATTACACTTACTTTAACTAATTCTGGATTACTATCTGCTTCATCCAATATAACTTCTTTTATACTTTCTTTAAATTGTTCTCTTAATTCTTCTAAATTAATATTATTTTGATCTATAAACTGTTTACCTTTTTCTGTAATTTTATAAATCAATTCAATATTATATTTTAATGTTTCTACTATTTTTTCTTCTGACATATTAATTTCCTCCTTTATTATTATTGAATATCTAATTCTTTATTTCTTCTCTTGCATTCATTTAAAGCATCTTTATGAGAAAAATGTAATAATTTATCTGATTCCCTAAAGAAACAACTCATATCTTCCCAATATAGCAATTCTCCATCTTCATCTCTATTAATCTTATCAATTATTATTGGATTTTTACTAACTTCCCATTTTTGTTTAGTTTTATTATGTATTCCTTTTCCACCACATTGAGTACATTTTTCATCAACTTGACCGTTGCGATAACATTTATTACAAACAACTTTTATTTTATAATCTTGTAATTTGATTTGATACATTTGAACTTTTGTTTTTATAGCAATATAATTAATATTATTTTCTTTTGTTTCTTTATTTTCTTTTACAATTTCACAATCTTCTTTTAAAATATAATGACTATAATATTCAGATTCATCATCAACAACTATATAATCTACAGCACCACTTTCTTCTACTTCAAATTCTTCTCCGATATGATTACTATACCAATAATCATCATATGTTGGTCTTATAATTTTAACTTTCATGTTAAATTACTCCTTTTTATTTATAATTCATATTAATGATTCCCATATTCCATATCTTCATCTGATATTAACTTTTCTTCAACCTCAAAACCTAATAATTTTATTAATCTAATCCATTCATGATTAGGTATTGAATGACCTTGAGATTCAAAATCTTCTCCTAAATTTACTCTTAATACACTCCAGTCACCTGCATTGCAAGTTATAAGTTCTATGAGTGGTTTTGACATATTTAAACTCCTTTATTTACTTAATTTCTCCATATCATAATTATTTCTAATATGATCTATTAAGTCATTAATCGTATCTTTGATATATCTATCATCTTTTAATTCAGGATGAATCTTTGCTATACAAGAATTTTTTGCACCGTTTTGTTGATATTTATTTAAATTAAAATTAACATAAAATAATGGAATATTATTGTAGTTTTTAGTTAATTTACTTAATATCCATTTAAACATATATTTACTCCTTATAAAATGAAACTTTTATTTAAACTTAATAAAACAATCAGTTCCACCACATATGCATACTTCTGGTAAGTTTGCATATTCTTGACCACATAAATCACATTCATATTGTAATTCTTTAATTTGATTTTCAACAATTTTAAATAGTTCACTTATAAATTCATAAGCATTTTCAATTACTTTGTCTGATTGATATATTGTTTCTTCACAAGTAATTTGATTATCTTCCATAAATTTAATTACAGTATTAAATACTTTATCTTTCATATTAGTTTTCCTCTTTTATATGCCATGCTTTTCCTTGTTTCTCAGCATTAATTCTATTTCTAATTTTATTAACAATTATTTCTGTGCTTGCCTTTTCACCTTTAATAATTTGATAAGGTACATTAAAATCGTCTAACATTTTTCTTAATTTAATATCATCTTGTTTTGCTTCTTCTGCTGTTTGGAATCTACCAAATGGATTAAAAGGTTTAACACGTTCTACATAATAATTAATATTATTGAATTTATTAAAACAATTTAATACATGTTGATTAAATATTTCATCTATTGGTTCATTATTTTTAATTGCCTTTATTGTATTATAAAAAGCAGACAATAAAATCGGAGAATCAGTAACTACTACATCTAATTTATCTACAACTAGACGTTTTACTTTATAATGTTGCTTACCAAAGATATAATTCTGATCTAGAAAAATTGTTTTTCTTTCTTCGATTAATTGGTGTTTTACATATTCATCACAATACTCTATGTTAATTTCATTCATCCATTTAATCTCTGCGGAAACATCCCAAGCAAGATTTGATTTTCCTGCCCCACTTCCGGCAAAAAAGTTTACTATAATTGTCATAATATTTCCTCCTTATTTTATATTTTATTTCTAAACTTCATAATCAAAATACACATTAATCCTGTTAAAATTAATGCCATTGAATTAGTAACTAAAAACATATATCCTACTTTATTAATTACTAAATTAATAGCATATATTTCCATAAATAATATTCCAATAAATACAAATAGAAAAGTTTTTAAATTTAAGTCATTAACTGATTTAGTTTTAATTATTTGAATGATTTGAGGTATGTAACCAAATGATAAAATTAAACCACCAATAAGTTGTAATATATCAAATATCATATATTAATTAATTCCTTTCATTTTAATAATTTCAGCAACATTAACCATAGATTTATACCATTCACAAACATCATTACACTCAACACAATAACTTTCATATTTAACTCTTTTTATACAAGGTACTAATTTTAAATATTCATGAGTTTTTGAAACTAATAAATTATCTAAATTAGTTTTTACTTTGTTTGCACTCTTCTTATTTAAAGTATCAATATACATGCAATCACCGTCTTGAACAGTTAAAACTACTTCTTGCTCAGGATTAAGATTATATTCTTCCATTCCACAACTTAACTGTATTGATATATCTAATTGATTTTTAAATTTAATTCTCATATTAATTTAATTCTCATATTAATTTAATCTCCTTTCTATTTCATAACCAAAACTAAAATTGATCATAACCTTTAATTACTTTAATCTCTTGTTTATTACTTCTATCCCATATAAACCATCCATATGCAGTAGCATCTGTTCCTTTACCTGTAAAACTTGGTCTTTTGCTTAATACATATAATTTATTTATAGGATAATTCTGCCAAAACTCATATCTATTTTTAGATTCAAGAAAAGGTACTCTAAGAAGCATAATTATTTCTGTGTCTTTTTGTGATATTTCAAAACATTTTTCTATAACTTCTTTTGCAATTGAATATGGAGGATTAGTAATTATTGTTTTATATTCATGTGTGGGTTTAAATTTAAGAAAATCTTCTATGTATACTTCACTTGCTCCATTATTTTTTAAATTCCATCTTTCTTCTTCCCTTAATTCAATAGCAGTAATATGATCGTAATAGTCACATTCTCTTATTACTTTAATAAAGTTACCATTACCAGCACAAGGTTCAAGAATATTTCCAGGTTTAATTTTATAATGATTTAAAAAATCTTTAATTACTGGCATTGGAGTAATATAGAAATCCGAGTCTATTCTTTTACTACCTCTATTTGTTGCTGATATAATAATCACCTTCCATTATATTATTTTTATTATTTCATTTTAAATCTTTTATTTTAATAAACCATTTCTACTAAAATTTCAACATTTTCTTTTATTTCTTCTATTTCTGATAATCCTTTTATTGGTTTTAACAAATCTTCTATATCTTTAATTCTACTTTCTATATCGTCAATTATTTTAATAATTTCTTTTTCTTCTACAAAATTGGTTTTATTGTCATCATAACCATAGTCAGACATATCATTATAAGTATAAGTTGAGTATTCTTTTCTATATCTATCGTTATCTCTCATAAAATTATCTCTCCTTTATTTTAAATAAAATTTCAATTCCCTTTCAATATTTCATAATTGTCAAAATTAATTTCTTTATAATCATACCAACCTTCAATATCTATCTCATTTCCTTGTTCGTCAGACCATTCTAACCATTTTAATTTTACTTGTATTTCATTTTTATCTATAACAAGTGCCTCATGAAATAAGTATATATCTTCTATGGTATCACCTATTTCAAGCGAATTAAAAAATTGTATTCTTTTGTTTAATTTATTTTTACAATCTAATTCACATTGTTCAATTATTTCTCTTGTTTCAGATATATCACCACATAATTCACATTTATAACAGGTTATTATTTTCATTTATTTCTCCTTTATAATAATCAATCCAATCTTGATTCTCTAATTTCTTTTTAACAACAATATCAAAATATTCTTTTCTCATATCTTTTAATGAAAATTTAGTTATTCCTTTCTTTTTAAAATTCTTATTTACCATTTTAATTATTTCTGTTCTATTCATTGGATAAAGTTTGATTAACCTTTCTTTTTCTGCTTTAACTTCTTCCTCTAATCTAATCTTTTTTTCTTCAATCCTTTTTCTTTCTTCTTCTTGTTCATCTACAACCTTATCTAAATCAATTTTTAATCTATTCCATTTACTTTCCATATGAGCAGGAATAATTACTTCTGGTACTAAAATTTCTTTAATTTCAAACATTTCATATGGCTCGTAATCATAATTATAATCGGTAAAATATGAACCATTTCTTTGCACAGAACGAGAAATACCAAAATTAAATTCTTGTATTTCTTGATAATCTCCATCCATTTCAATTAGTTGTCCTTGTTCAGTTTTATATTGATACTTTCCTTCATCGTCCCAATTATCATCTCCAACATTTTTAAATCCGTATATTTTATTATTATATGTATATGCAATATTTTCTAGATCATCTTTTCCTAGTTTCTTTACAATTTTTGCAAATAAGTTAATATTCATGCTTTATTTATCTCCTTTTACATAAATAAAATAAATACTATTCTTTGTCATAATTATATAATTAGTTGTATCTAAATCATCTTTAATCTCTATATTTATAACCTTAGAAGTTGTAATATACCTTCCATCGTCCATAAACATAACTAAACTTCTACCTATCTCAATATCTTCTGAGAATTCAACATTTATTCCAACCCAATCAAAATGTTTGTCTTTTCCTTCTGTATTAGTAATTTTATTAATAATTCCTTTCTTCATAACGCATTTCCCATTTATAATATTTCCTTTTTCATCTACATAAATTTTATATAATGAATTTCCATTAATACTATACCATTTCCCATTTAATTTTTTTTCTTTCTTCTTCGGTTAGTGGTCTGCAATCTTCTTTTTTAAACTCAACATCAATAAATCCAAATCCTTCTTCAAAACTACCTATATAATGTGTTTTTGTTTCTTTATGTATTCTTATGTAATCATCTTCTTCTCTTCTAATATCACCTAATAGATGTATTGCTGGACTATTACCTTTTAATATCATTATTTTATTCATGTGTATTATTTCTCCTTTTATTTTTATATTTTATTAATCACTTTCAATATTAACTTCTACTGTCATAAATTCTTGCTCATCATCAACAATTTCATTTAAAATTAACTCATTTAATTGTTCTTTAACATATTCCTTAAATTCTTCTATTGTCTTATTACTTTCATTGAATATTTCTTTACCTTTTTCTGTAATAATTAAATTAACATCTATTTTGAAATTAATATTCATGTGTTTTATCTCCTTTTTTATTTATTTCTTTCTAATGGATTTCCTATTAACATAACAGTACCTAACCAAATCCAGAAATTGCTGAAAATATATTTTAATATTTCTAATATAATATTTTCCTCCTAAATCAACACCAACTTTCTCATTTATACTAATATTATATTTCAAATTGATATAATTTGTTGTACATTTTGTTGTCATTAATATGACAATTTATAATTGATAATATTTTTACTTGCATAAATAATTTCATTATAACTGGTTCTAAAATCCATTCTTCACCTGAA
>Ga0209000_1001177_pt1 | contig 17936 bp, 13 predicted proteins | sample RifGroD2_FD_183998 | JGI IMG/M metagenome (GOLD analysis project Ga0209000, IMG submission 183998) | Groundwater microbial communities from Rifle, Colorado, USA - Groundwater D2 (SPAdes) (version 2) | ecosystem: Environmental > Aquatic > Deep subsurface > Groundwater | place: Rifle, Colorado...
GGTATTTCAAACACGAGTTCTTTTGCTCCATAATTATCTATCAAATATTTTATGGATTTCTTTAAACTTTCTTGAATAGTATGATCATGCACATTCTGTCCATCATTATATATATTATTTCTATTTTTCAACACTATTCTATTTAATCTTGTTATATATATTGGATTTATTGGATTATTTTCACAATATAATTCTGTTAAATTTGGATAATCTCCCAATTTTGTTATTTGATTATTATCACAAGACAACATTGTCAAATTCGGATAATCTCCCAATTTTGTTATTTCATTATTATCACAAGACAACATTGTCAAATTCGGATAATCTCCCAATTTTGTTATTTGATTATTATAACAAATCAATGTTATTAAATTAGGATAATCTCCCAATTTTGTTATTTGATTATAAGAACAATATAATTTTGTTAAATTTGGATAATCTCCCAATTCTATTATTTGATTCTCAAAACAACGTAATGTTGTTAAATGTTGATAATCTCCCAATTTTGTTATTTGATTATAAAAACATTCTAATGTCGTTAAATTCGGATAATCTCCCAATTTTGTTATTTGATTATAAAAACATTCTAATGTCGTTAAATGTTGATAATTTCCCAATTCGGTTATTTGATTATCACGGCAATGTAATTCTGTCAAATTAGGATAATCTCCCAATTTTGTTATTTGATTATATCTACAATCTAATGTTGTTAAATTCGGATAATCTCCCAATTTTGTTATTTGATTATCAAAACATTCTAATGTTGTTAAATTCGGATAAACTCCTAATTTTGTTATTTGATTATGAGAACAATCTAATCTTGTTAAATTTGGATAATCTCCCAATTCGGTAATTTGATTATTATGACAATATAAATATGTTAAATGTTGATAATCTCCCAATTCGGTTATTCCAGTATATGAACAATCTAATGTTGTTAAATGTTGACAATCTCCCAATTCGGTTATTCCAGTATATGAACAATCTAATGTTGTTAAATGTTGACAATCTCCCAATTCGGTTATTCCAGTATATGAACAATCTAATGTTGTTAAATGTTGACAATCTCCCAATTCGGTTATTCCAGTATATGAACAATCTAATGTTGTTAAATGTTGACAATCTCCCAATTCGGTTATTCCAGTATATGAACAATCTAATGTTGTTAAATGTTGACAATCTCCCAATTCGGTTATTCCAGTATATGAACAATCTAATGTTGTTAAATGTTGACAATCTCCCAATTCGGTTATTCCAGTATATGAACAATCTAATGTTGTTAAATGTTGATAAACTCCCAATTTTGTTATTTCATTACCACAGCAATATAAATATGTTAAATGTTGATAATCTCCCAATTCGGTTATTCCAGTATATGAACAATCTAATGTTGTTAAATGTTGATAATCTCCCAATTCGGTTATTCCAGTATATGAACAATATAATGTTGTTAAATGTTGATAAATTCCCAATTCTGTTATTTGATTATGAGAACAATCTAAATATGTCAAATGTTCTATTTTTGGTATTTCGGTTAAATCACAATAATTACATATTAATAATTCTAATGTATCGACATGTTGTAATATAATATTATTAGCATTTATTTCACTATAAATATATAATCCAATAATAATTCCATTTGTACTACTTTCAATTGAATTAATATAATTAGTTCTTTTTTCAATGTATTGTAATGCATTAATCTCTTCAATTACTTTTGCGTCTGTAATATATTTTATAGTCATTGTATGTATTACAATTAGTAATAGTCATTTTAATAATAGACTTTTATAGGATTTATAATTTCAATTTTTTCATAAATCAATTTTTATCTGCATATTGTATCGTTAGTTTTTGGTATTATAATAATTATTTGTTTATTTATTATAATAAAAATATTTGGTATTATAATGAATTTAACAATTAATTCAAATGATATACAATATACGATTGAACAAATATCAGGACAAATACCAGTTATAAGAAGATATTTAAAATTTAAACCATATAATATTATAAATTCAAATATATTAAAAAAACTTAATACAGAATTCGATAATGATATTGATTTATCAAAATTATCATTAACATTATTATATTTTGATATTCCAACAGAATTATTTGCGAATATTAATACAAATAATATTATTAATGAAGCTAAAAAAATACTTCCACAGCATTCTGAGAAAACAATAAATGATGATCAACCATATAATATTGATAATTATTATTCAAATGTTGAAGACAATCAAAGTATAAATTCGATTTGTATGTTAAAACCCTGTGAAAATATATTTAAAAAAATCAAAGATAAATATGCATTATTTTATGATAAAACTATTTTTTTAGAAAGATATATTAAAAAACTACAACAATTATTAATAGATGAAGTTATAAAAGCAATTCAAGATACATATGACGAAAGCATTACAAGTAATTTAAAAATAGATTATAAAGATAAATGCACAACAATTTATTATAAAGAAATAATCAAACAACCAACAAAAACCAATGTAGCGAAATTTTTATTATTCCGTTGTAAAACAATTAATTACATACCACATATTACGTTAGAAACAATTAGTAATAATCCAATATCACAAGAAAAAATACAACTAATAAATGAAAATATAGAATTGCATGATAAATTACTAAAATTATCAGTAAATCTAAAATTTGGTTCATATTACTTTATTTGAAGCTAAACACGCAAGTTCATCTGCCATTTTATTTCCATACCAAATTTCGTATTCTTCTTTTGAGCAATTTTTGGGTTCTTGAAGATGACTATTTGTATGAATAAATTTAATATTTTTAATATTAGTTAATAAAATGTCAATTTGTTGAATTATATCGACATTTAATATAGATTTATTATCAGATTTTTTCCAATTATTCTTTTTCCAATTATGTATCCATTTCGTGACACAATTGATAGTATATTCACTATCGCAATATATACATATATTATCATTTGAATCACATTGTATTTTATTATCTTTAATTAGTGTAAGAACTTTTAAACATGCTAATAATTCCATTCTATTATTGGTAATATTATTATCGGAAATTGTTTCGGATACATTGTTGATATTATTTTTATCGATGAATATTCCAATGCCACCTTTTCTGTTCATTTGTTTTACATGATTTCCTAATGATGAACCATCAATAAATACCTTCATTATAATACATATTTTAAATATAATATATATTATAAATTATTTTTTCAATTTTTTTGTTGATATAATGACTTAACGATACGTTTATAATTAATATTAAAAATATAAAATAAGTTAAATATGGCAGACATAAAAAAAATCACAAAAGAGATTACCAAAAATACTGTGATAGAAAATGTAACAAAAGATTTATCACCGAAAGAAAATATTAAAAAAGAAAATACAGATAGTAATAATACTTATGATTCCGATGAATCAAAATCAACAAATAGTTCTTCATCTGACGGAGAAAATGGAGATTGTTTTCAAGGAGAAGTATTACTAAATCGATATATTTTGATCAAAAGAATTGGATGTGGAGCTTTTGCATCAGTATGGTTGAGTTTTGATGTTGAAAATGAAAAATATTATGCGATTAAAATTCAAGAAGCTAAATCATATCATGATGGAAAAGAAGAAGTATATTTTTTAAAAGAATTACAAAAATATGATTGTAAATATATTTCAAACATGATAGATTATTTTGTTATAACTGGTAATCATATTCAGCAAGATTATTATGAATTATCAAAACAGATTCAAGAAAAAGAAAAACCAAATAGATATGTATGTATGGTATTTGAATTGATGGCATGTCATTTGTTTAATATTATACGAAAAGGAAAATATAGACATGGATTACCAATTCCAATTGTTAAAAGAATGATAAAACAAGTATTGACCGCATTAGATATTGTACACAATAAATTGAAAACAATTCACACAGATGTTCGATTAGAAAATATATTGATTTGTGGTATCGATCCACAAATTCAAATATTGATAGATAAATTAAATGAATTTAATATAATTAAAAAAATAACAGAAGTAAAATTAGAGTATGCGAAAGAGAATAATATTGATATTTCGAATAAAAATCAAAAAAAGAAATTGAGTAAAACAAATCCAAAATATAAAATTTTAAAAAAAGTAAATGGATTAATACAATCAAAATATATATTATATTCCCATCAAAATTCTGAAAATAACAGTGTTTCAGAGAATGATGTAAAAAAAGATATGAATGAATTATTTATAAATAAAAATGAAGAGTATTCTTCTGACTATGAAGAATGTTCTGATTATATTTCAACATCACAATCTGAAGAAACTCATACTAGTGATGATGACGAAATTGAAACCTCCAGTTCTGAAAATAGATTAGAAGTTATTAGTGACAAATATATTAATAATTGTTGTGTTAAATTAACTGATTTTGGATTGATTCAATATATGAATGATGAACTTGATCCAAGTATCCAAACAAGATATTATAGATCTCCCGAAATAATATTAGGATATCCATTTAATGAAACATGTGATTTATGGTCATTGGCATGTATTACATATGAGTTATTAACTGGAGAAATATTATTTCATCCATCAAAAGATGATGAATTTTCTAGAGATGAACAACATTTATATTGGTTACAAGAATTGCTAGGTCCATTTCCAAAAACAATGATACAAAAATCAAAGAGAAAAAATAAATTTTTTGACGATGATTGTCGACTTAAAATTTTAAAAACATGTGGAGAAATTGAACGAGAATCATTAAAAAAAATATTTGAAGACACAACGAAATTTACTCGCGAAGAAATAAAAGAATTGTGTGCATTCTTGACACCGATGCTCAAATACGATCCTGGGAAACGGGCAACTGTTGCCGACTGTCTTCAAAATCAATGGTTAGCAAATGTTGAAATATAACTTTGATAACCATTGATTTTTGAAGCAGGATTTCAACAATAGAATGGACATGCTCCCCATGATGGACAAGATCCATATGTTGTATTCATTCCTTGCGAAATGCCCGAAAACTGATAATTATTTGATTGATAATTATTTGATTGAGTAGAACCGTATAAACCCATCGTAATGATACTGATATATTATAATGGAGTGTATAGATAATTGAAATTTCAATTTTTTTGAGTAGTCCAATAAAGTGAAATAATATTTAGTTGAATATCATGTTTAAATTATAATATAATTTATAATTTAAATTAAAATATTATCACAAATAAATATATAATATGGATAGAAAATTATTATTAATTTGTATAAGTTTATTATGTTTATTTATTATATATCACAATATGAATAATATTAATTATTTAGAAAATAAACCGATTAAATCATGTTATTTTGATAATAATGCAACAACAACTGTTCCTACAGAAATTATTTCAAAAATGAGTGATTGGATAAGTTGTGGTAATCCATCAAATATTTTATATGAATGTGGAAAACGATCATCTGAAGCAATTAAGAACTCCAGACAAATAATATCTGATATTATAAATATTCAACCAGATGAATTATTTTTCACATCAGGAGCGACAGAATCAAATAATATAATAATTCAGGGTGTTGCAAATTATCATAGAAAAAAATCTCCGACTAAAAAATTTCATATTATTACGTCCGCATTTGAACATCCTAGTGTAACTAATATTTGTAAATATTTAGAAAATGATAATTTTGAAATAACATATATAAAACCTGTAGCTGATATCAAAGATAAATATTATGGAACAATCAATCCTCTTGATGTTCAAAATGCAATTAAAAATAACACAATATTAATTACAATTATGCATGGTAATAATGAAACCGGTGCACTTCAAAATATTCATGCAATTGGTTATATTGGTAAACAAAAAAATATTTTTACTCACAGTGATTGTACGCAAACAATGGGAAAATTCCTTCCAAAACCACATGAATTGGAATTAGATTCAATAAGTTTTTCTGGACATAAATTTCATGCGCCTAAAGGTGTTGGTGCTGTATTCATAAATAAAGAAAAACAACCATTCGTTAAACAATTAATGTATGGTGGTGATCAAGAACGAACATTTAGACCAGGAACAGAAAATGTTGCAAATATTGTTGCGCTTGGAGAAGCAATGAAATTCGTGAGTATCAATAGAAATGAAAAAAATACAAATTTATTAACTAAAAAAAATTTTATTTTACAAAATCTTAAATTAAATGGAGTAAATTATAAATTACTTGGTCCAACTGATAAAGATCGTGTAATGCCTAATACATTATTTATGGTATTTCCAGATCTTGAAACATGTAATAGAGTATTTGTCGAAGAATTGAATAAATATGGAGTATGTGTGAGTATTGGTTCCGCTTGCAAAACACAAAAAGCAATGACTGAAAAAATAACATCTCATGTTTTAGATACAATGGATTTAAGTGATGATGATAAAATAAAAGTAATTCGTATTTCTCTTTCGGATCTTACAACAATTGATGAATGTAAATATTTAATTCATGTTATTAGAATTATTATGGATAAATTGAAAAAATTATAAAAATCATAAAAATCATAAAAATCATAAAAATCATATAAAGCATTATATTATATTGAGTAATTATAATATAATGAAAATTTATGTTGTAATAAATAAAAATAATGTTCCAACGGAGGATATATATTACAATACAGAAATATATATAGCACCAACACATGCTATGGCAAATTTATATGCATTAAAAAATGATATTTCCGAAGAACAAATTAAAGAAATCGAACTTGGTAAAGAAGTTTTATCATTATGTGGTGCAACGGAACGAATTGATATAAATAATTCAGATGAAAATAGTACTGATAATTCATCAAATAATACTTCTAGAAAATTATCACAATATAAAAAAATACTTAATGATGAAACAGAAGATGATTCATTAAATGATACACAAAAAATAGATTCATTAAATGTTATCACATATGGAGATTATAGCAATAAATAATAATATATATTATTATTATTTATTTTTAATTTATCTAAATCGATTATAATCATTTTGTACTTTTCTCGCAGTTGAATATTGTTGTGATCTCGATCGTACAATATCATAATTAATATATCCATCTATTATTTCATTCGTTGCAATTGGTAATGATGATATTAATTTATTTTCATATAAATATTTAAGAGGCTCTAATATATAATATTTATGGATGAATGGATTATTATCATCTTGGAATTTTTTACTCATTTTTTTCTCTAAAATATCAAGTTTATAAAAGAAATTTTCAATGATAAATATATAAAAATCACGTAATGTGTTATTCATATTAGCTGAATTTAAAAATATATTTTTATAAATATGGAATAAATCATCATCATCTGTTTCATTTAAAATTGCATCCGGATTTGTTTTATCTAATTTATCTAATTGATAATGATAAAAATCTGGTTGTATGCTTTTCCCAATTGTTTCATATCTTTTTTTATTATTTTTGAAATAATCATAAAAGTCATAACAATAATTAAATAAATCCTTCGCAGATAAATATGCATTATATGTATCAATCCCTGAATAATCTAATATTTTTAATTTAATAGATTTACTAATAGTCGTGCATGATGCAAAATCAGCGTGAATAAAAATTTTATCAATGTTAAATGCATATGCGATTTTAGAAATGAATATTATAAAATCTTTTTCTGGTAATGTTCTTAAATTTGAATTTGTATATTTACCAATATAATTAATACTAATTGCATTTCCAACTTCAATTGTTATTAACATTTCATTTGTAATAGGATCAATATAATATAACCATAACCCATGAGTTGTATTAAAATAAAAAAATTTTTTATAAATATATGTACTATCATATACTTGACAATTAAAAAGATATGTTTTATTTCCAATATTTGTTTCAAATTGTAGTATTTCATTTGTGTAATTCGCAATAAAATATTTAATTTTTTCCTCTATTGTATTTTTTTGTATTTCTTCAGGAAATTTAAAATCAATAAAATCAATATGTTTTATATCTGTCGGTTTCGGATAATTTTCAAATTTAATTATTTTATCTTCTGAATTATTTTTTGAAACAATCTCAAATTCATATTTTTTTTTAATTCTTCCACGATGTCTTTCATCCGTATGATAATATGTATACACATTATCTATTGATTTTAAAATCATTTTGGTATTTATTGGTAATATTAATTCTTGTTCTTTTTGAAACATCGAATATGTTTCTGCACACAATACAGATCCTTTAATATTTTCTGGTAATTTTATTTTTAATAATACAAGACCAAAAATACTCAAATCAGTATCATAAAATGGATCACGTGTTACACTTGTAAATCCATTATCTTGAAAAGTGTCACCAATTTTTAAATTTTGTAAATATGAATCATCATTAATAAATCGATAAACATAATATGATTTTTCTAATGCAGGAGTATTTGATATTAATTTATTAAAATTATTTATTAATTTTTCTAATAATTCATTACGATATTGATCATTATTTGTATTCCGTAAATATTTATTCATATAATATGATCCATATAATGTAAAATATGTCACTAAATTTTTACCATTATTCTCTTCTATATATTTCTGATGATTTAATAATGTAGATGCAGTAATATCATTTTGTGATACTTCTTCACACAATGGTGTTAATTTAGTTTCATCATAATATGTTGTCATGTCTGCTTTACGTAAATTCATATTTAATCCCATATTAATAAGTTCACTACGAGAATAGTATGGATTACTTGTTGTAATATATGATAAATAAGATGGGCGTTTGCATAATGTAAGTTCTTTTCCTATTTCTTTCGTATCTTTATAAACAACATTAATATATCGTTTTTCTAATTCATTCAAATCAAAATTACTTAAAAATGTTATATTTTTTTTTAATTTTTGTGCATAAAATGTAATATTTGGATTATTTTGATATTTTTTATTTTGTGTTATTTTTTTATATGTTATTTTTAAATCATTAAATAATAATACATTAGGGAAACGATAATGATAATTAATAATACGATTATACACATTATTTTTATTAATTAAATATATATCTTTATTTTGAATATCATATAATGGTATTTTATCATCAATATTTGATATTTCTATTTTTTCATTATTAATATATGATGGTGATAATAATTTAATTAATTCCTTTTGACTAAATTCGGTTGTATTTATTTCATTATTTTTAAGTTTATTAATAATATATGTTGTTGGTACAATTGCCTTGTCTCGAAATAATAAATCTATTACATGTTCTTTTTCTGTTTTCTTAAAATCTTTTAAATCTGGATAATATAAAATGATAGGTAAAACATCCATATAACAATGTTTATATTTACATGTGAGATAAAATAAAATTATTTATATTAAAAAATTATTATATTAAAATTTTTTATTCGGTATTATTTATAAATTCTCTCAGCATTGCCGAAGATATAGATTTATTTGATGCAATCCGTCGAAGTTGATCCATATTTATTTTCATATTATTTTTTTTCATTAATTTCATAATTACACACGGAAGTGTTTTACCGTAATGATGGTCAGAAATATTCCTGTCATTCGAAATAATTAACTGTTGTAAATGATCAACTGAATATAATATATTGTGTTCTACAAGTGATCCAAATATAATTATTACATCAGGCTCAAATGTATCAAAGATATTTTTAATACATTGTTCATTTAATGTATATCCATGATCTAATAAATACCTTATATATGCATGGTTGTCAGTTTTTTCACATATATGTTCGATTAAATTTGTTGTTAAATTTAATTTATGTTTTTCTATTAAATCTTGCAAAATTGTAAATGGCATATAATTTTTATTTTTACAAAAAATTTCTAAACATTTTTGATCTGGTTTAATCGTTTGAGTTATTTTATTATATGTTTCTTCTGTGTAAGGAGTGACTTCACTACTTTGTAAAATTTCATATAAATAATTAATTTTATATAAATTATTCGGTAAATAATAATAATATGCAAATAATAATTTTTCATCATATTTTTTAGCAATATCAATGCATTCTTCGTCGGGATAAATTCCAATATTATATATTTTTTCTAATAATTCATTTATCGGAATGTATGATTCTTTACAATATTTTGCAACATAAACCGGTAAATCTTTTAATATTTGAATTGTTGGTTTAATATCATATTTTGTAATAATCATTTTTGCAATTTCAAAATTGCCATTATCAAGCGCATCTATAAAATATTTGTAATCAACTGATGTGAACGATTGTAATATTTGTGTAATTAGAGGTATATCTCTTTTTTTTAATGTTGCGATATAATCATCATACGTGAACTGAACAATATCTTTCATCAATAATGGTATATAATAGTCTTTAATTCCAATTGAGTTTGTATTTGTCAATAGTTCAAAACATTTGTGATCAAAATTAACATATTTATGAATAAATATTATTTCATCAAAATTATTATAATATTCTTTTTTATATTCAGTTTGTACGATATTATACATACAATTTATGTTTGGTACAATATTATATTTTGTTGAAAGTTTTTCAATCAATAAATTGTTCTGAGATGTGTTACATACATTTTCGAGGCATTTCGTATTAAATATACATCCATTTTCAATAAATTTATTTATTAATTTCATTTCAAATGTTTGATTTATATTTTGAGTAAGAAATACTGTAAAATAAAAAATAATATTAAATAATGATTCAAATATATCTTGTGTATAAATATTATCTGTATTATGTTCAATACACCATGTTATTAAACAACTTACACATTGAATATTCTCAGGTCTAATATTATTTTGAATTAATAATATTGTTTTAATACAATTTTTAAATATATTTATATTTGGAAATATATTATTACTATTAAATATTGATAACAAGTCATTGTTGCTTTGAAAGAATATTATATTTTTTTCATCGGTTAAAAATAATTCCAAACATTCTTGTGTAATTGGTAATTTGTTATTTCTAATTACATTATTTATTTTTGTATTAGTTATTTTTTTAATATTTAATAATTTTTCTAATGATTTTGACATATTGTGATATTTTGACTATAAATAACACAATAAATGTCAAATAATTAATAAATCAATTTTTTATAATATTAAACTTGTTTTAATATTATAAAAAAGAGTTGATTATGAAATTTATTGATATAATTGCAATTGATAACGAAGTTAATCTGAGAAAATCAGAGTTGATTATGAAATATATTGATATGATCACAATTGATGACGAAGTTAATCTGAGAAAATCAGAGTTGATTATGAAATATATTGATATGATCACAATTGATGACGAAGTTAATCTGAGAAAATCAGAGTTGATTATGAAATATATTGATATGATCACAATTGATGACGAAGTTAATCTGAGAAAATCAGAGTTGATTATGAAATCTATTGATATGATCACAATTTTTAATAATATTAAAACTTGTTTTATAATAAATCAACCATTTTTTTAACTAATACTTCTTTATAATGATATTTACATAATATCTTTAAACATTCTATATCTGGTTTAACAATATTCATCATTTTATCAATAATAAAATCATAATCTGAATTCATACAAATATTTTTTAAACATTGCAAATTTGGAGTTATACCAATATTATTTTGTAAATTATATATTTTATAATCTACATCTATTGTGAAATTGATTTGTACAATATTATCAATCGGTAATTTCAGTAATTGAAATATTACAAAACCATTTCCTTTCGTAGATGTCGCATTAATTAAACATCGTAAATCTGGTTGTATTCCATTTTGTATTAATATTGAAATTCTTGTTTCATTTGCCGAATGCTTACATAATTCTTGTAAACATTTAATTGATAATTTATATTTATTTTTTATAATTATATCAATAAATTGTGTATTTTTATACAATTCAAATATATATTCAATTAATTCTAATGATGGAACTATGTTTTGCTCTGTTAAAAATATAAAATTTTCAATTCCATTATTAATATTTTGATCATTATATGCTTCTTTTAATAAATCATATTTATTTTGATCTATTTTAGAAAATAATAATTTTTTAATTTCTTCATTTTTACAATCTAAATATTCATATGTTATTGGTATTATATTAATAAATTTATTTACTAAATTATATGTATTATTACACCATTTTGTAATTATTTTAAAACATTCTTCATCAATATTAATTTTATATTTATCGATAATATGAATAATTATTTTTTCATATTCATCATAATTAAATGGATTTGAACAAATTATTTTTAAAGAATTCAAATCTGGTATTATATCATTATCTAAAAATTTATATAAAAGAGATATATCTTTATATTGACAAATATTAATAAAATTATTATAACATGGTTGTGCTCCAATTTCTAACATTTTATGTATTCCTTCTAAATTTCCTGTAAATGAACATGCATGATCAAAATCTCCATCATCAATATCGATGTCTGGATTTATTAAAGGTATTTTATTTTTAATACAAATATCAATAACTTTTCTAATTAATCTTTCATTATTTTTTCCATTACAAACAATTGATAAAGTATTTCGTGTAACTTGATAATTATATTTAATAAAATGTTCAAATATAGTACTTTTAAGTGATAATGTAATATCAGATTTATTTGCTAATAATTTAATACATTCATCATCAAATTTTGTTGCATATGTTATTAAATTACTTAATATATAATTATATTGTAATAATAATTTTGTACATTCAAGATCAAATCCTACTTTTTGTATAAAAAATAATCTAATTATATTTTCAATAATTTGTGTATCAATATTTTTTTTTAAAATAATTTTAATATCATCTGTTGATGGAGTAATATTATATGAAAATATTTTTTTAATTAAAGTTAATATTGTTTTCGAATTTTCTTCAGTTAAATTATTACATAAACAAGTTACACATTTTTTGTCAGGATCAATTATTTTAATAAAAAGATAAAAAATACTCCGATTGACATTATTACATACTTCATAAAAACATTCTATGGTTGGTTTATATTTTTTTTTAATGTATGAAGTTATCAAGTCATTATCATTTTTAATACACGCATCTAATAATTCCATATGAAAATTATTATTATTATTAGTTTTAAGTGTTACATATTTTTAAAATCAATTTTTTATAATATTAAACTTGTTTTAATATTATAAAAAAGAGTCAATTATGAAATTTATTGAAATGATCGCAATTTTTTATAATATTAAACTTGTTTTAATATTATAAAAAAGAGTCAATTATGAAATTTATTGAAATGATCGCAATTTTTTATAATATTAAAACAAGTTTAATATTATAAAAAAGAGTCAATTATGAAATTTATTGAAATGATCGCAATTTTTTATAATATTAAACTTGTTTTAATATTATAAAAAAGAGTCAATTATGAAATTTATTGAAATGATCGCAATTTTTTATAATAGTCAATTATGAAATTTATTGAAATAATTACGATTTTTTATAAAAAATTGATAATATTATTACTTAAAATAATAAGAATAATATTATTAATAACAAAATGTCAAACGATGAAGATTATTATAAAATTCTTGAAATAAATAAATCAGCATCTCAAGATGAAATTAAACGATCATATAAAAAATTAGCAGTTAAATGGCATCCAGATAAAAATAAATCTTCAGAAGCTACTAGTATGTTTAAAAAAATATCTGAAGCATATACGACATTATCTGATCCAGAAAAAAGAAATATTTATGATAAATATGGAAAAGATGGTTTAAAAAATAATGGAATGCAATTTGATCCTGGTAACATATTTGAAATGTTTAATGGTATGTTTGGTAGAAATATGTTTAATGAAAATATGCATGTCAAATTTAATAATAATGAACAACAAATTAATACAAACATCGAAATAACAGAACAAATTCACTTAAAAGATGTATTTACAGGAAAAAATATTAATAAACAAATTGATCGAACTGATGTGTGTAATGTTTGTAATGGAACTGGTTCTGATGATGGAAAAGATCATGTATGTCAAACATGCAAAGGTGCGTGTATTATTAAGAAACAAACAATTAATGGACCAATAATATCAATACAACAAATGCCATGTCCAACGTGTCATGGAAAAGGAATGAATCTAGGTGAACATGCATGTAAAAAATGCTCTGGAAATAAAGTAATTATTGAACATAAAAATATTAATATAATGATGCCTGCAGGTTGTATTGAAAATGATCATATAATAATTGAGAATGAAGGAAATATTGATCCAAAAACAAAAAAAAGAGGAAAAATAATTATTAATATTAATATTTTACAAGATGAACAATTTATTCGCAAAGCTATGATAAATAATCAAATTAAAATCGATGATCATAATCTTTTAATGAAGATGAATATTTCTTTAGAAGAATCTATTTGTGGTTTTAAAAAATCAATACAACATGTCGATGGACATAAAGTATTATTTGATATTTCTGATATTATTAAAAATAATGATATATATATTATAAAAAATGAAGGATTACCATTTAAAGAAAAAACAAAACATGGCGATCTGTTTGTGATATTTATTGTTGATTATCCAACAAATATTTCAAATGAAAAGAAGGAAAAAATATGGAAAATTTTAAATGACCAACCGTATGAAACTATATTATCAAATAAGAATATATCAAATTTAAATATTGATTCTGAACAAAATAAACAAGAGCCATCACAACAATATGAGCAATGTACTCAACAATAATAATAACAATAATAATAATATAAATATTTAATTAAATATTTATATTAAAATAAATTATTTCGGATTTGATTCATAATTGCACTATTGTAAAATATTTGTGTATTAAAAAATTGTGGTAAATCATAAAAATAAATATATTTTTCATTATTTGGTATATTTTGCATTATAGACTCAATACGTGATAATGGTAATGAAATAATATATGATGTATAATCAATAATTTGACGTGTATTTCTATCATAAAAATGTGTTGGTATTAATTGATCATGAAAATCACGATTTAATGCTTCAAATGGAATCAGTGGACTAATATATTGATTATCGACTAAATATTTAATAAAATTATAATTTACATATCGTTCTGTTAATAGAATATGATATGCAATAATTTTGAATAATAAATAATTATTTAAATATCCCGTTGGATCAAAAACATCATATCCAGTTGGTGGTGTAAATTTTTGTACTAAATTTATATTTGTATTAAATCCAATAATTGTATCAATTGAATCTGGAACACATTTACTATTAACACAATTAATAAAATCGGCATAATCTCTATATTGATCATTACTTATAATAATTGGAACAAATCCAATATTAATATATGTTTGTGTGTGACGTAAAACTATTGCATCATCAATCGCATTATGTATTTTTTCTTTTGGATTAGTAATTTTATGTTGACTAGCAAGTGATTTATTAAATATTTCTAAATCATAATCATTTGCATAATTTATTACTGATACAAACATATTATTAATATTTTTAGTATGAATTATATTTTCAATTGATTCATTATTTATAACACCACCAAGTAAAGTCGGATGGTTTTTGATTATAATATGTGCTAAAAAATCATTGTATCCAATTAGTTTTATTATATTTGGAATATTATACATTAAATTCATTGAATTAAATGATGATATTTGGTAAGTTTCACATATATTTTTATAAGCACCAAACATATTTATTCCGTCTATCACAAATATTTGTGTATTATTTGTAATTGACGGATATTGTTGTAATATGTTATATATATTATTATCATTAAATATTCGGTCATTTTTTGGTTGTTTATAATCAATCGGATATTTTGTACTCATTTAATATATAACAATATATTATTTTTCAAAATTAAATTTATAATTATAATAACGGTGAATGAAATAATTAGCATAAAGAGGATATACTAATGGTATTATTTATGGACAGATGCAATAGATGAATAAAATTTGTGATTCCATTGTAAACAATTTTAATCAACTCTTTTTTGAAATATTTTAAAACTATTTTTTTGAATATACTTTATTTATTTTTTATAATAATATCATTATTTATTTCACATAATTCAGTCATAAATTGATAACCATTATTTTTAATATCAAAATCTTTAATATTTTTAATTAGCATTATTAAACAATTTGTTAATTTTGTTTCATTAAGAAATATTGTATCTACTTCAACATCGGACACTGTCCAGTTATTTCTACTACCGTGTCTATTTTCTATAAATGTACATTTTTTTATATTACCATAATTTGTTATTACATATTCTTTTACTTTATAGACACAACAAATATCAATAAGTTTATTTCCACATGTATAACAATATTTAAAACATTCTTTACATTTTCCATCAACTAATTTGTTTGAGCAATTTTTGCAATAATTTCCAAATTGGATTGGTGGTTCTAAATCTCCACAATCATTACAATGTTTTGTAATAATATTTGTTGAACTACTAATACATGTATATTTAATAATATATTCATCATCTCGCATATTCATATATTCTAAATCATTTTCATCACTTTTCATATCTTTAATTTTATCATTCGAACAAATTTTTATCAATTCCTCATTGATTGTAATTTTAAATTTAGCAAATAGTGCTATTAGTTGGTCTTTATAATATTCCATTTTATTAAAATTTTAATTAGTATTGTTTATAAAATAATTAAAAATCAATTTTTTGCAATAAATTTTAAAAATTTATTGCAAAAAAGAGTTGATGAAATTGTTATAAATAAATATTTATTTTAGTAATGGATTTAGGTCACATTCGATGATTTTTAAAAGTGGACAATTTGGTAATTTTGTTATTCGATTATTATTACAAGTTAAATCTTCTAACACTGGATAATCCGGTAATACAGTTATTTGATTGAAATCACATCTTAAAATTGTTAATAATGGATAATATGGAATATTTGTTAATATATTGTGACAGCAACTCAAAAATGTTAGTGATGGATAGTATGGTAGTACTATCAAATTGTTACCATCACAATATAATTGCTCTAATAATGGATAATTTGCCAGTTCCGTTATTTTATTCCTTCCACACCATAATTCTTTTAATAATGGAAAATATGGAATTGATGTAATATCATTAAATTCACATGATAAATATGTAATTAAATTATAATTTTGAATGTTTATTAAATTATTACTGGCACAATCTAAATATGTCAATAATGGATAATTTGGTAACTCTGTTAATTCATTAAAAGCACAATATAATGTTGTCAATAATGGATAATTTGGCAATTTTATTAATTTATTATTATTACACCATAATGTTGTTAGAAAATGAGCATATGGTAACATTACCAAGTCATTATAACTACAATCTATATATTGTACGGTAGATTTATACTTGTCAATAATTTTATATGCATCGTCACTATTATGATAATGCAAAATTAATCCGAATACGATACCATCTGAATTATCTTCAAGATTATATATATACATATACCTATTATAATCTTCTTCCATTTTATTTAATTCATCAATTACTAATGGATTCGTTATACGAATAAATTCTTTAGTCATATGAGAATATTAGAATATAATCATAGTATAATGTTGTAAATCTTTATAAATCAATTTTTTATAAATTAAATCTGTTTTAATTTATGAAAAATAGTCGATTGTGTGAACTTGTGAATACTATTGCAATTTTTTATAAATCAAACTATTTTTCCAACTTGCGTATTATCAACAGTTCCTTCTAATAGTGCTAAATATCCATCATCATACGGCGATCCTTCAAGTTCATTAATTGTATCTGTTTTTATATGTGTCAGTAATCTAACAAAATATGATCCAGTTGTTTTTACAAATAGTGGAACAAATGACATCAGATGAGTT